>OHHJ01000353.1_pt1 | contig 13880 bp, 6 predicted proteins | sample 1568041 | NCBI WGS metagenome assembly OHHJ01 (sample SAMEA3879573, study PRJEB24766) | human gut metagenome | biome: human-associated habitat; feature: feces | place: USA | collected 1985/1987
GGTTGGATGTTTTTCTGCTCTTTACTTTTTAGAATATTATCTCGAACTCGCGTAAAGAACTCTTTGGCATAGTGACAGAAGCCGCTTAGCCGATATATTGAATTTTTAACGGACTATTATTACTTAAAAGGTTAAGAAAATCAGGAAAAATATGGACTATAAAAAATAAAATAACTTCTATATGGTATCTCACGAAAAATTCATAAATTTCCGTGAGATACAATCACTTTTTCCGTGAGGTTTAAGCTAAGTCTACATATGTAATATGTATTTGTGTTGACAATCAGTCTATTACAGCCACTGGTGAGCTTGCGGAAAATTTTTATTTCAGAAAGATTCCGTGAGGTTTCCGCATATAACCCCTCAAAACAGCCTCTTATTATGGAAGACATTCAAGAGAAATACAACCATCTTCTCCAGCAGAATGAGGCTCTTCGTCAAGAAAACGAAGAGTTGAAATTGCTTCTACATGCGCACGGCATTGAATATAAGCCCAAGCATGCAGAAGAGAAGGATGGTGTATATTCACCCTTCACCTTCCCATCTGTCAAACTTTCCATAGAGGAGCGTGTCGCCATTTTTCATTCCTTGTTCAAGGGCAGAGAAGATGTGTTTGCGCGAAGATGGTTCAGCAAAACAACAGGCAAGAGCGGTTACCAACCTGTCTGTATCAATGAATGGAGGCGAGGCGTATGCGACAAAAAGAAATACAAATGTGCAGATTGTCCTAACAGACATTTTGCGCCACTCACTTATCAAGACCTCTATCGTCATTTGGAGGGCAAGGACGAGAACTGTTGTGATGTTGTCGGACTGTATGCTATAATGCCCGACAACAACTGTACCTTTCTTTGTACCGATTTCGATGACAAGAGCTGTAAGTATGGCTATAAAAACGATGTTCTTGCATTTGTTGGAGTATGCAAAGAATGGAATATTCCTTATGCCATTGAACGCTCGCGCTCAGGTAACGGCGCCCATGTATGGATTTTCTTTGAGGAGACAATTCCGGCTTTCAAAGCGAGACGTTTAGGGAATACCATCCTTACAGAGGCTATGCGACATAATGGTCGTATGTCCTTCAATTCATACGACAGATTTTTCCCAAACCAAGACAGAATGCCTGAAGGAGGTTTTGGCAACTTGGTCGCCTTGCCATTGCAGGGACAGGCTCGTAAAAGACGGAATAGTGTTTTCGTAGATGACGATTTCTTGGTGTACAAAGACCAGTGGGCTTTCCTTTATAATATCAACAAGGTGAAGAATACAGAAGTTGACATGCTGCTAAACCTACATGTCTGTGAAGGACTTGGAGCACTCACCACTTCAAGTAAAAGCAAGCCTTGGGTTACTCCTATACCACAAGATATTTCCAAGGGCGATTTTTATTTCGAAATAGAAATAACCAAAGCCGATAAGATTTATATTCCGCTAAAGGCTGTTTCGGCAAAAGTTCTGAATCACTTTAAAAGAATAGCATCATTCAAGAACCCTGAATTTTATAGCAAGCAAGCGCTGCAACTTTCCACATATTCCACACCTCGCATTATCTCGTGTTTTGACATCACAGACGACTATCTCGCCATGCCTCGCGGTTGCGAAGATGCAATTCTTTTTTTCCTCAATGAGAATGGAGTAAAGTATAATATTGTTGACGAGACCAACCACGGTACGCCTATATCTGTTTCTTTTCAAGGTAAAGAACGAGAAGAACAACTGGCAGCTATCAACGCATTACTAATGCACAGTAATGGCGTGCTTCACGCTACTACGGCATTTGGAAAAACAGTTACAGCGGCCGCAATCATTGCACGAAAAAAGGTGAGTACACTTATTCTTGTTCATTCGAAGGCATTGCTTGCCCAATGGCATGAACGCTTGACGGAGTTCTTGAGTATTGACTATGTAGAACCACCTGTGCCGAAGAAGCGTGGTCGCCATAAGAAATTCTCCCCAATAGGCTGTCTCGACTCTACTGACAACTCGCTTCATGGCATTGTTGATATCGCACTCATCCAGTCATGTCTTGATGGCGATAGCGTAAAGCCTATTGTTGAAAACTACGGAATGGTAATAGTAGACGAATGTCACCATGTGTCGTCTATAACATTTGAGAATGTACTGAAGGGCGTAAAGGCACATACCGTTTATGGCCTGACGGCAACTCCTATCCGCAAGGATGGACATCAACCTATCATATTCATGCAATGTGGCCCCATCCGTTTCTCTTCTGATGCTAAAAGTCAGATAGCGAAACAATCATTTGAGAGGTGTCTAATTCCTCGATTCACATCATACCGTTCCATTACTGATGACAAACAGTCTATAACGACATTGTATCAGTTGCTTTCAGAAGACGAGATACGCAATACGCTCATAGTAGAAGATGTGTTTAAGGCTGTTGAAGCCGGAAGAACGCCAATCATTCTGACCAACAGAACTGCTCATGTCACCATGTTAGCCGAAATGTTGAGGGACAAAGTGAAGAATGTTGTGACATTGACAGGGACAGGAAACGCGAAAGAGAAACTGGAGACGCTGCAACACTTGCATGAGATTTCCAGGGAAGAACCTTTGGCGATAGTCGCCACAGGAAAATATGTAGGCGAAGGTTTTGACTATCCTCGCCTTGACACCCTTTTCCTTGCTCTGCCCATTTCATGGAAAGGTCTTGTCGCCCAATATGCGGGCCGATTGCACCGCGAAAACGAAGGAAAGAAAGATGTGCGCATCTATGATTACATTGACATTCATGAACCTGTCTGCGACAATATGTACAGGAAACGACTGAAGGGTTACGCTTCCATTGGATATAAAATCATTTCCCGACATTCACCCACATTGTTTGACAATGTAAAAGATATAGGTATACCAGTTTGTAAGGATCAGATATTCAACGGTAGAACATATTACCGTCCTTACTCTTCAAGTGTAGGAGATGTCAAGCGCTCCATCGTTGTTTCTTCTCCCAAGTTATATAGAGTAGAGCGTAGTGTTTTGGTCAATCAGTTGAGCGAGTTGGCTCATATTGGAATCGAAGTTCTCATTATCACGACAGCAAGTAACCCTGAAACAGAATACCTTTTGCAAAGAGGATTGTCTGTAAGAATATTGCCAGAAGTAAAACTGTGCACAACCATCATTGACAAGGACATCGTATGGTATGGCGCCATAAATGCCCTTGGCTATGCTACAGAAGAGGACAATGTGATAAAAGTGGTAGACAACAAACTTGCCAATGAGTTGTTGGAAGTTCTGCTCACTTCCTAATTTCTGCGTAAACAAACTGTTTGTTCAGAGAATACTTTTGTACAATAATCAAAAATATACATACCAGATGCGGTTATTTCAGATCAAAGTCCTATATTTGCCATCGAAAGATGGGATTTTACTCAGTCTGTTGAGTAAAAATACTCAGTCGACTGAGTAAAATTATTCATTATGCTGAGTAAAACAACTTGAAAGCCCCCATTAAATATAGCAAGACTATACATATCACATCATCATCTATAAACAACAGACCATGTACAAAAGAAAGATATATGATACCATCATCAAGAGATTAGGTGAACAAAGAATGTTCATCCAAGTAATCATGGGACCACGACAGATTGGAAAATCTACCGTTATCAAGCAAGTATTGGATGATTTAAGTAAACCGTTTCTTTTCTATTCTGCCGACACCATACCTTCAACATCTTCCACTTGGATTAGCGATTGCTGGAATAATGCGCGTCTTCAAATGCGCACACAAGGACTTGAAGAAATGATCTTGGTTATTGACGAGATACAAAAACTTAAAAACTGGAGTGAATATGTAAAGAAAGAATGGGACGCTGATAGTATAAATCACATCAACATCAAAGTGGCATTACTTGGGTCATCAAGGGTGTTATTAGAAAAAGGACTGGCAGAGTCTCTCATGGGGCGGTATGAGGAAATCAGAATGAGCCATTGGAGCTATCCAGAAATGAAAGAAGCCTTTGGAATGACTATTGAACAATATATCTATTTTGGAGGCTACCCAGGAGCTGCCATGCTTATTGGTGACGAAGAACGTTGGAAGAACTATGTTAGCGGAGCCATCATTGATGCTACTATAAACAAGGACATCTTGATGGATTCTCCAATAGGAAAGCCTGCTCTGCTTCGTCAAACTTTCGAATTGAGCGTAGCTTATTCGGGTAAGATACTTTCTCTAACAAAAATGCTGGGAATATTGCAAGATGCTGGCAACACAGTTACATTGGCAGGCTATCTAAATCTTTTGAGCGATAGCGGACTTGTCACAGGACTACAGAAATTCTCTATAGATGTAGCCCGCAAACGTGCCAGCATTCCTAAATACCAAGTGTACAACAATGCCTTATTGAGTTCTCAATTAGGTCTAACATTTCAAGAAGCCGTTTCTGATAGTAAGCAATGGGGACAATTCTTTGAATCCGCCATAGGAGCCTACATATTAAGCGAAGCTTTTACCCATCGTTTTGAAGTCTTTTACTGGCGAGAAGGCAACGACGAGGTTGACTTCATCCTCAAGAAGAATCAGAAATTCATAGCTATAGAAGTAAAAAGTAATGGAGAGGCTTATACCACGGGCTTAGAGCGTTTCCGCAATCTATTCCATCCATCGGCAATATTTATCGTAGGCGAGAAAGGTATCTCCCCAGAAGTTTTCTTGAACATGGATCTAAGAAAACTATTCGAATAACTTAATGACAAATAATTATGGCAACAAATAAAATACGTGAAGAGGAAGTAAAGAATAAAATTCGCCAAGAATTCTTTCAAGACTATGATGCGACACCTATCTTGGGCGCTTGTAAATGGCTAAAATTTACAAGCGCTTACAAGGTTTTACACGCGGTTTTTACTTGCAATAGAGGATGCACGCATAATGTAAGTGCTTGATTATCTGGATTCATTGTTATATAGTGAGAGCTTGTAAGGAATAGAAAAATCTGTAAGGTTTCTGTGTGCACAACTATCATAGACAAAGACATCGTATGGTATGGCGCTATAAATACTCTTGGCTATGCAACAGAAGAGGACAATGTGATAAAAGTGGTAGACAACAAACTTGCCAATGAATTATTAGAAGTTCTGCTCACTTCCTAATTTCTGCGTAAACAAGGCCGTAAACAAACCGTTAGCCCCATAGACATTCAATGGCGTAATATCAAAAAAATCGTGGGCGCAAGTTTTTAAAAAAAAGTTGGCGCAAGATTTTTTTTTTAAAAAAAAAGTTACCTTTGCGGCAAATATATAAAAGACTTAAATCCCCGATGTACCCATGAAAAGATTGTTAATGTTCATTCTAACGCTCAGCGCTTTATGTGCCACTGCCCAGGAAATCCAGATAAAAGGCGACGTCAGCAGTGTGTTGACGCGTGAAGGCGTGAGCCGTGCCGTTGTGCGCCTCATGACGATGGATGGAGAAACCATTCTTGCAACCGACACCACGCGCTATCAGCTCATCACCGAGAGAGGCGACCATTGGAGCAACACTTTTGTCGACAAACATAGCGGTGCAACGTTTTCGCTTGTCGCGCCAGCCAGAGAGGGCTATATGCTCGTGGTTGAAGCAAAGGGTTTTGAAGAATACCGTAGCAAGGTGGTGCCTGAAAATGGAAAAACGAAGGTGAAAGTGCCTGCCATCTATCTCATCCCCTGCGCCAAGGAGCAACAGCTTGGCGAGGCTGAGGTCAGAGGAACGCGCATCAAGATGTTCCACAGGGGCGACACAATCATATATAATGCAGATGCTTTTAACCTGGCCCAAACGGAATCGCTCAGAAAACTCGTGCAGCAGCTTCCTGGGGCCGAACTGAACAATGGAGAAATCAAAATCAACGGTAAGCGCGTTGACAACCTGCTCATCAGTGGCAAGGATTTCTTCAACGGAAACATCCAGGCCGCGCTCGACAATTTGCCCGCTTATGTGGTCAGCCGCATAAAGGTCTACGACAAGGCCGGAGAACTCTCGGAACTCACGGGCAAGGATATGCACGACGAAAACTATGTCATGGACGTGCGCCTCAAGCGACAGTACATCGGCATGTGGATGGCCAAAATTTCTGCTGATGGCGGCACCGATAACCTCTGGGGTGGGCAAGCCTTCTTGATGCGTGCCGACGACCGCCAGATGTTCTCCGTCAATGCCGATGTCAACAATTTCAACTTGAACCGCCAGATGATGGACATCGCCAATATGGAAGATCCCGATCCATCGGGGAGAATCCGTAGAAAGACCGCCCGTCTCTTTATATGGAGCCAAACGGAACGTGGCGTTTAACGGCCAGTGGTTCCGTCAGCAGAAAAGACAGCGAGAAGAACAGTTGGCGGAACGAGGAGACCTATCTCTCGTCGACCAACCTCATGAACCGTATCGAAGAGCATTTTGATGGTGAAGACCTCACCGCTGAGGCCGCCACCGCCCTGCGTATTAGGAAGTCTGGACACTGGCAACACACCGTCAGCTATGACTTCAATTTCTCCCGCAACCGCAATCTGAACGATTATCGCGCCCTGTCTTATTACCTTCCTGCCAAAAACGCATGGAGCGGCCTTTCGCTTGACAGCATCATCCGTCTTGAAGAGGCAAAAGGGGTGGAAAATGCCCTGCTCAACAGTCTCCTCTCCCCGTCGTTGGTGCGTCAGCGCAGCGTGAGCCACCGTCCAGTTTGGAAGTCAACGTTTGTCTTCGGCTCCGCCCTTCTCAACTTCAATGCAACGCTGAAGCATGCCACGCTGAAGCGGCATGATTTTGCCAACTATCGCTTGACAACGTATGCCGACCCCGCCACCGACGCCCGCCGCCGTTATCGTTTTCATCGCGACTATACTCTCGATCTGAATCCCGAACTCGAATGGGTGCATAAATATGAACATCTCAAGCGTTACGATGGCGTCTTGACGCCCCGCCTGCGCTATACCTACCGCTACGGAACGTCCAATCATCCCGAATATCGTCTTGAACGTATGACGGAATGGGCCGAAGGACAGGGTTGGGCGCTTCAACAGCTCGGCCAGCTTCCTTCAACGTCTTGGCAGTCGGTATGCCTTGACGAGGCCAATAGCTACTACGCCGTTGAAAAAGAAGAAAAGGCCGAGGCTGGTCTGCGTTTCTCCCACAAGATACTTTTCAGCAACGGCACGTCTCTCCTCCTTGAGGGCGACGAGGCTTTCTATTACCAGCGCAGCACGCTCAACTACGACCGCGAAGGCCGCCAATACCGTCCCCTTCGCAGCGGCTTCTTCTTTAAGCCCGACTTGACGCTCCGCTGGAAGCGCGAGAGCCGCGAAGGCCGCACGTGGATGCCGGAGTGGTCGGCCCGCTATCAGGGTCGGCCCGCCATGCCCTTCCTCCTGCAACTTCTTCCCATCCGCGACGCCTCCGACCCGCTCAACCGCTTCTTGGGCAATGAGCAACTTGGCAATTCCTTCACCCATCAGGTGGGTTCTGCCTATCGTTTGCAACATATCAGGTCGGGCCGTTCGTGGAACATCGACGCCAATTACCGCCGTTTGCACAACGACATCGCCATGCAGTCGTCTTACGATGCTGCCACGGCCGTTCGCACCTATCAGCCCGTCAACACTTCGCGCACGCATGCCGTTCAGGGAAGCACGCGGTTTTCGACACCGCTCGATGCCAAAAAACGCTTCTATCTCAGCGTCTTTTTCGATTCCGACTATTATCAGGCCGAAAACCGCTCCTGCCTTGCCGGACAGACTGCCGCCGCTGGTCTTCTGCGCAACGTGGGCCTCACGCCAGGTCTCGGCCTGCAAGCCACCATTGGCGACAAATTCCGTTTCTATGGCCGTTGGACCACTGCTTTCCGCCATGTGCGCCAGCCGGGCATGAGCGACGACTATCGCGAAACGGTGCTCTATGGCGACCTCAGTTACACGCTGCCTTTCGGCATCCAGCTTGCCACCTTCGTACGAACCGTCTTCTATGCCGGCAACAGTCAGGCTTTGCTTAATCAAACCGTGACCAACTGGGACGCTTCGCTTTCAAAATATTTCTTCAATGACCGCCTCGGACTCCATTTTAAGATTCACGACCTTCTTGCTCAGAACCGTGTTTATCAGAGCGAAGTGACCACCACGGGCCGCATTGAGCGCTACACGGATGTCTTGCCCCGTTACTTCATGCTCACGTTGAGCTACAATATCAACTGGATGGGCAAGAAGAAATAAGTTATTCTTTTACCATTACTAAATAAACAGCTGGCCCACCGACATAGCTTCCCCCCTACATACAAAAACAAAGCGGATGGAAACATTTCAAAGTGTTTCCATCCGCTTTGTTTTATACGTAGGTGGTAAATGGTGTCGCCTTCAGTTTGCCTGGCGGCAGTCCGTTCACTTGCCCATCCGTTTTTCTTTGTTTGCGATGTAGATGCGTGAAGGGAGGTGCTGAAAACTGCCGTTGGCGAATTTGTGGCCCAGTAAGTCATAGACATAGGCGGCCTTGGCAGCAGAGTTTTCAACGCCACTGATGCCGTCGGTGGTTGCAGGTTTGAAAACCACCGTATATGTGCCACTCTCGGGGGCATAGAAACGGAGGAAATTGCCATCGCTCCAGGCCTGCGGCACGCGGCGTCCGTAGGTGTCCGTCCAGTGGTCAACGGCATAGCCGTCGGCAGGGTAGGCACGCAACACGATTTCCTCGCCGGCGCGGTAGGTGTAAGTGTCGGGCTGGCCGTTGGCGTCAGCCGTTCCTTGTTTCATGTCGGCCGATTTCACCGTCACGGTGCAAGCCTCCGACGATTTGTCCGTCACCAACACAGGGATGTCATACACCATGCGCTTCGTTTCGCTCTTGGCCGGCATACCGTCCGTTTTGCTATCCCAGCCCGATGCCCATGAACTGTCGAAGCGCAAACGGATGCGGGTGATGCCCAGTGGTAGGTCGTAGGGGAGCGTCACGGTCAAGACATAATCGTTCAGCGCATCGTTGGCGGGACTTTCCTTCTTGCCGTAAACTTCCAACACTTCCCCCTCGTCCTCAAAGTCGCCGTCGGCGTTGAGGTCGATGTAGGCCGAGAGACGGCAATAGTTGAGGCCGCCAGAAGAAAGCCAGTGGAGCTTGAAGCGGCTGCCTTGTGGCGCCTTCACCGTCTGCGTTGTCTGGCAGAGCGATTCAGGACAGTCAGTAGCAGCATAGACGTTTTTCTCTTCACCGCCATTTTGCGCCACAGCGATGGAGCGGAGAAATTGCCCGAAGGATTTCATGTCGTTGTAGTCCGCCATGTTCTCCTGCGGCATGCCCCATTTGTCGGCAAAGAAATGTGCCGTGAAGGTCTGCGGCGCCGCGCCATAATAGGTGTACGGGTTCTCCGTGCTCACCACGCGTCCTGAATCATCCGTCCAGTTGAGAAATTCGCAGCCATTGGCGGGAGTGGCACGCATGGTCACCTCCTTGGCGTTTGTCACCGTGAGTTTCGTTGTTCCAGAAATCTGCACGCGCCCCTGTTTCGCGTCGGCCGTCTGCACCGTCACGCTTCTCGCCTCCGTGATGTTGTCCTTGAGGATAACGGTGAAGAGCAGTTGCGTGCCGTCGTTGAATTTCAGCATCGCTTTCGCTTTGCCGCATGCCGCCGTTGCCGGAATGTTCATCGCGGTCGTTTCCGTCATTTCGTTGTCGGCGATGGTGCCATCGTTGTCCAGGTCGATGCCGAAAGAAAGCGTCGTTCCGTCGGTTGGCGTTGCCAGTGGTAGCGTGAACGTCTCTCCGCGCAGTGCGGAAAACACGAGTGTTGATGTCGCATCGGTGGCGAGGTAGCGGTATATATAATAAGGAGTGCCGTCAGTCTTTTGCAGCGTTGCGAAATACTTTCCGAGCAGGCGTGCCGCCACTTCAGCCGTGTTGCCCGTTGGTTGGTCGGAATAGCTCAGCGAAGCGTTGTGCGCCCATTTCCAGTCGTTGGCAAACCAGTTTGGAAGGACCTTTCCGTTGTCGCGGTTGTTGAAAAACGCTTGCCAGCGCGGATAATAGAAATCCTTCATCATGCCTGCCCATTCGCGGTAGGAATAATCGCGTAGTCCGCTGCCCTCGCTTGAGTTCTCGTCGCCCCACGTCGAAATCAGCGTTCGCGCATTGTTGAGTTCAAGCCATTGGCGGTCGGCTTCAGTGGTGCCTTCCGCCTCGTCGGCAATGCCCCGTGCCATGTTCGTCCAGCGTCCGAGCATGAAATTCTCGTTGGTGGATAGCAGTTCGTCAAGGTCAAGCATCAGTTGCAAGTAAGCGTCCCGTCGTTTGGCATAAGCCTCCGCCTCGTTTTGGCTTTTGGCCGCTTCGTTGATGGAAGCGAGGAGCTGGTGGCCGTAGTCGGTCAGTGCCTGGCGAGAGAAATCCGTCAGGTCATAACTGTAGTTGGTCCCCGATAACTGTGCCGCCAGCATGTTGTGGGCAGCGCCCACCATCATCTGTGTGTCATAGAAAATGCCCGTTCCGCCCCAGCTCGACACGCGGTCGACAGTGAGCGATGGACGAGCGCAGAACACCGCCTCGTGGGGGCCTTGCAATGAAGTTTCGCAATTCAGCGCCGAGTTGCGCACCAGTTCCCAGGCCTTCTGTGCCGCCGTGTTTGATGTGCCATAGCGTGCCAACGTATAATCCTTCAGCCACGCCTGCGGCGAAGGAGCCGAGGTGCGCCAGGGAAGTTCGAAGAGGGCGTCATAGAGCACCGGCACCTGCTCGATGGCCTCCGGCGTTGCCCCAACGCCCTTCACGTTGGTGTTCAACGATTTCTGTGCGTAGAAATCCTTCATCACCTTCGAGAGGCGGCCGAAGAGTCCCGTGCGTCCGCCGAAATTCGGGAGGATGCAGTAAACGGCATCGTGTCCGTTATATTCTCCGAAATGCGTGTGGGCATCGCTGAAGAGGTCGAGCACGATGAGTTTGCCTTTCGACACTTGCGAGAGCACATTATATTGCGCCTGGCTCCATTGCCAAAACTGGATGACCCATTTCGCTTTGCCGTTGGCCTTGAACATCGCTTCGCCGATGCGCTTGTAGGCCGAGGCCACGTCGATGCCGCTCGTGTTGGCCCCTTCGTGGAAGGGGTCCATGCTGTAGTAGGCCGACGTGCCCATCACCTCCGCGAGGCGTGCGTAATATTTCGCGGAGATTTCGGCAAACGCCTCCGTGTTGGGGTCAAGAATGTAAGGACGCAGGAAGCCGCACCAGTTTCCCTGGTTGTTGGCCGAATAGCCTTTCTTGGCAATGTCGCTCGGCACCATACCGGCGTAGCCTGGCAAAACCGGTTCCATGCCCAGTTCGCGCTCGCGGGCCAGAATTTTCTTCGCGAGGGCCTCCTGGCGCTTATACCACCATGCCGGGTTCTTGCCGCCCCATCCCTGCAAATTGTTCATGCCCCACCAAGCTTGGAAACACGGTCCGGCGATGAAAGCGTTGGCCTCGTCGTCGGTATATCCCAAATCTTGCGTGAGGAGTTTCTGCCACACCACGTCGAGACCAACGATTTGCAGCGGCATGTTGATGCCGTGGAGCGCCATCCAGTCGATTTCCTTTTGCCAGCGCTCCCAAGTCCAGGTCGACATGGAATAAGAGAAGGTGCAATAGTTGAGGTAGTAGCGGTAGCCAACGGTCGTGGAGTGTTTCTCCTGCTTCGTCGGCACGGGGAGCTCCACTTGCGAGAGGTCGGTCGTCAGATTGTTCCAGGCGATGTTGACGTGTGCATAGTGGTTGAGATACCAGTTGATGCCCGTGGTCAGCGCCGAAACGTTTGAACCTTTGATGCAGGGTTTCCCGTCTTGCGAGGTCAGCACAAAGGCTTCTCTGCCTGCCGAGGCCACGGAAGGGTCGATGGTGGTGGCGATGCGTTCGGCAGTGCCTTCCCCACCGATACGGTTTAAAAGGTCGCACACCTCTTTCGGGTTTTCAACGACCTGTGCCGTCGCCTTTATGTCGGCCAGGCCGATGAAGAGCAGAAATGCTGCAACGATTTGCAGAAGTTTGGTATTTGAAATCATAAGGTGGATAGGATATGATGTTTGTTTCGTGTGATATGTAGGTGTTCAAAATATCATGCTGGGTTTTAATACCAACTTTATTTAATATAGAACACCGACTTATGTCCTCGCTGAATCCTTGATAGATACCAAGGCGTAGGTTCGTCATGGAGATTCCCCATGTGGTGTTTCAGCATTATTTCAAGTGCGATTTGTCCTTCCCCTTGAAGCTCTTCACCTTCATGCCGAGTTGTTCGGGGAGGATGGCGTTGAGGAAAATGCCGACGAGGGCGGCGAGCGCCAGACCGGAGATGGCGACGGGGCCGATTTGCACACCGCCGTTTGTGCCGTATTGCACGCCAATCGACACCACGAGGATGAGGGCGGCAACAAACACGTTGCGCGACGACGAGAAGTCGACCGAGGCTTCAACGAGGTTGCGCACGCCGACGGCTGAAATCATGCCATAGAGGATGAGGCTCACGCCACCGATGGTGGCAGCAGGCATCAATCCGATGAGGCAGGCGAATTTGGGGCAGAAACTGAGCAGGATGGCGAAGCAGGCCGCCAGGCGGATCACGGCGGGGTCAAACACCTTCGTGAGGTTGAGCACGCCCGTGTTCTCGCCGTATGTCGTGTTGGCCGGTGCCCCGAAGAGAGAAGCTAAGAATGTGGCCAAACCATCGCCGCTGAGCGTGCGGTGAAGGCCGGGATCCTTGATGAAGTTCTTGCCAACCGTGCTCTGGATGGCACACATGTCGCCGATGTGCTCCATGATGGTGGCAAAGGCAATGGGGAAGATGGCGATGACCGACGTGATGATGAGGTCGAAATTGGGCGACTGCATGACGGCAAATGCCGTGCGCTCCATGTTAATGGGTAGTCCCACCCAAGCCACCTCGCTGAGCTTCGTGAAGTCAACCTCGCCCGTTGCGGCCGCCAGGATGTAGGAGCCGAGCACGCCGAGCAGAATCGGCACAATCTTGATGATGCCCTTGCCCCAAATCGACGTGGCGATGACAATGGCGATGGCCGTGACGGCGAGTAGCCAGTTTTGCTGGCAGTTGCTGATGGCAGAGCCAGAGAGCGTAAGACCGATGGCGATGACCATCGGACCTGTTACCACGGGTGGAAAAAAACGCATCACCTTCTCCGTGCCGAACATCTTGAGCAAAAAGGCCATGACGAAATAGAGCAGCGACGCTGCGGCCACGCCGATGCAGGCATAGTCGAGCGCCACCTCGTTGGTGAGGCCCTGTGCCACGCATAGCTGCTTGACAGAGGCATAACCGCCGAGGAAGGCGAAACTCGAGCCGAGGAATGCCGGCACTTTCAGTTGGGAGATGAAATGGAAAATGAGGGTGCCGATACCTGCAAAGAGTAGGGTGGCGCTCACGTCGAGGCCGGTGATGAGCGGAACGAGGATGGTTGCGCCAAACATGGCAAAGAGGTGCTGGACACCGAGCACTGCAAACTTTGCCTTGCCCAATTTGCGGGCATCATATATGCCCTGGTTTTCTGTAATCATTATGGTGTGTTGTTTGAAGTGGCGTTCTAACGGCCTAAGTTTCAGTGTTGGAACGCTTGTAGAATTATATATTTTTGCAAAAGTAGAAAAAAGCTGTTAAACAAACTGCCAGAGGGCTTGTTTTTTATCTTCGGAAACGGCAAAAAACAAGCACATGGCGGATTTTGTCCCCCTGTCCCTATGCTTGTCAGCGAACATGGGACGGTGTGCAGTCGTCTCTGCTCCCCAGGGCCAACGCATTACTTCGCAAGGATAAAACAAGATGTCGGCTCTGAAGCTCTTTAGGAACTTGTCTACTCACGGCCGCCATTCGTGCTGCTCGCGGCCGCGAGTAATGCTACCGTCGGCCGCGAGTAGCGCTACCTTC
>OHHJ01000357.1_pt1 | contig 13852 bp, 13 predicted proteins | sample 1568041 | NCBI WGS metagenome assembly OHHJ01 (sample SAMEA3879573, study PRJEB24766) | human gut metagenome | biome: human-associated habitat; feature: feces | place: USA | collected 1985/1987
AGGTGTGATTCCTGTACTGTCCCGCAGCTGTAAGGCGGAGCAGATTTTTTTATGTCACTGGGTAACCGGGAAGGCAAAATCTGCGTTGAAGCTAAGCCAGAAGAACTGCCTAAAATAAAAGCCATAGTTTTCTGCGATCGACAGAATAGGCATGCACTGGGATAAGTACGCCTTTTTGCTGATTGCAAGAGGGTGTTTTCTTTTATGTTTAAGTTGTTTAGTAATGATGGCTTGCCAAATAAACCTTTCGTTTTTTTCGTTAGTGCGTTAGTGGGAGTTGTTATAATAGGAGAAATCATTTATTGTGGTTTTAAGTTTGATACAGGGGAATTGTTTCATAGAAAACCACAACCAATAGATGTCTCAGTAAAGAATTATAATACTGACAGGCGTGAAGTTATTCTGAACTTTGAACGCACTCCTGAAAGAATTATAGCTTATCATCAAAATAATATTGAGATACTAGATAAATTTGGCGAAAGAGATAGAATTATTGCTTCGGTTGGACGTTTTATTATTCCCCATGATGTTAAGCAGCAAGAAATTGACAGACTTATAAACAAAATACCTTATTATGGTCAAAATGGTATTGATAAAGAAACAGCACGCTACCTGAATCCAGATTTCATTATGGGGTGGCCGTCTTCTTTTGGTAAAAGAGGAGTTTGGTCGCTGGGAGATACTGACTATTGGTTAAAGCGAAATGTTAATTGTTACATGTCCTTGCAGCAGAAGGACGGAAAGCTTTATGAAACGATGGATGGTGAATATCAGTACATATTGGACATAGGGAAAATTTTCAAAAAAGATGCCGAAGCAATGCAAATTGTTTCTGATATCAAAAGCGATGTTAATAAAATTCTTTCTGACAATCAGCATAGAAAACAACAAAAGGTGTTGATTTTAGATTTTTATGGTAATACCATAAGTTCCTATGGAGAAAATCGCTTAGCAGGCAATATTGTGCAGGCTTTAGGCGCTAGTTTGATAAAAACTAATAGTAAAATTGGCAAGGAAGATATTTTGCTTGCTGATCCTGATGTGATTTTCCTTATTTATAAAACAGATGCTGATTTAGCATTTAAAAACAAATTTATGCAAAACGAAGAATTCAGATCATTAAAAGCTATCAGAAAAGGAAGAGTATACATGATTCCTATATCATATATTTATAATAGCGGCTTGCGATTATCTGATACTATTCACTTGATTGCCGCAGGATTGTATAATTAGTTTTCAAATTGAATCGATTTACTATAATCGGTTTAATTTAAAAAATATTAAAGGAGTTGTATGTTATGAAGAAAAGGATGTTAGCCTTAGCGGTTATGTCAACAGTTTTTAGCGTAGGGTTTGTTATGAGTGCAAATGCTGCTGAAAATGCTGACCAAAAACTGAGTCAATATAGTGTTGACGAAGTTATTGTAGAAGGTAGTAGAGACCTGTTGCCTGGTGGTTTTGTAAAGAGCACTTCCAATGTAGGTATTATGGGCAAAAAATCTATTATGGAGACACCGTTTACGAAAGCAAATCTTTCCGAAAAAGCTATTACTGCTTTTGAAACACCCGGTGAAGGCTTGACTAGTGCTCTGTTGAACGTTCCATCTGTTCGCTCTGCTTCTTCCCCGATGTATAATGATTTTTGGATCAGAGGCAGCCGTATTACCGGTTACCAAATGTATATTAATGGTGTACCTGGCTTGTTGGCTCAAACCAATATTCCCACTAATTTTGTTGGCAGCATTGAAGTTACTTCCGGTCCTATAATGGGCGTTACCGGTACTACTGTAAAAGAATCTGCTGGTGGTATGGTAAATTTAGTTTCTAAACGTGCAAGCGGAGAAGATATTACCAAGTATAAGCAGACTTTTTCCGGTAAAAGCGTTTTTGGTGAATATATTGATGTTGGCAGACGTTTTGGCGAAAACAAGTCTTGGGGTTTAAGAGTAAATGCTCAAAACTCTTCTGGCGAAACAGCAATACCGGGTGAAAAATTAAATACCAGAGACATCTTTATCAACTTGGATCATGTAGATGCAAAAAGCAATACCAATTTGTTAGCAGGCTACAGATTTGTAAATCATAAAAATGGTGTAAGATGGTTCCAATATGGTGGCGGTGTTACAAAATTACCAAGTGCTCCTGATTCCAAGAATAACTATAGCTTCAGAGGCCAGGAAATGGAATATGACACTTGGCTTGCAACATTGAATCACGAACAAAAACTGAATGATTCCTGGACTGCCTTTGCTAATATTGGCTATAGTAAATATGATCTTTATAAAAACTATAATGCTGAAAGTAGCTCTTATTTGGTAACTAATAACAATGGTGATTTTAAAGCTAAGAGCTGGAGTAAAACTTTCCCAGTTGAGAGTTATTTTGGTCAATTAGGTATTAAAGGCGAATTTGCCACTGGTGATGTTAAACACAATGTTTCGTTAGCTGTTGATAAAGCATGGTACAACAGTGGTGGTGCACCGAGTGTTTCGTTTAATCAATCAGTATTTGGTAATCTTTATGATAAAACTAATATTGTTGGGGAAGAATTACCTGCGTCGAATCTTGGAGGATATACTGCTAGAAATGAATATTGGGGTATTTCTTTAGCTGATAGCATGAAATACGGGAAAGCCGAATTGTTATTGGGTGTTCACAAACACAATGTCAAGGTTGATTCTTATAAATGGGATACCGGTGCACATACTGGTTCTACTCAGAAGAGTGATTCTACTAGTCCGACCTTTGCTTTAAGCTATAGCCCTGATGACAAGGTAACTGTATATGCAAACCATGCAGAAAGCTTTGATAAGGGTGCTCGTGTACCGGGCAGTGCTAATGGTAATATTTTAGAAAATCACGATGAGATGCTTTCTCCGACTAAGACAAAGCAGAATGAAATTGGTGTAAAATACCAAAATAAAGGCATTCTTACTACTTTGAGCCTGTTTAATCTTAAGCAAGCTGCCAATATGGATGTGCAAAAAGATGGCAAATGGTATAGAGTACAAGATGGTGAAAATGAGTTTAAGGGTATTGAATTAACCGTTAATGGTAAAATTGCTGATAAATGGAATGCAATGGGTGGTATTACTTACTTGAATGGTAAAGTAAATCGTTCTGCATCTGTTGCTTCCGGTACTAAAATCAATGGTACACCTAAATGGAATGGTGTAATGTCTTTAGAATACCAGGCAGACGATGATTTCAGCGTATTGGGCAGAGCCTTGTACTTTGGTGATTGCACTATCCAAAATGAAAGATTAGAAGTTCCTTCTTATCTGACTTTTGATTTGGGTGTAAAATACAAAACCAAGGTTTCCCATACTCCTGTAACCCTGTCTGCAATGTGCTATAATCTCACTGGTAAGGATTACTGGATTACTTCTGGTAATACTACTATCTTGTCTAATCCTCGCACCTTTATGTTAAGCGCAGAATTTGATTTATAATTGTTTTTAAATAGAGTTAGCAGTATCTTCGGGTACTGCTAACTCTATATCCATCTTTATTTAATATTTTATTATATTGGAGAATGCTTACAGATGTCAGTGCTTCTATTAATTATATTGTTAATATCAATCATTATATCAGCTATGTTTGGCAGCGCTCCTCTTGCACTTGAAGATGTAATGGAAGTCATAAAAACAGGATTGTTTTATAGAGATTTAGATATAGCTGAAAATATGTTAACTACTTTTGATATAGTGTGGTTATTAAGGTTGCCGAGAATTATTTTAGCTATATGTATAGGAGCAGGCTTGTCTGTTTGTGGTGTAGTTATTCAGGCGATTGTACAAAATCCTTTAGCTGATCCATACATTCTGGGAGTATCTTCTGGTGCGTCTTTAGGAGCAACAACGGCGATAATGCTAGGCTTGGGTGTATTGTTAGGCGAAAATGCTATAGGTACATCTGCTTTTATCGGAGCTTTTATAGCCAGTGTTTTAGTTTTGGTTTTGTCTAATATCGGCGGAAAGGCAAATTCGGTAAAGCTTGTACTGGCAGGTACAGCTTTGAATGCGGTTTTCAGCGCTTTTTCCAGTTTTATAATATTTTTTGCAAACGATGCGGAAGGTATGCAAACCATAGTATATTGGTTGATGGGTAGTATGTCCGGTGCTAAATGGAGTTCTTTAGTAGTGATATTTCCTGTGACAGTATTGTTAATCGGATATTTCTGCAGTCAATCACGTATATTAAACTTGATGTTATTAGGTGATGATGCTGCAATAACATTAGGGCATAAATTAAATGGCGTTAGAATATTGTTCCTGATGCTTATTTCAATTGTTATTGGATTAGATGTATATGCAGCCGGTATAGTTGGCTTTGTAGGATTGATTATTCCTCATATTTCAAGGATACTGGTTGGAGTAGATCATAAAAAATTAATACCCTTTAGTGCATTTTTAGGTGCTATATTTCTGTTATGGGCTGATGTTTTATGTAGAGTTATTATATCAAGAACGGAATTACCCATAGGAATATTAGTTTCATTGGTCGGAGCACCTACTTTTATTTATTTGATGTTGAAAAAATCCTATGGATTTGGGAGTGAGTAATAATGAAAATATTAGCTGAATCCATTAATTTATCCTATAGTAGTAAAAAAATTCTCAAGGATGTCGGGCTTAGGCTTGATAATAAAGAATTTTTGGGGATAATCGGACCGAATGGCAGTGGTAAAAGCTCATTTTTAAAGTGTATATATAGAGTTATTAATCCCAATTCCGGAATTATATATTTAGATGAAAAACCTTTGGATGAAATCAGTTATCGTGAAACTGCTTTGAAAATGGCAGTAGTCAGTCAGCATAATCCCTGTAGTTTTGATTTTTCCGTATTGGATATGGTACTTTTAGGCAGAACGCCTCATAAAAAGTTTTTAGAAAATAATAATGAAAAAGATATAAATATTGCTAAGAATGCTTTGGAAAAATGTTGGCTTACTTAATTTAGCAAACAGAAAATTTTCTACTTTAAGCGGTGGTGAGCAGCAACGTGTGATTCTTGCTAGAGCGCTGACGCAAGATACTGAATGCCTGCTTTTAGATGAGCCGACAAACCATTTAGATATAAAATATCAGCTGCAAATTATGGATATAGTAAAAAAAACGGGAAAAACGGTTGTTGCCGTAGTACATGATTTGAATATTGCAGCTATGTATTGTGATAGAATTATCGCTATGAAGAAAGGAGAAGTAGTTGGTTGTGGTACGCCTAAAGAGTTACTTACTGAAAAATTTATATATGATTTATATGGAGTTAGAGCTGTTGTGAGTAATGACTTAGGGATTATTAGTATTCGCTATATGCCACATTACTTAGTAAAATAACAGAAAGAACTGAAGGAGTGTTTAATTTGAAAAGAATATTTTATATACTGCTGATGTTAGTAATGAGCTTGTTTTTGATAGCTGGTTGCGGTAGTGAAAGCAAGGGTGCAAATGCCAAAGTACATACTATATGTGATAGCGTAGGAAGAAATGTTGAGATTCCTTATCCGGTTACCAAAGCGGCTGTTGCGAATGCTTATAATGTAGAGCTTATAAACGCTGTTGGTGCGCTTGATAATGTTGTTGGTGTTGATTTTAATATTTACAATGATCAGGCAGGTTTTAAAAATAAATTTAAAAAAGAGCAGATAATAGGTAAAAACCAAAGAGAGCTGAATTACGAAAAAATTATTGAGATTAATCCACAAGTTTTAATATTAACAGGTAATGGTGCTGTTGAAGAAGCAGAAAAAAAGTTAAAGCCTTTTGGTATCAAGGTCATTGTATGTGATTCTTATTATACAGAAGACTTTGAGAAAAACTGCAAGCTTATTGGTTCTATTTTTGGCAAAGAAAAAGCAGCAGATGAATTAGCAACTTATTTTATGGATAAGCTTGCATATATTAATAAGCAGCTTGCTGATGTAGAAAAGAAAAAAGTATATTTTGAATATAGAAGGATAGGTAATACTACCATTCCAGGGAATTATTTTTATAAAATGGTTGAATATGCCGGTGGCGCGAATATTTTTAGCGATGCCAAAAATGTTAATGTTGATCCGGAGTCTATAATAGAAAGAAATCCAGAATATATTATCAAGGTATCGAATGTTAATGTTCAATCTACATATGAGCCTCCGACAGCAGATGAACATAAAGCAATTTTGGCTGAGATTAAAAATCGTCCTGGTTGGGATAGTATTGATGCTGTAAAGAACAATAAAATTTTGCTTTTATCTCATTATGTTCATGGAGGAGCATCCAAACTGGTTGGTACTATGTATGTTGCTAAGTATTTATATCCTGACAAATTGCCCGAGCTGCATCCTGAACAGGTCTTTAAGGATTGGTTAGAAAAATACCAACACCTATCTTATATTGAGGGGCATACCTACCCCAAATTTAATTTGAACGATTGAGGTGGCTGTTACTATGTTGGAGCAACAATATGAGCGAGAGTGCAGAAGAAAAACAGCTTATATTGCAGTAGGCTTGGTGATGATAGTCTTTTTCGCTTTTGCTTTCTCGGTTATTGGTATGGATGTACCTGTTTTTCAATCAGTAGTTGCTTTAAAGGCACTTTATACTGGGAATATTAATGACGGCACTTATGCTGCTGCAAATAAAATCATCGTTTTATTACGTATGCCTCGAATATTATTGGCTATCATTGCTGGCGTTGGTTTGTCTGTAGCTGGTTCAATAATGCAGTCTATAACACGAAATTACCTTGTCAGCCCGTTTACTTTAGGTGTATCTTCAGCTGCTGCTTTTGGCGCATCAATGTGCATAGTTTTCGGAACAAGCTTATTCTTTCAAAGTGAAATAGGAATTATTTCCTGCGCTTTTTTAGCTTCTTGCTGTTGTGGCTGTATTGTTTATGGACTGGCAAATAAGATTGGAGTAAAACCTAGTACATTAGTTTTGGTTGGTATAGCGTTAAATTATTTGTTTAGTGCTATGACGGCAACAATTGAGTTTTTCGCCAAGGAGCATAAATTGGAGGCTGTGGTACAGTGGACTTTTGGTTCTTTTAATAAAGCAACTTGGGAAAATGTTTTGATATCATTTATTGTTGTTGCGATAGCAAGTTTTGTTATCTGGAAATACTCTTTGATTTTGAATGTTATGGCTAGCAATAATGATGAAATGGCTAGAAGCTTAGGTGTAAATACTGATAGAATTCGTACTTATGGTGGCTTGCTTGCTATACTGATTACATCTACAGTAATAAGCTTTACTGGTGTTATTGGGTTTGTTGGTCTTATTGCTCCACATATGGCACGTTTTATAATTGGAACTGACCACAGATTCTACATTCCTTTTTCTGGAATTTTGGGAGCGATATTATTACTTGTTTCAGATACTTTTGGTAAGCTGATTTTGTATCCGGTAAATATTCCTGTAGGTATAGTTGTTTCCTTCTTAGGTGTGCCTCTTTTTGTACATTTGGTTTTGCATAAAAGCGGAAATTATTGAGTAGGTGACAAGTATGGAATTAGTTGTAAAAGATATGTCCTTTGGATACAACAAAAATGTCAACGTTTTAGATAAGGTTAGCTTTAGTGTAAGAAGCGGAGAAGTATTAGGCATCTTGGGCCCTAATGGTACAGGTAAGACTACTTTGCTGAAATGCATTAATAATATTATTAGGTATAGAAGCGGTGATATATACTTTAATGATCAAAGCTTATCTGGCTTGAATCAAATTGAGATGGCAAAGATTATTGCTTATGTTCCGCAGTATATTAATAATATGTTTCCTGTAAGTGTTATCGATACTGTTTTGATGGGGAGGTTACCTTACTCTAGATACGGATATTCTGAAGAGGATAGAAAAATAGCTTTTGATACGATTCGCATTATGAATTTGGAGAAGTTTGCTTTTCGCAATATCATGGAAATGAGTGGCGGCGAGAGACAAAGAGTGTTAATTGCTAGAGCAATGGTACAGCAACCTAAAATAATCACCTTAGATGAACCTACAAGCAGTTTGGATTTACATAATCAATTGTTTATTTTGAAGCTTGTATCTGAAATAGCTAAAACAAATAATATAAGTATAATTATGACAATCCATGATTTGAATTTGGCATCAATGTTTTGTGATAATTTATTGATGCTAAAGGATTCTCACGTTTTTGCTTATGGTAAAAGCCAAGAAGTAATTAATGAGAAAAATATTAGTGAAATGTACAATGTAAATACTAAAGTAAGCTTTGTTGATGGTTTTAAACATGTAAGGCTTTTAAAAGAATAAAGATTATTTTAGAAGTTGCTTTTTCTAATTTTATCAAACAAGCATATATATACATTAATACCTATTCAGCCGCCTGCAGAGAAAACTCCTATATCCGCAGGCGGCTTTTTGACGTGTGCACTTGTAGAGATGTGCCTGGTGTTATATAATAAAATATGTATGCATGAAATATGCACTTGTTTGTTGACAGTGGCTCAATGGAGGGCTTATGGACTTTAAATTTTTTAGGAACAGAATAAAGGTATCTCTATACAGCATAGGCATCTTCGCCTTCTTCCTGCTTGTTTCCCTAGTGAGCCTGTATATTGTGCGCGAAAAAATATTGGATAATTCGCATATTATGGGACAGCAGCTGGCAGCCCGCTTTGCCACAAGGGAAACAGGACGCATAAAAGCTCAGGAAATTCTGCTGCGCAGTGCCGCGCAGAACCTTGCACATATGCTGGAAATGAAGCCCGATATGACGGATGCAGAGCTGGAGGAGGCGCTGACGCATTTTACCGATTATATGGAAAAAAATGCTGATGTGGGCCGCTTTGATATGTGCGCTGTAGTACACGGGCATCTTATAGGCAAGCGATTGGAGGGACAGCCTACAGATGTTGCTTCGCTGAAATGGTATCAGGCAGCGCTGAGCAATCAAAGCGGCGTAGCCTATACTAATTTATATCAATACGGCAAGAATAATGAGCGCCTGCTGACGATGGCCGTGCGCTTTAGCGATAACAATGTACTGGCGATGAATCTTTATCCGGAGCGTCTGAATGGCCTGCTGAGTGACAATAAGCTGCCGAAGGACAGCTATTACTACCTTTGCGATCCGTCCGGTAATATTATGTTTACCATCAATGACCGCAATCTGTCGATAGAAGAAGAGCAACCTTATGTAGATAAAATCTTTAAGGAAATCCGTGATTCTGACAGTGATGTATCTTATATTACCGACTATGAAGGCAATAAGCGCGGGGTTTACTACACGGTTTCGGAAAAGGGCTGGATATCTATTGTAACGATTCCATATGATTTCCTGATGGGTGATTATAAGGATTTGATGCAGTGGTTCAGCCTGACGCTGGCCATTTTCCTGCTGCTGGCTGCCGGTTTGGCGCTGCGCGAGCATATGCTGAATAAACAGCTGCAAAGCATTAATGAGGTTATCCGCGTTATGAGCAAGTCCTTCCTGGCTGTGTTCAGAGTGAATTATGTTACCGGACGCTATTATATGCTGAAAAGCACCAGCCCGGGGCCGCAGGAGCCTGAGGGCGATTATGATGAGCTGCTGCAGGAGCTGATAAAGAATGTGGAGCCGGAGGCTACCGAAGAATTTGCGACCAGCTTTGCGCGTGAGCATATCAAGAATCTGGTGGAGCGTCATATCAATGACTTCGGCGGTGAGTTCCGCTATCGCTTCGGCAAGGAATACAGATGGCTGAATGTCCGCCTGATGCGCGATGATTTGCTGAATGAGGACGAAGCAGTTTTCTTCTTCCGTGAGGTAGACGCCGAAAAGCAGAAGGAGCTGGAGCATATTCAGGTGACGGAGCAGGCGCTGCAGGTAGCACGTGAAAATGCCAAGTCCAGAAACATGTTCTTCTCTGCACTGTCGCACGATATGCGTGCGCCGCTCAACGGTATTATCGGCATGGCGGAGCTGGCAGAGCTGCACAAGGATGACTGCGGACAGGTGAAGGAATATATCCGCAAAATAAGCGCTGCAGGGCAGCAGCTGCTGACCTTGATTAACGATATCCTGGAAATGGCGCGCCTGGACAACGGCAAGGTGGAGCATGTGCAGGAAACCTTTATGATTGCCAAGGTAGCGCAGGATACAAGCGATATTTTTGCGGCGCAGGCCGAGCTGGAGCAGAAGTTCTTTGACTCTCAGCTGATGCTGCAAGAAGATGAAATGGTGAGCGGCGATTTGCAGGGCTTGCAGCAGATTTTGAATAATATTTTGTCGAATGCGATTAAATATACCAAGGCGCATGGCAAAATCAGCTTTCTGGCACGTCGCGAGCTGAGCAATGAGCGCAACCGTGTGCATTATACCTTTGTCATTAAGGATACCGGCTGCGGTATGTCGGCCAAATTCCTGGAGAAAATTTACAAACCGTTTGAACGCGACAGCCGTTTCGGTGTGCCGCGCGTTACCGGCACCGGTTTGGGCATGACGATTGTCAAAAGCCTGGTGGAGCGTATGGATGGCAGCATTCACATCAGCAGCCGTGTTGATGAAGGCACCTGCGTAATTATTTCTTTGCCGTTCAATATCGTGAAAAAGGTAGAAAGCAATCCTCAGGATGCAATGCCGAAGCTGGAGGATTTTGCCGGCTGCAAAATCCTGGTAGCAGAGGATAACAGTATCAACATGGAGATTATCAGCGAGCTGCTGACGATGAACGGTCTGGAGGTTGTGCCTGCCTGCGATGGCAAGGAGGCTGTGAACCTGTTTGAGTCTTCGGAGGAGGGCAGCATTAGCATGGTGCTGATGGATATGCAGATGCCGGAAATGGATGGCTGTGAGGCTGCCGAGGCTATCAGAGCTTTGCCGCGCGAGGATGCGCGTAAGGTGCCGATTCTGGCGCTGACAGGCAACAGCGGCAGCAGTGACGTGGAACGCGCTATGGCTGCCGGCATGAATGATTTTATGGTGAAACCGGTGCAGATGAAGCTGTTGGCGCAGATGATGAGTGCGTATCTGCAGCATTGAGAGCAGAAAGGGGTGCGAAACTGTGCATTTACAGAAACTGCCGCAGTATGTGGCGATTGATATTCAGGAGGCGCTGGAGGAGCGCTTTATGGAAAGTGAAGCTATGTATGTGCGTTTTTTGCGCAAGCTGCTGACAACCGATGATTATAAATTGATGGAGGAGGCTGCGGAGGCAGAAAATTGGCAGGATGTGCTGCGCTATGCGCACAACCTGAAGGGCGTGTGTGCAACGCTGGGGCTGACAGGCTTGCAGGCGCAGTTTGCCGATATTGTGAGCCTGCTGCGCAGCGAGGACTATACCGTGCCTCAGCTGCAGGCGAAGCTGACAGCAGTGAAGATTGACTGGCAGCGCACGTTGCAATATATTGAGCAGCTGGAGAGCGCATGATGGAAATAATAAGTGTAGCAGTCGGCGGTGCTTTGGGCGCAGTGTGCCGTTATCTGCTGGGTAATTTTATCAGCAGGATGAGCGGCAGCGCACTTCCTTGGGGAACCTTTGCCATTAATATTATAGGCTGCTTTTGCATGGGCCTTTTGATGACGCTGATTGTGGAGCGCGGTCTGCTGCCTGCGGCCTGGCGTCTGTTCTTGTGCGTGGGCTTGTTGGGCGGCTTCACCACCTTTTCCTCGTTTGGCTATGAAAGCCTGATGCTGCTGACGGAGGGTAATATCGCTGCCGCGGCAGCGTATAGCGGCGGCAGCCTGCTTTTTGGACTGCTGGCTGCGGGAGCAGGCGTGCTGGCGGGTAAAGTGGGATGAGGAACGTTGGCTCTTAACGCCTAGTTATTAAAAGTGAAAAAAGACGTATTGACGGAAGGCCTCGTTACATTTTGAAGCCTTAAGCAATACGTCTTTTTATATTATTTTATACTTTCCTGATATTCAACACGGCAATCGCCGCAAATATCAGTCCCATGCCGATGATTTTCACCGGTGTCAGCGCTTCCGCAAAGAAGATGACACCGACGGCGGCAGCCACAAAGGGCTCAATCGTCGCAAGGATGGAGGCCTGTCCTGCCTCAATCTGTTCCAATCCTTTGGTGTAGAGCAGATAAGGAAGCACGGCGCAGAGCAGGCCAAGTCCTAGAGCACTGCCGATTGATTGCAAATCGATGGTTGCAAGACGCTGATAATCAAAATCTGCCAACGGCCAGGAGGCTGCGAGTGCCAGATAAAAGGTGTAGGCTGTGATGGTGAGTGAAGAATATTTACGCACAGCGTACTTGCCGAAAATGCTGTACAGCGCATAGCCGAAGCCACTGCCCAAACCGTAAAGCAGGCCGCTGAGCGTAAGCGTCAGGTTGCTGCCGAAAACGCCGGTGACGCAGGCACCGCCGCTGAAGGTGAGCAGCAGAGCGAGTGCCTTGGTGCGCGTGAAGGCTTCACCGAAGCATAGCAGTGACATAAGCATAACAAAGATAGGCGCGGTGTAAAGCAATAGCGCTGCCACCGCCAGACTTGTCTGCTGCATAGCATTGAAGTAGCAATAGTTGAAGAACACCAGGCTGCAGATGCCGGTGCCGACGAAAAGCCAGAGGTCACACAGTCTGATGCGCAGGGCGGCACTTCCTGACCGCAGCAGCGGCAGTGTGACGCAGATTGCCGCTGCCAGCGAACGCAGAGCAACAATTTGCATGGAGCTGAAGCCTTGTGCTGCCAGTGTTCTGACGAAGAGTCCGATTAAACCCCAGCAGACAGCAGCGGCGATGATATAAAGATAGGCCTTTGTTTTCATTGCTCAGCCTGCTTTTTGCCACGTCCCCAAAAAGTGTGGAATTTTTGCAGCAGCTCCTTGCCGGGCTTGGGCGGCCACAGCTCCTGCCTGTCGCTGTCACGCATGGCTGCCGCCAGATGCTCGTAGATTTCCGGATATTGCGCATCGAGTGCTGCGATGTGCTCCTTGATGTCCTGACGCATGGTGTGACCGTCATAAGGACAGGGGTTTTTGATAGGCTTCAGACCCAGTTTTGCCACCAGATCGCGGATTTCCTGCTCGCGGTAGTAGAGCAGCGGGCGCAGTACCGTGATGCCGGAGCGCGACAGTGGCGTTACCGGCAGAAAGGTGCGCAGTTGGCCGCTGGTCACAAGATTCATAAAGAAGGTTTCCACTGCATCGTCATTGTGGTGTGCCAAGGCCACCTTGTTGAAGCCAAGCTCCTGCGCGCGGCGGTTGGTGGCTGCACGGCGGAAATAGGCGCAGGTAAAACAGGGGCTGCCACCCTTTTTTTCGTGCGCTGCCATTACGTCAACGTCGTCGCTGTAGTGTGTAAGGCCGAACTGCGCGCAGAAGACCTCCAGCTCCGCCTTGGGAAAGTTGGGTGCAAACATGCCGTTGACGGTGTAGCAGGCAAGGTCGAAGGGAATCGGCGAATATTTTTTGATTTCCGCCAGCATGGCTGTCAGAAGCATGCTGTCTTTGCCGCCGCTGAGGCCGACAAGGATGCGGTCGCCCGGCTGCAGCATATCGAATTCTATAATAGCCCGCCACAGCTTGCTCAAATCCTTGGCGGGAACGAAGGTGCTTTTCTTAGTCATCTGTATAATCTCCTTTTGCATTACATAGCCTTATTTTAACACAATGCAGCTGCTTTTCCTAGTATAGCTCTAGGTAAAAAGCGGCTGCTTTTCTTCGCCTAAGCGACGCGTTTTGTGATATAATATTTAAGTCAAAAATATTTTTACCCAAGAAGAGGATGCAGGTGCATCCGTGAAATATTATGGAGGCTAACGACTGATGACCGATACAATGCAAGGACTCAATAAAGAGCAGCTTGATGCAGTACAGACTATTAACGGACCGATGCTGATTCTGGCGGGTGCAGGCAGCGGCAAGACGACCGTGCTCATCAACCGTATCATCAACATTCTCAAGTTCGGCGATGG
>OHHJ01000364.1_pt1 | contig 13697 bp, 10 predicted proteins | sample 1568041 | NCBI WGS metagenome assembly OHHJ01 (sample SAMEA3879573, study PRJEB24766) | human gut metagenome | biome: human-associated habitat; feature: feces | place: USA | collected 1985/1987
GTCGCCGGTGGGTGAAAATTTCGATGTGAGTTGAAAGTTCATATACACTTTTTCTGCTTATAACTTACAAAAATAGTAAAAATAAGGCGGAAAAGCGGTCGGGAAACGTAATTTTTTGATAAAAATGAGGTCGCAAACTTTGAGAATAAGTGAATTATGTGTATTTTTGCAGTTCAAAAAGAAAAGATTTATGAAAAAAAGCATATCCGCTGTTGTGTTTTCAGCCCTTCTCCTCACAGGTTGCGGCAACGAATTCAACAGAGTTTACAAGACCAACGACTATTCTTTCAAATACGAATATGCCAAGGAATGCTTTGCAAAAGGGAAGTACACCCGTTGCTCCACTCTGCTGCAGGACTTGGTGACAATGCAGAAAGGTACGGACAATGCACAGGAGAGCCTGTACATGCTGGCTATGTCGGAATATTGCAACCGCAATTATGAAGGTGCGGCGGCGACATTCAAGAAATACTACACGAGCTATCCCAAAGGCTTTTACGCCGAGCAGGCTCATTTCTATGTAGGCCAGAGTCTTTATAAATGCACTCCAGAACCACGACTTGATCAGTCGCAGACTGTGAATGCCATAGCTGCATTTCAAGAGTTTCTCGACCTTTATCCCGATTCACACAACAAAGAGACTGCGCAGGAACGTATGTTCGAATTGCAAGACAAACTGGTGCAGAAGGAACTTTATTCCGCACAACTGTACTACGATCTTGGACAGTATTTCGGCAACTGTACATACGGAGGCAACAACTATGAGGCATGCATCATCACCGCACAGAATGCCCTGAAGGACTATCCGTACTCGGCACTGCGTGAGAAGTTTGCTGTGCTCGTGATGAAAAGCAAGTACGAACTGGCGCAGCAAAGTGTGGAAGAGAAGAAGCTTGAACGCTTCCAGGATGCTGAGGACGAGTGCTACGGTTTCTTGAACGAATACCCAGACTCGAAAGATAAAGCCACAGCCGAGAGGTTTATAAACAAATGTAAGGAATTCACAAAAGATTAAATAGTTTTTTATAAATTATGGATTACAAAAAGTCGAAAGCACCTGTAAACACCGTTACAAGAAACATCATGGACTTGTGCAAGGAAACAGGAAACATTTACGAGAGCGTTGCCATCATATCCAAACGCGCAAACCAGATTTCTGTGGAAATAAAGCAGGATCTTAACAAGAAGTTGGCAGAATTTGCTTCTTATAACGATTCTTTGGAAGAAGTGTTTGAAAACCGCGAGCAGATAGAGATTTCACGCTACTACGAAAAGCTGCCGAAGCCCACTTTGCTTGCAACACAGGAGTTTGTTGACGGAGACATCTACTATCGCGACCCTTCATCGGAAAAGGACGCAAACATTGAGGAAGAAGCATAATGATTCAGCGTAAACAGACCGTTTTTCTATTCTTGGCTGCTGTTCTGGCCTGTATCTGTCAGGTTCTGCCACTTGGTTTCTTGAGACCGGCGGAGATGGGGACAGATTATATAATGTACACGACCCAAATAACACATGAGGGGACGAGTGATTTATCTGTTTTCCCAATGTTCGCATTGCTCTTGTTAAGTGGAATCATGAGTCTGGTCTCCATTTTCCTCTACCGTAACCGCAAACGGCAGAGTGCCGTTTGCATTTGGAATATGGCAGTACTGGTGGTTTGGTATGCGTGCTTTGCAGGCTTCACTTTTACGAAAGTCACAGATAGCTTGAGCTTCCAACCTGCATTTGCGTCAATATTGCCATTGGCTGCCTTTATAGCCGTCTTCATGGCACGCCGCGGCATAATCCATGATGAGAAACTCGTGAGGGCTGCAGACAGAATCAGATAAAAGGTAACAAGAAGTAAATCTACGAATGTAGAAATAACTAAAACAAAATAAAAGGGGAAAATCGTTGATGACAAATCTCTCGGAAAAGTCAGTACGGTTTTCCCCCTTTGTTTTGTAACTTTGAGCATTTTTTTGTACCTTTTATTGTGTCGGAACTCAAAAAAATGCTGTCCATGGTTCTTTCAATTTTTATGGAATAGGGGCTGTCTCCTTGTTCCCTATTTGCTGACAACAAGTTGAAAGTCGCGCAACGCCAGACATAAACTTCTAATCAAGTGAAACTTAAATCAAACCTTTATAGCACATTTCCTTTCATTCATTTGCCCAACTCCTCAAAAATTATTAATTTTGCGCAAGTTTTGAGTACATTTTAAAAATCTTTATAATGGAAATTTCATATAAATGGCTGAAAGAGTATGTCGATTTCGACTTGACACCGCAGCAGACTGCCGATGCGCTTACATCATGCGGTCTTGAAGTGGATGCTCTTGAGGAAGTTCAATCAATAAAAGGCGGTCTTAAAGGACTGTATGTAGGAAAAGTTCTCACTTGCGAACTGCACCCCAATTCAGACCACCTGCACATCACAACAGTAGATTTAGGAAAAGAAGCTCCGCAGCAGATAGTATGCGGCGCACCGAATGTGGCAGCAGGACAGAAAGTCATTGTTGCCGATCTTGGATGCGTTCTTTATGACGGCGACAAGGAGTTTACCATAAAAAAATCGAAGCTTCGCGGCGTTGAAAGCAACGGTATGATATGTGCGGAGGACGAAATCGGAGTGGGTACAAGCCACGATGGAATAATCGTCCTGCCGGAAGACGCACCCGTAGGACAACCGGCAGCAGAATATTACCACCTTGAAAGTGATTGGGTTATAGAGATAGACATAACCGCTAACCGCTCCGATGCACTAAGTCATTGGGGTGTTGCGCGTGACCTTTATGCATGGCTTGTCAGAAACGGACACGAAACATCGCTCCATCGTCCTGACTGCGAAAGCTTTGAGGTGGATAACCACAATCTGCCCATCGCTGTGGAAATTGAAAACAATGATGCCTGCAAGCGTTATGCATGCATCACCGTTACAGATTGCGAGGTAAAGGAAAGCCCCGAATGGTTGCAGAACAAACTCAAAGTAATAGGTCTGCGTCCAATCAACAACATTGTGGACATTACCAATTATGTGATGATGGCATACGGCCAGCCTATGCACTGCTTCGATGCAGACATGGTAAAGGGTCATAAGATTGTGGTGAGAACACAGCCGGAAGGAACGGAATTCGTCACCCTTGACGGTGAAAAGCACACTCTCGGTACACACGATTTGAGCATTTGCAACGCAGAAGAGCCTATGTGTATTGCCGGAATCTTCGGAGGTAAAGGTAGCGGCACATACGATACGACACGCAATGTGGTGCTTGAAAGTGCCTATTTCCATCCGACATGGATTCGTAAGAGTGCACGCCGCCACGGACTCAGCACTGATGCAAGCTACCGTTTTGAACGCGGAATCGACCCGAACGGCGTGATTTACGCCCTCAAACAGGCTGCAATCCTGTGCAAACAACTTGCAGGTGGAAAGATAAGCATGGACATTATGGATGTATATCCGGAGCCCATACCTTCTGCACGCGTGAAACTGGATTACGCATACGTTGATACAATAATCGGCAAGAGCATCGGCCATGACATGATAAAAAACATTGCCGAAAGTCTTGAGATGAAGATTGAGGAGGAGACAGAGGCAGGACTTACCCTTAACGTTCCTTCTTATCGTGTCGATGTGCAGCGTCCATGCGATGTTGTGGAAGACATTCTCAGAATCTACGGCTACAACAATGTTGAAATACCGACACAGCTGAAGAGTTCTTTGACAATACAGGGAGCGGAAGACCGTCAGTATCATTTGCAGAATGTCGTTGCCGAACAGCTTGTGGGCTGCGGTTTCAATGAAATAATGAACAACTCACTGACAAAGACTTCTTATTATAACGGACTAAACCGCTACACAGAGGAGACCACCGTCAAACTGATGAATCCGCTGAGTTCCGATCTCGGTGTCATGCGTCAGACACTGTTGTTCGGCGGTTTGGAGAGTATCACACGAAATGTGAACCGCAAGAATTCCAACATAAGATTCTTCGAATACGGCAACTGCTACCATTTCTCCCCGGAAAAGAAGAACGACGACGACCCTGTGAAGGCATATACCGAAGAGCTGCATCTTGGACTCTGGGTTACCGGCAAGCGTGTGGAAGGTTCATGGGCTCATCCTGACGAAGCATCTTCGTTCTATGAACTGAAAGCATACGTTCTCAACATCTTCCAGCGCCTGGGAGTACAGAATAGTTTCTATGTGGTGGAAAACGATGATAACGACATCTTCGGAAAGGCGATAGCATTCAAAGGCCGTAACGGCAAGATTCTCGCAGAGCTGGGTATAGTGGCCCGTAAGCTTTTGAAAGGGTTCTCTCTTGACAATGAAGTCTTCTATGCCGACATAAATTGGGATAATCTGATGAAGGCAATCAAGAAGAACGAAACCCTCTATCACGAAATAAGCAAGTTCCCTGCCGTGAGTCGTGACCTGGCATTGCTTCTTGACGAAAGCGTCCAGTTCGAGCAGGTTGAGCAGATTGCTCGTCAGACGGAGAAGAAAATCCTCAAGAGCGTTGAACTCTTTGATGTATATGAGGGCGACAAACTGCCGAAGGGCAAGAAGAGCTATGCTGTCAATTTCATTCTTCAGGACGAGACAAAGACTCTCAATGACAAGCAGATTGAGGCAATAATGACAAAACTCATCAGCAATCTGAAAGCGAAGTTGGGAGCAGAGTTGAGATAGTACGGAGTGAAGTTCCGCAAGGTTCACTTGCTGCCGATGAACAAGTAAACGGCAGACAAAGAGAGCTTGAAGAACTTTGAATCTATAGGAATAAATATAAACAAAAGTCAAATAAATATTGACTCATGCAATATTCTTATTGAAATAGAGCGTGAAGTCTTAGAATTAAATTAACTCCATTATGGGAAGAGCATTTGAATATCGTAAAGCTACTAAATTGAAGCGTTGGGGTCACATGGCCAAAACTTTCACACGCCTTGGCAAGCAGATTGCCATTGCCGTAAAAGCCGGTGGTCCGGAGCCAGAGAACAACCCTACACTGCGTTCTATTATCGCTACCTGCAAGCGCGAAAACATGCCGAAAGACAATATTGAGCGTGCTATAAAGAATGCGATGGGCAAAGACCAGAGCGAATACAAGGAAGTAACTTATGAAGGCTACGGTCCTCACGGAATCGCTGTGTTTGTCGATACTCTGACAGACAACACAACCCGTACAGTAGCTGATGTACGTTCTATTTTCAACAAGTTCAACGGAACACTGGGAACAACAGGTTCGCTTTCTTACCTCTTCGACCACAAGTGTGTCTTCACTTTCAAGAGCAAGGAAGGTGTGGATATGGACGAACTCATTCTTGAACTCATTGACTTCAACGTAGAAGACGAATACGATGTTGATGAAGAAGAAGACACCATCACTATCTACGGCGATGATGTGAAAAGCTACGCACAGATTCAGAAGTTCCTTGAGGAGCAGGGATTCGAGGATATCGGCGGTGAATTCACATACGTTCCGAACGACTTGAAGGACATTTCTGCCGAAGAGCGTGCCACTATCGACAAGATGGTGGAAAAGCTCGAAGAGTTCGACGATGTACAGAATGTATATACCAATATGAGACCAGAGGAAATTCCTGCAGAAGACTAATACAGAACTCCATAGAAACGGAATGTATGAACCGGTCCGAACGGACAAGTTCGTGCATTCCGTTTTTCTGTGCCCGTCTGCCAATCTGCAAGAAATTTGTCAGAGATGAGAACAAAGCATAAATTCCTTATTTTGTTGCTGATTGTTTCTTTATTCTCATTTTAAAAAGCTAACTTTGTTACACCAAAAGGTAGAACTCAAAAAATTATTATCATGACCTATACGGAAACAGCCATAAAAGGCGTATGGATTATAGACCCCAAAGTCTTCGCTGACAGCAGAGGCTATTTTTTTGAAGCGTGGAAGAAAGCTGAATTTGAAGCGAATGTAGGTAAGGTGGATTTCGTGCAAGACAACGAGTCGCGCTCGTCGTATGGAGTCTTGCGTGGATTGCATTACCAGAAGGGCGACTTTTCACAGGCCAAACTGGTGCGGGTTATAAAAGGAAAGGTGCTTGATGTGGCTGTCGATTTGCGCAAAAGTTCTCCCACTTTCGGCAAATATGTGATGGTGGAACTCAGCGACGAAAACAAACGCCAGTTCTTTATTCCCCGCGGTTTCGCTCACGGTTTCCTCGTGTTGAGCGATGAAGCCATATTCACTTACAAGGTAGATAATGTCTATGCCCCGCAACATGAGGCAAGTATCAGATGGAATGATGAGACACTGGCAATAGACTGGCCTATCAATCCAGCTGAAGTCGTGACAAGCGAGAAGGACCTTCACGGCAAGACACTTGCAGAGGCATGGGTTTTTGAATAATGAGTCAGGATGTGTCTAATCCGGACTTTGTGCAAATTGAGGTGCTGAATATATGTTTGAATTAAGAAAGACATTGCCTGTTTTGCTGATAGCAGGCATTGTTGCTATTGTGCTTGGATGCCACGGCAACGCCAAAACGAGCAATTGTCCAAGCGAGAACAAAACCGCCAAAAACAGTCTTCAGGGCATTTGGCTGAACGATGAAGAGGATGATGTCGCTTTCAGAGTAAAAGGCGACACTATCTATTTCCCCGATTCCACAAGCGTTCCCGTCTATTTCCGAATAGAACGCGACTCTTTTGTCCTTGTGGGAGTGAATGTCTTGAAATACAAGATAGTGAAGCAGACCGCACACATCTTTGAGTTCATAAACCAGAACGGTGAGAATGTGAAGTTGGTGAAGACCACGGACAGCGGCTATGCCAATATGTTTTCCAAGAAGCCGCCAGTGTCCGTGAACCAGAACAGGCTGCTGAAAAGCGATACCGTCGTATATCATGGAGAAGACAAATACCACAGTTATGTGCAGGTGAACCCAACTTCATACAAAGTGGTGAAGTCCACTGTCAATGACGATGGTCTTGAAGTCGGAAACATCTATTATGACAATATCATACATCTTGCAATATTCAAAGGGGCTGCAAAGGTTTTCTCCTGCGATTTACGCAAGTCTGATTTCTCCAAAGAGGTTCCGTCCCGATTCCTGCAACAGGCAGTTTTCAGCGACCTGACCTTCCTTTCTGTTGATAAGGATGGATTCCATTATTTCGCAGTTCTCGCCATCCCCGATTCGTCAATCAGTTACATGGTAGAGGTGATTGTCGGTTTCAATGGAGAGATAACGAAGCGGATAAAGAAATAATCCGCAAAGAAAAGGGAATTTGCATATCATTAATAGTGGTTTATGCAAATTCCCTTTTTCCTGACTTCGTCACTCAAAAAGGTCCATTTTGTAATTAATTGATAAACAATATTTTGTATCTTTGCATACCCTTATTTTGGGGTACGCAAAAGGTTTTTTAACTATGTTTGTCAAAAGAAAGAAGAATCGGTCTGGAACAACAAGTGTTGTTGTTGCAGAGAAAACAAAGGGCATTTACAAAGAGTTGATTACTATTGGTGTGGCCAAAGATTCAAACGAAATAGATAGTCTCGTAAATGCAGGTCATGAATGGATTTCCAAGGAAGAATCCCGACGCCATCCACAACTCGATCTGTATGGAGAGGAGCGTGAGGCGTGTGACCGTGAGCGAGAAGAAGTCCGCCGTGTTCTGTCCAATGTCAGCAACATCCTTCTCAACGGATGCGACTTGATATTGGACCGCACGTTTGACCGGATTGGTTTCAATCGTATTGACGATGAAGTGTTCCGCAAGCTTGTAAAGGCTCGTTTGGCATATCCAACGAGCAAGGCTGCTACGGTGGAATATCTGAAAAACCACTTTGACGAGGATGTGGATCTTTCCAGAATCTATCGCTATCTTGACAAACTTAGCGACCATCAGCACGAAGTCGTACAGGACATCAGCGTGCGCCATACAGCAAAACTGTTCGGTGGAAATATCGGTGTGCTATTCTATGATGTCACCACACTTTACTTTGAAGCGGATTATGAGGACGACTTGCGCAAGACCGGCTTTTCTAAAGAGGGACGACACAGTAATCCTCAGATCATACTCGGCCTGCTTGTAAGTTTGGGCGGCTATCCGCTTGCCTATTGCATCCATGAGGGCAACAAATATGAAGGTCACACGATGCTGCCGACGATAAACGGGTTTGTAAGCAAATACGGATTGGAAAACTTCGTTGTGGTGGCCGACTCCGGTCTGATGAACAATGCAAATATAGCGGAACTTGAGGCGCACGGCTACAAGTATATAATAGGTGCGAAGATAAAGAATGAAAGTCAGGAAGTCAAGAACTGGATACTGGAACAGCCCAAGCGCGACTGCCAGATGGTTGAATATGACAAAGGAGGCGGACGCCGTCTCCTGGTCGGCTATACAGATGACCGTGCAAAGAAAGATGCCTATAACCGGGAGAAGGGAATACGCAGGTTGGAAAAGGCTTACAAGCATGGCGCGCTTACGAAAGGTAACATCAACAAGAGAGGTTACAATAAGTTCTTATCCATGGATGGTGAGGTGAAAGTCGCCATCAACTATGACCGTGTTGCTGACGACTCCAAATGGGACGGCCTAAAAGGATATCTCACCAATACGGATATACCAATACAGGATGTATATACAGCATATCACAATCTTTGGCATGTAGAACGGGCTTTCCGTATAGCCAAATCAAAGATAGAGATACGCCCCATGTTTCACTTTACACGCAAACGCATCGAAGCCCATATATGCATCTGCTTTGTGGCTTTGAAAGTCTACAAGGAACTGGAGCGTATGCTGAAAGTCTCAGAGATTAAGATGAGCGTGGACAAGGTGCTTGCATTGGCAAAGACAATCACAACCATACAAATTAAGCTACCTCTGAACAAGGAGGTTTACACCCAAACCATGCTGATGGCAAGGCATCAGAAAATAGCTAAACTCTTTGACGAAGATTTTTGGGGTACGCAATGAGGAAGTCAGGTGGTTTCGGTCTCAGCACACTCGGTAGTTCAGGAAGAGAACAGCGGTTCTCTTCCTACTTTTTTTCCCACGGGTTCACGAAGTAATGAGAGGCCGAGACAATTCATAAATTCTACAAATCGTCCACGATAGCCGTGCTCTTGGCGTAGGCCGTGCTTTTCGCTTCGAAGAAATCGGTCTTCACCATGTTGGCGTTTGAGTATTGTGACACCCATCGCATGCTTTCCGGTTCTCTTTCATAGCCGTCATACAGGACGCCGTATCCAAGACTGTTCCAACGCAGGTTGCCCAGATATCGTATGTAGTCTGCCACCATCTGCTCATTCAACCCTTGGATATTGTTGCCTATCACATACTTTCCCCATGCCGTTTCCTGCTCCACCCCCTCACGCATCATTGCTTCATAGGTTTTCACTTTATCGGCGGTGAAGAGTTCGGGGGATTCCTTTTTCAGTTCCAGTATGATGTTTCGGAAGAGCCATAGGTGTGTGTTCTCGTCCCGATTGATATAGCGTATTTCCTGCGCCGAGCCCGGCATTTTTCCGTTGCGGCTCAGATTATAGAAGAACATGAAGCCGCTGTAGAAATAGATTCCCTCCAGAATGTAGTTTGCCATCAGTGTCTTCATGAGCGTGTCGCCGGTCTGTTCTTTCTGAAACTCGTTATAGCAGTTTCCGATGAACGTGTTTCTTTTCAGCAGATGCTCGTCGGTTTTCCATTGATACAGAATTTCGTTGCGCTTTTCCGGACTGCATATCGAGTCGAGCATATAGCTGTAGCTCTGGCTGTGCACGCACTCCTGAAAAGCCTGTATGTGCAGACATAGGTTCACTTCGTTGGCAGTTATGTACTCGCTGATATTCGGAAGGTTGTTGCTCTGCAACGAGTCGAGGAAGACGAGGAAGCTAAGTATCTTGTCGTATGCCGTGCGTTCCCTGCTGTCCAGACGCGTATAGTCCTTCACATCCTGGGCGAGATTTATTTCTTCCGGAATCCAGAAGTTGTTCATTGCCTGCCGATACCAGTCGCTCACCCATTTATACCGCACATTGTTGAAGTCGTTAAGGTTTGTCGTGTTTCCCCCAATCATCCTTCTGAGGCGTGTTTCCGTGTCGCCAGCCGGATTGAACAGGGCGTTCTTCTTCAGTTTCATAATTTCCATTTTACCTGTTTTGTTTTTTGAGTTCCGCATCACGTAGAGATGCGGAACTTATGTTATGATGCACAATTCTCACACTCTTCCACTTCCAATGATTTGCTACGCACATAATAGAGCGTTTTCACTCCACATTCCCAAGCCATTAGGTAGAGGTTGAGAAGTTGCCTCATTGTGAAGTCGTTCGTAATATAAATATTCAGACTTTGCGACTGGTCGATGTGCCGTTGCCGTATGCCTGCGGCACGGATGCTCCATGTCTGGTCGATGAGGTAGGCACTCTTGTACTTCCAGAAAGTTCTGTCCGACAGTGCTGGAGCCACCCGTGGCAGCATCGCCCCTTTCTTTTCCTCAAGGAAGAAACGTTTCATCACGGGGTCGGTTCCGGCAGTTGTTCCGGCAATGATGCTTGTACTGCTGGTAGGGGCAATTGCCAGCAAATAGGCATTGCGCATACCGTCGTGCGCCACCTTTTCCGCTAAAGTCTGCCATTTTAAAGATGTGTAGCCGCGTTTGGTGAAGTAATCGCCTGTCTGCCATCCGCTTCCTGCGAAGCATTCATATCTTCCTTTCTCTTTCGCCAGTTTCGCACTGGCTTCTATCGCAGCATAATTGAGGCGTTCAAAGACCTCGTCCATAAAGCTAAGGTGCTCCTCGCTTTCCCAACGTATTCCGCGTATGGCAAGTGCGTGGTGGTAGCCGCTCACGCCAAGTCCGATGCTGCGATAACGGCGGTTGGTAATCTTGGCGTAAGGGATGGAGTAGAAGTTAAGATCGATGACATTGTCAAGTGCACGAACGACTGTCGCCACCTTTTCCTTCATCAAGGCGTCGTCCTCCAAAGGGAGGTGTCCGAGCGACAGACTGGCAAGGTTGCACACGACAAAGTCGCCCGGCTTGACCGTTGTCACCACCACCGTGTCGCCGCCCTCCGTGCGTATTTCAGACGAAACAGACTCTATGGGCGACATGTTCTGTGCAATCTCCGTACACAGGTTGGAGCAATAAATCATTCCTTTGTGGCTGTTCGGGTTGGCACGATTCACTATGTCACGATTGAATGTAAATGGGGTGCCGGTCTCAACCGCCGACCTTAGCACCAACCTTACCACGTCCTTTATGCTTATGGTGCGTCTGGAAAGGCGTGCATCGTTCACACAGTCCCAATAGCGTTTTTCCCATTCCTCTCCGTAATAGTCCTCCAAGCAGTAGCCTTTCACCGTCATTATTTCGTTCGGGCAGAAGAGGAACCACTGCCTGTCGAGATTCTCCTTCGCCAGTCGCCAGAACAGGTCGGGGTAGCACACGGCAGGAAAGATGTCGTGAGCCTTCATGCGGTCGTCTCCATTATTAGTACGGAGCTGAAGGAACTCCGGCAAGTCCTTGTGCCACACATCCAGATAAACAGCTGCCGCCCCTTGGCGCATGCCCAGCTGATCGACTGCAACGGCAGTGTCGTTCACGAGTTTCATCCATCGTATCACTCCTCCTGCCACGCCTTTGAAGCCCCTTATGTTGCCACCGGCAGCACGCACTTTACCGAAATACATGCCCATGCCGCCGCCGAACTTGCTCACCATTGCAAAGTTGTCGATACTGCGATAGATGCCTTCCAAGCTGTCTGGCACGGTGTCGATGAAGCAACTGGAAAGCTGATGATAGGGCTTGCGCGCATTGGAAAGCGTAGGTGTCGCCATTGTCACCTCCAGACGGCTAAGCATTTCGTAGAACTTCCTCACCCATTGCAGCCGCCCATTCTTCTCAGGCATGGCGAGGTGCAAGGCTATACCCAGGTACATTTCCTGCACAGACTCCATAGGTTCGTGCGAGTGAGTGCGTATGAGGTAGCGTTTGTAGAGGAGGTCGAGTCCCGAGTAGTTGAGCAGTTTGTCACGTTCGGGGCGCATGAATGCCGCAGCTTCCTCTATTTCCTGTCGTGAATACGAGTCAAGGATGTAGCTTCCGTACAGCCCTTCGTCCGTAAGATAACGCAGTTTCTCATAGAGCGAATGTACTCCTGCAAGGCGTGCTTGCCTCTCCAGCTTTTCAGAAAGCACGAAGTCAAGCAGTCGTGCGGCTATAAACTCCCAGTCTGGGGCTTCCTGCGTGGTGAGTTCCACGGCTGTTTTTATGAGTGCCGCCATGCGTTCATCTGCCGACATCTCCGGCTTGCAGAATCCCGAAAACCTCTCTGCCAGCAAGGTAAGGCTGTATTCGTTGGAGGCGAAGTCGGCCTGTATGCCCTTGAGCACATCCATAATCTGCGGTCGGGCAGTCTCCGCGGCGATATAGCTTAATGTCTTCCTGCACTCCGTGCGCTGCCATCGGTAGAGAATGTAGTTTTTTGCCTCCGCATAAAAGCCATGTTCCATCAGGCAGCGTTCCACTTCATCTTGGATTCGCTCCACACTTCTGCCTGTAGCGTCGTCACGCACGAAGGATTCCACCTCATGCACCATTTTCTGAATAGTGTCATCCGCAGCCTCCCGACCGGTACTGGCGAAACTCTTTCTTATTGCGACAGCAATTTTTTCCCTGTTGTAGGGCTCTGTTGTCCCGTTTCTTTTCGTTACTTGCATAAGAACTTTTAAAATATATTGTTGTATAATTTCCGAAAGGTAGCCGGCAAAAACTGCATAATCAAGATTTTCCTGAAAGTACTGTCCGTGGCAGCCTTGCATCAAGGAAGGATATGATTCGTGCAGCAATATACCAGAATTTATTCTTAGTCGTATGTAATCGATTCGTAAACAAAGGTACGAAAAATTTTAATTATTACAATATTGTTTTCTTTTTAAATTTTGTTTTCCGCTGTTTTTAGCCAATGGCTTTTGGGTGGAAACGACAATATTTGCATTGGGTAGAGCGGAGGCTAATCGCTGAGAATGGCGGTAAAAGGCACGAGTATGGGGTTTGCACGATTTTGTAAAGGATTTGGAGCATTAGGTGTAACGGATTGAGGAAGAGACGGTTGTACGGTTACGACGACAGACTGACACTGCCGATGCCGCCGAGACGAGGGTCAGTCATAGCACAAACAAGGCTTCCTTACGATGCAAACAAGGCTTATTCATAACGCAAACAAGGCTTCCTTGCACTGCGAACACACGTTGGTCGCACGGCAGAGAAGCCTTGTTTGTGTTGTAAGTAAGCCTTGTTTGCAGCAGAAAGACGGCAAGTGGGCATGGTTTTGGCGATGACTTCGCACGAAAACGCGGTTTTCACCATCCGGCAGATACCTGGTTTGCAAGTCGCCGCTGTCAAAAGTTTTTACCGAAATGGAGTGTCGCCTTGTCGGATATTTGCCTCTTTCACCGCACCGCCGTCAGGCTATTCCGCCGTCGTTCACGAGGTGCTTCATCTCGTGTCCGCCCCACTTGCTGTCGCCGGCATAGCGGAATCCAACGGAGGTGTAGAGGCGTTCGGCGTTGGGGTTGCCCTTATCTACGAGCAGGGCGGCGGGCAGACCGAGGGCAGCGGCACGCTCACTGATGGCGCGAAGCAGCTGCTTGGCAATGCCGCGACGACGGTATTGCGGAAAGACGGCAAGCGAATCGAGATAGAACTCGCCTGCCTGTGT
>OHHJ01000378.1_pt1 | contig 13357 bp, 8 predicted proteins | sample 1568041 | NCBI WGS metagenome assembly OHHJ01 (sample SAMEA3879573, study PRJEB24766) | human gut metagenome | biome: human-associated habitat; feature: feces | place: USA | collected 1985/1987
CGAGAACAACATGATGGACATGATGAAGAGTGCTATGGCGAAAAGGAACGGATATTGCGTCACAATATTTGATATATGTCCCTTGAAGAAATCCAGATTGCCGTTGAAGAACGTATCGCCCATCCATGCTATGCCGAATATCGCCACCATGGCATTCATGCCGGCGCCGAAGACATTGCCTTTGACTGCATCGTGCACGTTTGCCTTGCCCACCAGAAGGATGAGTGCGGAGACTGACATCATTATAATCTCAATAATCTGTGGCATGGTGATGCGTTGCAGTTCGCCGTCCACCATAAACGACGGACGCAGCGACGGGGCGCTGCCGAAAACTACGACGAGCAACACACCCAGAAGGAATGCAATGACGGCATATTTGGCACGAGGGTTGGGGTCCTTTATCATTTCGTCTATCAGGCGGCTGTCCTGCTCAGGGTTGATAATGCCTTGACGCACACGCTCCTGATAGATTTCGTCCTCTTGCAGTTCCTTGCCGATACGGTTCTGCACGAAAGCCGCTACAAGGATGGCTATCAGTGAAGCCGGGATGCATACTATAAGGATGTGCTTGAGTTCTATGCCGGCACCGCCAAGCAGGTCGGTGCTTATTATTGCTGCCGTAGCAGCCGATACCGGACTGCCTGTGATTCCGAGCGACGCCGCAACCGTGGCTACACTGAGCGGACGTTCGGGGCGAATCTTTGAATTTGTGGCTATCTCGGAAATGATGGGGAGTAGCGAATAACTGGTGTGTGCCGTTCCTGCCACCAGACAGAAGAGCCATGTGGTGAGCGGACCGAAGTAGGTGATGTGCGTAGGGTGCTTGCGCAGGAATCGGGCAGCCAGACCCACAAGATAGTCCAGACCGCCGGCAGCTTGTAGTGTGGCCGCAGCTGTGATTACAGACACAATGATGAGCATCACGTCGATAGGCAGATTGCCCGGCTTCAGACCGAAACCGAACACAAGAATGAACACGCCCACCATGCCGTAGATGCCGAGTCCGATGCCACCTACACGGGCGCCTTTGAATATGAGAGCCAATACAATGGCAAATTGTAAAAGGATAATAGCTGTCGCCATAATGTTTTGTTTTTAGTTTGAATGTAACCCGTTTTTCAAAATGGCCCCGATATGGAGCCATGTGGTTCTTGGTATTGCAGATAACGCTGTGCAAAATTACACATATTCCCCCAAATTTTGTTTTTATATTTCTGACAAAAGTTTGTAAAAAACAGACGGAAACATCGCACGCACGCTCTTTTCGGAAAATGGATAAGCGGGCGTATGTATTCATTTCGTTTTGTCCGTTTGATGTCGTATAATTCTGTCGTTTCATTTGTTTTTAGTATTTTTGCAATCAATTGAAATGCTCATTTTGAACAGTTGCCAATTGGCGTGACCCAAATAAAAACCGATGCAGAATATGGACAACAACGTAATACTTGACGCCAAACCTATAGGCGAAATTAAAGGTTCTTTCAACATCCCTGCTTATCAGCGTGGATACAGGTGGGGAGAGCTTCAGGTGAAAACGCTTTTGAACGACTTGTATGTGAAAGCCATTGAAGCAACGACAAGAGACTATTGCTTGCAGCCAGTCGTTGTATTGAAGAAAGGCGAGTGTCAGTATGACTTGATTGACGGTCAGCAGCGTCTGACGACAATCTATATCCTGCTTAGTTATATTCGGCAGTTCTTCCCGTTTGTGCAACTGAATTTCAGCCTTGAATATGAAACAAGGAAGCACACCCGGCAGTTCCTTGACCAAATGGATGAGTCGCTGGCTCAGACAAACATTGATTTCTTCCATATCTTCAATGCCCACAATGCCATTAAGGAATGGTTGGAAGACACCTTTCCCGGCGAAACCAACAAACAGTCGATAGCACTGTTCACGCTCAATCAGTACATTGACAGTCATGTCAAGGTGATATGGTACGAAGTGGGCAACGACACTGACCCGATAGCTCTATTCACCCGCTTGAATATAGGAAAAATACAACTCACCAACGCCGAACTTATCAGAGCCCTATTTCTGACAAGTAGTGAAGAGGATGACGCCAAGCGCAAGCAACAGGAAATGTCTATACAGTGGGACAATATAGAAAAACAGTTGTGTGCAGACGACAACGAGTTCTGGTCGTTCATCACACGCAAGAGTCCCAAGGCTTATCCTACAAGGATAGAACTGTTGTTTGATCTTATGTTTGGCAAGTCGGACTCAGAAAGAGACACTTATTTCACGTTCTTCAAAATGGAAGAGTGTATCAGGACTTCCGACAAAGAAGGTATTTGGCAGGAGGTGATAAACAGCTATCTGCAAATAAAAGAATGGTATATAGACAATGAATATTATCACAAAATAGGTTATCTGATAGCTTCTGGACACAAGACCATGGCCGACATATTCAAGGAATCCCAAGGAAAAAGGAAGAGTGAATTCAAGCATATCCTTGACAAACTTATTGCGGAATCAATAACATGGAAAACGAAAAACAGAGATGACTATTGGGAACTGGAATATACAAACGCCAAGGATTACGACCGAATCAGCAGAATACTTCTGTTGTTCAATGTGCAGTCGATTCTGAAAACCAAAGCCTGGCAACGTTTCCCGTTCAGCAAGTACAACACGGCGGAATGGAGTCTGGAACACATTCATGCCCAAAACTCCGAAGGATTGAAGACGGTTTCCATTCAGTTGGAATGGCTCAGCAGGCATTTATCGTCGTTGAAGGACATACACAAAGATGAAACCGGCAATGAACTCATCGGAACCATAGAGGAAATCATAAGAACCGGCAAACTTGGAAGAAACGACTTTGACGACATTTTCAGGCAGGTCGTGAACGAACTCTCGGAAAATACCGGTTCGGAGTATATCCACACATTATCAAATATGGCGTTGCTTACCAGTCAGGACAATGCAAGTTTGAACAACTCCACATTTGATGTGAAGCGTAATATGATTGTGGAAATGGACAGGCAAGGCGCGTTTATCCCTTATTGCACGAAGATGGTATTCTTGAAATATTATACCAAATCGTCGGACAACCAAGTGCACTTCTGGGGAAAGGCCGACAGAGACGCCTATCTCAATGCCATCAAGAATATGTTGCAGCCTTATTATGAACTAATTGATTTTGAAGCATAAAGAATATGATTAACTCAAAGAAACATACTCTCATCAACCTTTTCAAGGCCACTGACAATGAGGAAGAAAACGATTTTCTTCCGTTGAACAACATTGAGATACCCATCATACAGCGCGATTATGCACAGGGCAGAGATTTGCCAGAGGTGAATCGTATTCGTAGAAGATTTCTTGACTCTTTGTACACCGCTCTGATAAAGTCGGAGCCTATCACCCTCGATTTCGTGTATGGCGAGATAAATGAAAAGAAATCACTCATACCCTTGGATGGACAGCAGCGTTTGACCACTCTGTTCCTTCTGCATTGGTATATCGCCCGGCACGAGAAAGTGGAAGAGAAAGAGCTTGGTTTCCTTTCAAGATTCTCTTATGCAACGAGATACAGCGCAAGGGAATTCTGCAAGCAACTGGTGGCAGCCACCTACACTCCCGATTTTGGGGTGGATGTTCTGTCAGAAGACATCACCGACCAGAGTTGGATGCCCCGTGATTGGCAGAACGATCCCACTATTGGCGCAATGCTTAACATGCTGAATGACATTCATAAAAAGTTCAGGCACACATCCAATCTCTGGCAAAGGCTTGAGGAAGGCTTTATATCATTCTATTTCCTGTCAATCAAGCAACTGGGTGCCACTGACGAACTTTACATCAAAATGAATTCAAGAGGCAAGCCACTGACGGAGTTCGAGCATTTCAAGGCGGAATGGGAGAACTGCATCAAGAGCGTGGAACCCACGCTGACTGAGGCGCAGACAAGCACCGGGACAAAGACTTTGTCACAGATTATAGGCAACAAAATAGACCTTTCATGGACAGACCTGTTGTGGCCATACAGAAACAGCGATACGGGGACAGCAGCCGATAATGTCATTGACGATGAGTTCGTCAGATACTTCAGGTTTCTGGCAGACATCATCTATTGCAAGAGCGACACACTTTCGAAGTCGTCCGATGATATTTTCACGATTACCAAGGAACTGTTCGGCACTGACAACCCCAATGCCGTGGATAATGTGAAGTTCATAGAGAGCGGTTTCGACTGCTGGGTAGATGTCGATATGGAGACGCTTTTCAATGGAGTACTGACCGTGCACGCCACTGACAATCCTCGTAAATGTATTGTTGCCGAACCCATCAACGTATTTTCAGAAGCATGCCGGTGCTATGGCGACATGATGGGACGGCAGCGCAGATTCTCCATAGGACGCATGGTGTTGCTCTACGCTTTTGTTTACTACCTTCAGCACAGGGACACCATAGGAGAAACACAGTTTGCAAGAAGAATCAGAATAGTGACAAATCTGATAAAGGGTTCTGAGTTTGAGTTGCGTGAAGACAACATGAAGAACCTTATCCGCCAGACTGAGTATGTATTGGAAAATGGCGATATAGAAGAAGGTTATCTGAGCTTCGGTGCTAACCAGCTGTTTGAAGAGCATGAAAAGGTGGTATGGCTGAAGGACAACCCTGAAAAGGAAGACCTTCTGTGCAAACTGGAAAACCATAATCTGTTGCAGGGGGCTGTCCGTGTTCTCGGGCTTGAGAATATCGGTCTTACTGACCGCTTCTATTCACTTTTTGAATGCAGCTGGGCTCTTGTAAACAGGGCTCTTCTCACGATAGGCGACTATTCGTTGTTTGTGAACTGGCGTTATCAGATAGGTACTGACAGGAATGAAACTTCATGGAAATCGATTTTCAGAACGAAGAAGGATGACATCAAGGAAACAAAAAGAATTCTGACAGAACTGCTTTCAAAAAGTGATAGCTTTACAGACGATGTGCTCAACAGCATAATTGACGAGTATCTTGGTTCCACCTCCGAATACGATTGGCGACATTACATAATCAAATACGCGTCAATGCGTCCCGAACGCTATGGCATGTATTTCTGGAACGATTATAAGAAAAGGCAGAAGGCTTCTTATACTATTCTGATGATGTGGACGGAAAAGAGCATTGGAGGCAGAAATCATAACATCTTCCTGAAAGCATTGTACGACATGATAAAGTCTGCCCATCCGGATGCAAGTCTTTATCTTGGCGAGTATGCCTACTCTAACGACGGCAGTGTGTTGGAATTGACATTTGCAGAGAAGTATCTGTATTTCACCGACAACCGCCTATTTGTTTGTCATTCTGTTGTGGAAGGGCAGGAGGAGAAACGGGAAGTTGCCGACATTGTGAGGGAAATTCCTCAGAATGAAAACGGCATTGACTCCGAAGACAGAGTGGAACTCGCATTCCATGTGGTAGAATCCTTGATGAAATGAGCTGTCCGAAAACAGTCATACGATGAATGCCTGTCGTGGGTGTCGCCGTGTGTGGCATGGCTACGGGGTCCGCTTTCTTCAACCACCCATTTTCTTCATCACCTGCTTCCATGCCGAGCGCATACCGGGAGAGAGGGGTTCGCAGACTATTGTTTCAAGAGTCTGGCGCAGTTCGTTGATGAGTTCTGGCCAGTATTTCATCTGTTCGTAGGCAAGCTTGGTGCATTGTGCCCTTACGGCATAAGGCGATTTCGGGTCGGAGAGGCGCATGAGGCAGAAGTCGATGAAGTCTGTGCGGATTCCTTCCTTGTCGTGAGGCTGTCGCAGAAGCAGGTTGAGCATAAGGCGAAGCTTTGTGGCATCCTTTTCCACGAGGCAACGGTCGATAAGCCGGTCGTGCTTGTCATAAAGCCATTCGTTGTCAGACAGTGTGAAATGTGTGAACACCCATAGTGCGTTTGTTGCAATGCGGCGGTCGTCGTCCAGTGTCAATTGATACAACTCTTCCTTGGGTCGGTTGTTGTATTTGCCCTGCGTCAAGGCGCATAACTCCTCTATTTCGTACGGAGTGAGGCGGTGAGTGAGTCGGGATCTCATAACGTTATTTATTGCGCCGGTTTCCATTTCATTTTCCAAATAAGAAAAAACAGATTCGTCAATCACGACATTGCTACCATGATATAGTTTCAGCATCCCACTCGTCCTCCGTTCTTTTGACATAATATCCTAAGATCCTCCACGGCATCCTCTATGGAAAGGGTATGCTCTGCCGCATAGCAATCTATGAGAAAGTCTATTCCGTTAAACCTGCGCAGGTAAGCGTATGACTGTGCCAGTGTCAGGTTGAATTTATTGGCAAAAGCTCCTACGCAACAGTTTACATATTCTATTATAGAATGGGTCAGATCCATAAGCCTCAACTGTCTAAATATTTGTCACAACATAATTATTCCACCACAAATCTACAACAATTAATCCACACCGCAAAATGTTTCAGTCATATTTTTGAGCATATAGCAGACGAGTGTGCTTCACGCTCGGCCTCTTTGTGATGGACTTTGACGTATGTCGCTGTTAGCCAAGGCTTTTCCGGATATTCGGCAGCGAAACATTTGGGCGAACAGACTACTCCTTTTCAAACAAGCCTTGTTTGCATTGCAAAGAAGTCTTGTTTGCATTGTAAAGAAGCCTTCTTTTGCTTGCAAAGAAGCCTTGTTTGAAAAGTCGTGTGAGTGATGCTTGTCTGCACCGTCATAATGGGTGCGCAAGTGAGCGGGGAAACGAATAAAGTGGGCAAGAGTATTGTCGTTTTGGAATAAAAACCTTAATTTTGTAATATCTTATTCCGCCGGAAGCCTTCGGGCTGTTGATGGGAATATGAAATTGAAAGGAAACATGAGTCAGCAGATAATCTATAATCTGGAAGAATTCGCCACCAAATACAATCTGAAGGATATATATGGTGCCTATGCCGCCCACTTCTCTGTGAGCAGGGAAGAGAGTGGCGACTTTTCGGATATTGATGCTTCTGAAAGCAATGACGGCGGATTCTACGGAATGGTGAGGGAGCGTACTCTCTTCACCAGACTCCTCTTGGTGAAGCAGGGCTGTTGCTGTATGAAGCTACTGATGAAAGGCGACGGGCAGAGAGTGTCGCTCGCAGCCAATGACTTGCTGATTGTCACTCCGAAGGAAGTGGGATGCATCACGGAGATTTCGGATGATTTCAGGGCGGAGGTCATTCTCGTGGACGAGTCGTTCGCAAGTCATGCCTCGCGTTATCAGCTTTCCGGCGAAAAGTACAACAGTATTTCCGACATCTTCCATTTTGTCCGCGACATCGTGCGGCATCAGCACATCAACAAGATTGAGATGATTCGAAGCATGTTCAACGTGCTCAAGCTCATCATCGAGGAACTTCCCTACGAGCAATGCTCGGTGTCCCGCGACCTTGGGCATAAGAAAGAGGTGTATGAGATTTTCCTTCACCATCTTTACCGCAACTACCGCAAAGAGCGGCAGATACGCTTCTACGCCGACAAACTCAATGTGTCGACGGCATATATGTCACGGTTGGTGAAGGAAATAAGCGGTTCGACGGTAAACGAACATGTCACGTCGCTGGTCTATAAGGAGATATGCAACCTGCTGAAACAGACAGACATGACGATGGGCGAGATTGCCGACCACCTCAGTTTCAGCGACCAAAGTGCCATGACCAATTTCTTCAAGCAACGCTCCGGCATGACGCCGCTGGCTTATAGAAACAAGTGAAAGCGGAAGAATGGCAGGATGCACCCGGCAATTTGAAAGCACACTTTCATTGCGTTTGGCGGAATAGCAGACAGGTAAGTGAAAACTATTAATATTAACCATTTAACCGTATTGAGTATGAAAAAATCAAGTTTTGTAAAAAGTGTGGTCATCGGCTTGATGCTGCTGACGGGTACTGCCGTTGCTTCGGCGCAGGAGAAAGACGGCGAGTTCTTTGGCTTGGCTGACCGTGTTGGTGTCGGCATCGGTGTCGGTACTGAGGGTATAGGCTTTGATGTGGCTGTCCCTCTTACAAAATATGTGCAGGCACGTCTGGGACTTAACATCATGCCAAACATCAACATCAATACTTCGGCAGATGTGTCGGGAGCCATTGAAGGCTACAGCTACAACGGCAAGATGGATGTGACGGGTAAGTTCACACGCACTTCATTCGACATGAAATTCGATTGCTACCCATTTGCCGACGCAAGCTCGTTCTTTGTGACGGCAGGTTTCTCTCTCGGTGGCGACAAACTGATTAAGATTTCAGGACACAGCGATGAACTTGAGAGTCTTTATGGCGAGGGAAAGTCTTATAACCTTGAAATAGGCGACTACAAGATTCCAGTGGATGAGAACGGTAACGTGAGCGGCGGCGTTAAGGTGAACAGCTTCCGGCCTTACCTCGGACTCGGTTTCGGCAGACTCATTCCAAAGAAACGCTTCGGCGCACGCTTCGAGATAGGAGCGCAGTTTGAGGGCAAACCGGTGGTCTATGCCGATGGTGTGGGCGACCTTCAGAAGGTTATCGACCAGAACACAAGCGACGACATCTCCAAATTCATGGACTGGCTGCAGGTCTATCCGGTGCTGAAGATCTCGTTGCGTGGACGCATTCTGTAATTGTATTCATGTACAGCCTTGTTTCTGACCGCGTTTCACGAAACATAAACGGTTGCTAACGCGAATGTCGCGCAACAACAGAAAATGTGCCGTCAGGCATTTTCTGATGTTGCGCGACATTTCATGTGTTTACTGTCTGTGTGTCCGGCTTACATGTCGGAAGGTGTCATGCGAAGTACAAATGAGTGTGTTCCGACCGGACACTTGTACTGGTCGAGAGCAGAGTCGCCGCCACAGCTGTGGTTTCCGATTCCGCGCTGGAAGTAATCAAAGTGTGCAAAGATCTGTTCGCTGCGTTCGAGGTCGTACGGGTGCTTGCCGCCGTAGAACACATCGTAGTTGAACTGCTTGTTGTCGTAGTGTGACAGTGAGAAAGCCACCATTCCCTCGGTGCGGAAGTTGAGTTTCGTCTTGCCGTTACCAAGTGAGAGTTGGCGCAGACCTTGACGGTCGCCCATTGTCTGCGGTGCGCTCTGCTCCTCGAACATTCCATCAACAGTGGTGGTGTAGCGGCCGAGCAGTGAACCGCGCTGACGGTCGATGTAGTTGCTCCACGGACCTTTGGCGTAGTATTCCACATTCTCGAAGCCGCCGGGTATCTGCATGGTGATGCCGAGACGGCGTGTCTCTGTCGAAGTGTTTGTGAATGTCACCTTCATATCCACTGTTCCGTTGGGATAGATGGTGTATGCCACGGTATGTGTGTTGCCGTTGCTTTCTATTGTGCTTTCCACAACAACGTTGCGTCCCTGCTTCTTGGGTGCTTTTGCCAGATGCTTCACACCGCCGAGAGCCACCACTTCCTCTTTCACTCCTTCGGCTGTGCCCGATGTCGCACCGAGGCTTATGTTGTCGTTGGCTATGCGTCGGAATCCGTTGAAGTCGGGTCCTTTACCCTTTATCATCAGCTCCGTACCCTTGTAATTCCAGCTTTCTATTGTGCCGTCGTCGGCAAAACTTATGGCGAAGTCGTTGCCGCTGATGGTGTTGCCCTTTACTTTGAGCTTGCCTTTTACATCTATCTTGTCAAGCTTGTTGGTGTGGTTTTCCACGAAAGTGGGGTCGGCGACAGAGGGAAGGGTTCCTGCTTCGCCGGCAGCGAGTGCAAACTGCTGCTGCACTAAGTCGTAACCCTTGCTTGCCCATGCGGTGTTGTCCTTGAGGCGAAGGCTGAGTGTGATGATGTATTCGTGTACACTGTCGGGTGTCGTGGTGTATGGGATGTTGATTGTTGCGGTGTTGCCAGCCGGAATCTGCGGCAGTTGCACATCGCCGTTCTCTATTTCCACACCGTCGCGGAGCACACTGAAGTGCAGCGATGCGATGCTGCTGAGTTCACTGAATGCGAATTTGTTCTTGAGCTTGAGTTCGTGTCCGTTCATCTCCACGAAGTCGGCGTTGCGATAGACATACTTCACCTCGGTGAGTTTGGCTGTCCACTCGCGTCCCGGGGTAATGATACCGTTGCTCATGAAGTCGCCTTGGAAGCCTTCGTCGCCGAAGTTGCGCTTGGTGTAGTCGTAGCCTGAGGTATAATAGTGCAGTCCTGTCTTCTTGTTGATGAGCGGTTGTCCTGCCTTTATGCGTCTCGTGTCGTAGATTCCCTGGTCCACCCAGTCCCAGATGCAGCCACCTATGATGCCGCTGCTTTGCTCTATTACATCCCAATACTCCTGCAGATTGCCCACTGCCTGACCCATGGCGTGTGCGTATTCGCAGAGGAAATAGGGTTTGCCGTTGAGTCCTCCCTCATGCTTGCGCATGTTCGACACGATGGGATACATGTCTGAACCGAGGTCGGATGCGTTCTTTCCGTGCTCCCATCCTTCGTAGTGCACGATGGCATCGCGTCCCGGAAGCAGTTCTTTCACGGTGTTGTAGGTGGCGTTGAAGTTCTGTCCGCCTCCCGCCTCGTTGCCGAGCGACCAGAATACCACGCTCGGATGGTTGCGGTCACGCAGTACCATGCGTCGTGTGCGATCAACGTATGTTGCTTGCCATGACGGTTTGTCGGAGAGCGACTGGTTGTTGTGGCATTCCACATCGGCCTCGTTCATGCAGTAGAGTCCGTAATAGTCGAACATGGCATACATCTTGGGCTGGCGTGGATAGTGGCTGGTGCGTACGGTGTTCACGTTGGCCTGTTTCATGAGTGTGACATCCTTGAGCATTGTCTTTACGTTTATGGCGTGTCCGTACTGCGGATGTATGTCCTGGGTGTTCACTCCTTTGAAGAAGACGCGCTTGCCGTTCACATACACAAGTTTGTCGTTCACGATGCGTACATCACGGAATCCGTATTTGGTGGAGAACACCATCTCTTCGTTTCCGTTGTTCTTCTGTCTCACGACGACGGTGTAGAGGTATGGATTCTCGCTGCTCCACGGTGTTATTCCGCTGATATTGGCAAAGTTGAGCGTGGCCTTTTTCATGCTTTCCTTGGCTGTGAAGCTGATGTTGGCAGTCTGTGTGGCGACGGTATTGCCTTTGGCATCGATGAGTTCGGCTTCCAGCTGTCGTGCGGCGGCGGTGTTGCCGGTGTTTCTGACGGTGAGTTCCACATTCATTGCGGCATTTGTGTAGTTGTCGCTGAGTTGTGCCGTGATGTAATGGTCGGCAACAAATGTCTTTGGAGTGGCTGTGAGATATACGTCGCGGTGTATGCCTCCGAGGTGCCACATGTCCTGTCCTTCGAGGTAGGAACCGTCGCTCCAGCGGTAGCAGCGCACCGACACGTTGTTGTTGCCCGTGCGTACGAGGCTGGTCACATCAAATTCGGCGTCGGTGTTGGCACCCTGTGAGTAGCCGGCATATTTTCCGTTCACCCATACGACGATGGCGCTGCATGCTCCGTCGAAGTGGAGCACGATGCGTTTGCCTTCCCATGTTGCTGGGAGAGGGAACACACGGCGGTAGGAACCTACGGGGTTGGCGTCAAAGTTGTCGTCTAATGCGGTGATGAACGGAGGGTTGTTCTTGAACGGATAGCCCACATTGTTATATACCGGCACATCGTATCCTGCCATTTCCCAGTTGAGCGGCACTTCTATGTTGTCCCATTTGCTCACATCGGCGTTGTCGGCATAGAAGTCGTTCTCGCCGGGTTTGCCTTCTTTCCAGTTAGCTGTGTATTTGAATTTCCACACGCCGTTGAGGTCAATGTAGTCGGCTTTGCTTGGAGTGAGCCATGGTTTGCGGTAGTGCGGGTCTGCCTTCATGGCCTGTGATGAGGAGTAGGGGATAAAGGTGGCATGGGCTGCTTCCTTGCGGTCCTCGAATTTTGTTTCGTCTTCCACCCATTTGTCAGAGAACGTGCATTCCTGACTTTGTCCTTTGTCAAGACATACCCTTGTCTTCTTCACTTTCTTGGCGGCTTGTGCCGTCTGTTGCGCTGGCGCGGCGAGAAGCATCGCGGCAGCGAGTAGCAATAGGTTGTGTTTCATTTTCTATAACGGTTGTTTTGTTTTGTCTGTTGTTTGTGGGGTGTATGCGGCTTTATCGGCGTTCTTTCATGAATTCTTTCACCTTGCTCATGCGTATGCCGTAGTTGAAGCCCTGCGTGTTCTGCATTCCGGCGAAGTTCACTGCCACGAGATTGCCGTAGGCGTTCATCACCGGGCTGCCGCTCGAACCTGGCAGGGCAGGGATGGTGTAGAGTATTTTGCTGGCATCCGACTTCTGCGAGATGTCGCCCTTTGTTATCTGTGCCTTTATTCCCTGCGATGTGCTGGCAATGGCGAATCCGGCGTTGTAGCCTATCATGAAGAGCGATTCTCCGGTAAGTGTCGTCTCGTCGCTTTCGCTTTCGTCTATGTCGAATATGTGGGCATCGCCGGGAGTCTTGCCGCTTTTGAGTTGCAGCAGTGCCAGGTCGATGTCCTCTTTCCTTGAGACGGCGATGATGTTGCAGGGCTTGAAGTCGTCGGCTTTCGTCACTTCGGAATTGTTGTAGGCTATGCTTGTGCGGCACACCGTCTCCACTTTGAGTGCGTTGGTGTCGATGCCTGTCAGCTGGCGGCTCAACTGTTGGCTCTGTTCAAAGCTTTCCTGCAATTGTTTCTGCTGTTCGTTTATCTGCCGCATACGTTCCTCATCGACATACATGTTGCCGTAGTCGTCGCTTTTGTAGCAGTCGTTCTTCTCTATTTCCAGCTGGTCGTACTGGTAGGAGTCCTGCTGCATTTCCTGTGCGATGAGCATTTGCAGTTCGTTTATCATGTTTGTTGCAGCGTCCTTTGCGTCCTTGAGGTCGAGTTCGGGGCGTGCCACATGTCGGTTGGTGATGATTTCGCCGTCTGTCGAGACGAAGAATCCCGTGCCGGTGAGCATCTGCCGGTTGGCTTCTATCTCTTCTTTGTCGAAGGTGAGGCCCTGCATTTCGCCTTTTTCGTTGATGGCGGTGAAGTACCATGGCTTGCATGACGGCAGTGTTACCTTATAATAATACTGGTTGAGCACCAGGACGACGCCCGACCCGCATTTCTGCAGCAGTTCGTCTGGCGACATTTCTCTTTTGCATCCTTGCAGTGTGAGTGCTGTCAGGAGTGTTATTGCGAGTGTGAGTGCTCTTGTCAGTGTCTTGTACATGAGGGAATTGAAAGATGTCTTTATATTAAACACGCGTTTTGGTAATGCCTTTTTCTGAAAATAGGTTTTTACTTCACAAAAGTAATAAAAAACTGTGTTATATCCGCCGGTTTTTCATTTTAAGTTGCTTTTGTGGCGTAATAATCAGTTTTTGGGCATAAAAAAACGGAAACCCTTG
>OHHJ01000388.1_pt1 | contig 13157 bp, 10 predicted proteins | sample 1568041 | NCBI WGS metagenome assembly OHHJ01 (sample SAMEA3879573, study PRJEB24766) | human gut metagenome | biome: human-associated habitat; feature: feces | place: USA | collected 1985/1987
TAGACAAATAGCTTTCGGGGTTTATGTTGCAATACGTAACTCCGGAGACGCTTACGTTTTCCGTGTCGGGACGACGCCACGCCCTCAATCATAAAATTCTATCACACAAATAGTTACAAATCGCTATGTGGATTTCTGGCCAAAAAAAGCCCGCAAATCCACGCTTAAAATAAATGGTATCTGATTATCAATGTGTTACGAGTGACCGTGTGGCACCATCCCGCAAAATGGGTAAGCGTCTCCGACTTTACGTATTGACGCGCTATCAGTATCTACTTACTTTATTTTCAGGTCGAATCACGCCCGGAGGTGTCGGCAGATTGCAGATTTTGAAAGCATTGACTATCAATGAGTTATATTAATGCCATCCGCTGAGCCCCCTCATTTTTATGTAAGCGTCACCGGGGTTACGTATTGACGTGTTTTCAATGGTTCCCTACTTTTGTTTTCCAAAATACAAACCGAGTCGGCAGATTGGAAGTTTAGAACCACTAGACTATCAAGTAATTATAAAACGTAAATCCGCCGACCACTATCTGGCAGGACGCTTAAGAAAAAGCATCACGAGTCAACTTCGTGGACAGACATGCCACCTTGGAGGGGCCTGTATCTTTGCGGTGATGCTTACCCGAGTCCAATCCGACCCCAATCAGAGCCCCCAGACTGTCCGAAAAGTCCTCGCGAGACTGAAATACCCCGTACCCCTATGCAAGGCCAGAAGTGGACTCTCGATTCTCACTGAGGAATGTTTGACTTTTCGGACAATCTCCCCAGTCATCGGACAAATAAAACCAAACGAAGAGCCTTGCCATGCCGGCCGGGCTCTTCGTGTAAACCTTTGTCTGGAGTCAGCTGTCTAGCTTATCTCCGTTCTCATTGTAGAATTCATACTGCAAAACGCTGAAGTCCTGGACTTCCTCGTGCTTGATCTTGCACTTGTACTTTCTTCTCCACTTCCTGAGGAAAGAATTGAATCCCCTGGAAATATAAGCACCCAGAATTGGTCCTGTCTTGAGAATGAAAGACTTTACATCGTTCTCTGTTGCGTAGAAGGAAATCTTGCGCTCAATGTCTTCATCGATAACAAGACTCGGAGCAATCTTACCCGTGCCGTGACAAACCGGACAAACCTCAGTCGTATTGATTTCAGTCACAGGACGAATCCTCTGCCTCGTTATCTGCATCAGACCGAACTTCGTGAGAGGGAGCACATTGTGCTTGGCCCTGTCATCCTGCATAAGCTCAGTCATGTATTTGAACAGCCCGTTCTTGTGTTCCTGATTCTCCATGTCAATGAAGTCCACAATCACAATTCCGCCCATATCTCTGAGCCTCAGCTGTCTCGCAATTTCCTCTGCGGCGTAGCGGTTCACCTCGTAGGTATTCTCTTCCTGGTCATTGGTCTTGGCCCTGATACCACTGTTGACATCCACCACGTTAAGCGCCTCTGTCGATTCTATAACAAGATATGCCCCCTGTTTAATGGGAACCACTTTACCGAAAGAACTCTTGATCTGCCTGGTAACTTCGAAATGGTCGAAGATAGGCTCCTTGTCATCATAGAACTTTACGATCTTCTCCTTGTCCGGCGAAATCTGGGAAATGTACTTTCTGATTTCCTCGAACTCCTTAGTGTCATTGACATACACATTGGAGAAACTGTCATTGAACAAATCTCTCAATATTGTCGTGGTCTTGCTGTACTCTGAAAAGAGCGGCTGGATACTCTTGTTTTTCGACAATTTTGACCAGGAACCTTCCCATTTGCTTATCAATGATTTAAGCTCGGATACAAGAATCGCTGCATTTTTACCTTCGGCGGCGGTCCTGATAATCGCGCCATAATTCTGAGGAAGAATGCTCCTGACCAATGTTTCAAGTCTTTTCTTCTCTTCCTTTGAAGAGATCTTCTGGGATATGCTCACTTTCTTCGCGAAAGGGAGGAGTACAATATTGCGTCCTGCCAATGAAATCTCGGCCGTAAGTCTGGAACCTTTGGTGGAGATAGGCTCCTTCACAATCTGGACAATTACCATCTGTCCCGGCTTGAGTATGTTCTCGATCTGACCCTCTTTCTCAAGAATAGGTCCAAGCTGAATGCCCGAAAACAACTCGCCTGCATCGGTATTCGTATTAGTCTTGCGGACGAACTCGTCAAACGCAGTGAAATAGAAACCGAGATCCAGATAATGGATGAAAGCTTCCTTCTCGTCTCCGATATCCACAAAGGCAGCGTTGAGCGCAGGCATAATCTTCTTCACCTTGCCGAGGAAGACATCCCCGACCGTGAAACTGTGCCCCTTGCTGGACTCCTTGTTCAGTTCGATGAGACGATGGTTCTCCATCAATGCAATCCTTACCTCATCAGCGCCGACATCTACAATCAAGTCTTTGACTGATTCTTTTTCAGATTCCATCAGGATAAATCAATATTTATTAGTAAAGCAATACATTGCGGTACTGGCCGCAACGACAGTCGAAAAGGCAAGCCTTTTCACAAATAAAAACTAAAGAGGCCGTCCGGACTACCGGTCAGCCTCTCTCTTCTAGCAGACTGCTAAAATGGCAGACACTGAAAAATTACTTCTTCTTATGTCTGTTCTTGCGCAAGCGCTTTTTACGCTTGTGCGTTGCCATCTTATGTCTTTTTCTCTTTTTACCGCTTGGCATAGTTTGAAAAATTTAAAATTTATTTCTTAACAGCACTTGTGAAGACCTTAGCCGGTTTGAAAGCCGGAATGTTGTGTGCCGGGATTGTCATGGTCGTGTTCTTTGTGATATTGCGTGCAGCTTTCTCAGCTCTGTGCTTGATGATGAAGCTACCGAATCCACGAAGATATACTGGTTCCTCTCTTACGAGTGAAGCCTTTACAGTTTCCATGAAAGCCTCGACAACAGTCTGCACTGTTGTTTTCTCTAATCCGGTTGACTTGGCAACCTCGTTAACGATCTCTGCTTTTGTCATAACAACTGATATTAAATATTACTGTATCTTTATTTGCAAATTGGGTGACAAAGATAAGGTTATTTTTTTTATTTACAAACAATTACGATAAAAATCATGGTTCTAAAACGGTAAACTTCCGATATTGCGGAATCTCGGAGCATATCGTCAAAAATTTCGTTTTTACATTTTTATTGTGCAGATTTGCAAGATTATGTGCCATTTCGGACACCGGACGGCACCGGACACCGGCTCTGGCATAGAGATTGACTTATATATAATATGGTTCATTTTGTATTCTTCTGCATGACAAATTGTCAGAAGTGGGGAATCATGACTTATTTATAAAGAAAACACATAGTATATTATGACAGATAAATTTTCGGATATCATGGCTCCAGAAGGTGCCGAAGTCAGCATCATACCGGTCATGGCAGGTGACGTCTCATCCAAATTCGAGGAGACCGAACTTCCTGACTCCTTGCCGCTTCTTGCGCTGAGGAACGCGGTCATCTTTCCGGGCGCCATCTATCCCATAACGATAGGCAGGGAAAAATCCATAAAACTCATCACGGATGCACAGAAGAGCAACTCATTCATCGGTGCAGTTCCGCAGAATGATGTTGCGGTGGAGGATCCGGGAGCCGAGGACCTGTTTCCGTTCGGAACCGTCGCCAGAATCATCAAGACCTTCGAAATGCCTGACGGCACCATTTCAGCTGTGCTACAGGGCCTGAAAAGGTTTGAACTGGGAGAAATCCTCTCCGAGAACCCGTATTTGCGCGCAAACGTCCAGTATCTCGAGGACATCAGCGCTGACATGTCCCAGAATGACGTGAAAATCATAGCTGACTCCTTGAAAGAGAAGTCGGTAGCCATTCTCAGGTCATCCTCGCTTGCGCCTAAGGAGGCAGTGACGGCATTGAAAAACATCGAGGACTTCGACTTCCTCGTGAACTTCATTGCCACCACCATTGAAGTGGAAAACTTCCACGACAAGGTCACATTGCTCAAGTACGAGGACATGAAGACAAGGGCAATGCAGCTGCTCAATGTCTTGGATACCCAGGTCGAACTCCTGAAAATCAAGCAGGAAATCAATTCCAAGGTCAAGAACGAAATCGACCAGCAGCAGAGGGAGTATTACCTTAACAACCAGCTCCGTACCATTCAGGAGGAACTCGGTATGGACGGGGATGAGGAGATAGAAAAACTCCGTGTCGAGGCAGCCAAGAAGAATTGCTCTGCGGAAGTGAAGGAGATTTTCGAGAAGGAAATAGCCAAGCTCGAGAAGTATAATCCGTCATCTCCGGACTACAGCATCCAGTACAACTACGTGAAATTCATGTTGGACCTTCCATGGAACGACATGTCCAAGGATAACCTTGACCTCAAGCACGCCCAGAAGGTTCTGGACGAGGACCACTACGGACTGGAAAAAGTCAAGGAGAGAATCATCGAGTACCTTGCCGTCCTGAAACTCAGGGGCGACATGAAATCCCCGATTCTCTGCCTCTACGGTCCTCCGGGAGTAGGAAAGACCAGCCTCGGAAAGTCCATCGCCAAGGCAATCGGCAGGAAGTACGTCCGTGCATGACGAGGCGGAAATCAGAGGACACCGCAAGACATACATCGGCGCATTGCCGGGCCGTGTCATCAACGGCATCGCCAAGGCCAAGACATCAAACCCTGTCATGGTCCTGGACGAGATAGACAAACTCAGCAGCGATTTCAAGGGTGACCCGTCATCGGCTCTCCTCGAAGTACTTGACCCAGAGCAGAATGTCACATTCCACGATAACTATCTGGACGTCGATTACGACCTCTCGCACGTGCTGTTCATAACCACTGCCAATGACATTTCGACCATCCAGCCGGCCCTGCTCGACAGAATGGAACTTATCAATGTTACCGGATATCTTGCAGAGGAAAAGATGGAAATCGCCAAGAAATTCCTGGTCCCTAAGGAACTCGAGGAACATGGCATCGGCAAGAAAGACCTGAAAATCGACAAGGCTGCCATGGCTGAAATCATTGACCAGTATACCCGCGAATCCGGTGTCCGCGGTCTTGAAAAGCAGATTGCGAAGATTGCCCGCGTTACGGCCAAGAAGATAGCCATGGACGAGGACTATCCTTCTGTCATCAAGAAGGAAAACCTCAAGGAATATCTCGGACTGCCGACGGCTTTCCATGACAAACAGAATGGAAATGAGGGAGTCGGCGTGGTGACAGGCCTTGCATGGACACAGATGGGAGGCGAAATCCTCTTCGTCGAAAGTTCAGTCAGCGAAGGAAAAGGTGCGCTCAGCATGACCGGTAATCTCGGAAACGTGATGAAAGAGTCTGCAACTATTGCATACCAGTACATCAAGGCCCATCCTGACATGGCAGGAATGACCGCCAAGGAGTTCGCCGAGAAAGACATCCACGTGCATGTTCCGGAAGGCGCGACCCCGAAGGACGGTCCGTCAGCCGGCATAACACTCGTTAGCTCAATGCTGTCTGCGCTCAAGGGAGTCGCTGTCAGAACGGGTATTGCGATGACCGGCGAGATGACTCTCCGCGGAAGAGTCCTGCCTGTCGGCGGTATCAAGGAGAAGATTCTTGCAGCCAAGAGAGCCGGCGTGGATACTATCGTGATTTCCGAGGACAACAGAAAGGATATCGAGGATATCAATGAGAAGTACATAAAAGGCATGACATTCCAGTATGTGAACAACATCGAGGATGTCGTCAGATTCATATTCGCGTAATGGACGTCAGAATAGAACAGAGCTGGAAAGAGGCGCTGAAGGACGAGTTCGCAAAACCGTACTTCACGTCTCTGGTACAGTATCTTCATAAAGAAAAGGCTGAAGGCCGGCAGATATTTCCTCCGGGAGGGGAGATATTCAAGGCCTTCGAACTTACACCTGTTGACAAGGTCAAGGTCGTCATCCTGGGGCAGGATCCCTACCACGGGGCAGGACAGGCCATGGGCTTGTCATTTTCCGTTCCGGCTGATGTCCCGGCCCCTCCGTCCCTGAAGAACATCTTCAAGGAGATAGAGTCCGACCTCGGGATAAAGATGAGCGGATGCCCTGACTTGCGCAAATGGGCGGACCAGGGAGTACTTCTTCTCAATGCGGTCCTGACTGTCCGTGCCGGTGAGCCTACATCTCACAGCGCTATAGGATGGCAGCAGTTTACCGATGCTGTAATCAGTTATATATCACAGCATTGCGACGGAGTGGTCTTCCTTCTCTGGGGCAATTTCGCAAGGAGCAAAAAGGCATTGATAGACACTTCCAGACACCATGTCCTGGAGGCGGCTCATCCGTCGCCACTTGCTCGCGGTGCCTTTTTTGGCTGCCGTCATTTTTCCAAAACCAATGAAATTCTCATGTCTGAGGGCAAGTCCCCGATAGACTGGCAGATATAGTTTGTAAACGTATGACAAAAGCTTTGTTTCCGGGATCATTTGATCCATTTACAGCAGGTCATCTGAATATTCTGAAACGTGCCCTGACAATGTTTGACGAGGTTATCGTGGCCGTCGGTATAAATCAGGACAAGCGCGGCTTCTTCGATATGGACCAGCGCATAGATATTATCAGTCAGGCAGTTAAGGGCCTTGACGGGGTAAGCATCATAAAGTATGACAACCTCACCATCGATACCTGTCACGAACTCGGAATCCGCCACATCGTCCGTGGCGTAAGAAATATGATCGACTTCGAGACAGAAAGGTCAATAGCCGACGCCAACAGAAGGCTCGCCCCTGACATCGAGACCATCATAATCCCTACAGCTCAGGAGTTTGCGCACATCTCATCGTCAGCGGTGCGTGACATCCTGAAGCACCACGGCAACACCTCGCTTTTCCTGCCGGAAGGCGTCGTCCTGCCGGCCGCAAAGGCCTAGGGCAAGGTCAATGCCACTATCGGAATCAGGTCAATGTCAATGACTTGTTCCGCCTTCGGCGCGAGTTCACGTCAATGATAATCTGTAATTTATATGAGCGTCATGAGATACTTTAAGATAATGGTACTGACCGTTGCACTGGCATTGACCTGCATCACTTCGGGTGCGCAGCAGGTGGATTCATCTGCTCTGAAGGCTCTGGACGCGAAACTGGATGAATATGTCCGTGCGCTTGAGTCAATCAGGCCGGAAGACCAGAAGCAGGATTGCGCGGCTATCATTGAGAGTTGTAAGGATTCCATTGTACGTCAGCATGTTGCGTTGAAATTATATGCAGATTACATGTCGTCTCCGGTGATGGGTGCAGAGGCGGTTGCAATAGACATCGCAGACAAATGGTTCTTTACCGGAAAGGTCAAGATGAAGACTGACATTGACCTGATGAATGCGCGGATTTTTGCGGATTTCAACAGGAGTTCCCTCATCGGCGAACCTGCCCAGGCATTGACAATGGAGGATTCCCGCGGCGATTCTTTGACTCTTTTCGGCGCTCCGTCCAAGCGCTACAGCATACTTTATTTCTATGATACCGGTTGTCCGGACTGCCTCGTGACTTCGGTCATGTTGCGCACAAGTCTCTCATTATCAAAGCATCCGCTGGAACTTTATGCGGTCTATGCCGGGGCTGACAGTCTTTCGTGGCGAGAGTATAGGGACAAGCGTCTGGATATCAAGTCGCCTATGGTGGACGTCCATCATCTCTGGGACCCTGAAGTAAAGTCGGATTTCCAGCTCAAGTACGGCGTACTTAAGACCCCGCAGATGTTCCTGATAGGGAAGGACAATGTCATACTCGGTCGCCGTCTGGATGTTCCGGCTCTCGAATCAATGCTGGCAAATATTTATGCTTCAGATGATTACAAGTACGGAAGTGATGAATCGAATGCTTTGCTTGACAGGATTTTCGGTAGTCTGGGAGAAGATTTTAAAGTGGATGATGTGAATGCCTTGACGGACAGGATTGCCTCTCAGTCTCTGCCTGACGTTGCTGCTTTCAAAGAGACTATCGGTGACGTATTCTATTGGATGTCAGATAAATATGACGGCAGATACAAGGAAGCCGGCAAATATCTCATTGACAAGTATATCTTGTCGCGCCCGGATATCTGGGATACCCCGGCAGATACTGTCAATGTCATCGGCTACGCCAAGACGATGTCGGACCTTCTATCCAGGTCAATGCCAGGGTCCGTTCTGCCGGCATTGAAAGTTTATGGCACTTTGGCTTCAGGCGAAGTGCCGGATTCTATCCTGAAGGCTTCAGGGCTTCTGTCAGAAGCGGTTAAGGTCAATGCAAGGTCCAGTGTCTGGAATCTCCGCCGTCTGCCGTCAGATACATACATTTTCTTTTTCGATACCAAGTGCCGGCATTGCAGGGAGTCTCTTGCAGCATTGACAAAACTCATGTCAGCAAATCGGAGAATGAGGGTGCTGTTCGTTTCTCTTTATGATGATTCGGCTGTTCGCAGGGGAGTTTCTCCGCTGGAAAGTGTTCTGGATTCTTTCGACCTGCAGGTTCTTCCGATGACTGTCAAGGTCGGGAAAAAGGGCTTTGCAGGTGAAAGATATGTGGATTTTGTCCGCATGGCGGGAAATACGTTTGGTGATAAAGGAAAATAATCCTATCTTTGCCAAGTTGAATTGAGGTATGGTGTAATGGCAGCACAAGTGATTTTGGTTCACTTAGTCCACGTTCGAGTCGTGGTATCTCAACGCGAGGGCGTTTTGAAACGAGAGTTTTGAAACGCTTTTTTCGTAGGCCGCTGGTGTGGCCCGGTTTGTTGGACAATTTGATAACACTTGGATAATCATGAAGAAGTTTCCGGTATTGGCGGCCGCATTGAGCGTTTGCCTTAAAGTTTTTGAGCATCGGAGGGGAGAATTCATTATATTTGCTTCATAAATGATGCATAAAATGAACAGAAGACAAATTCTTAAGACATTGACAATGCTGGTCTTGCTCCTGTTTGCAGGAATCCAGGCGAAGGCTCAGAATGAACATCCCTGGAGCGGTGCCAGGGTCGCCATATTCGGCGATTCCATTTCGGACAGCAATGCGAACAACGGGAATGAGAAGTATTACTGGTACATGAGCCGTGATATCAGCATCATCCCATATTCTTACGCGGAAAACGGCCGCCAATGGGACAGGATTCCTGTTCAGGCGGGATGTCTGGAAAAGGAGCATGGTCAGGATTTCGACGCGATTCTCATCCTGATGGGAACGAATGATTTCAATGCCGGTGTCAATGTCGGTGAGTGGTACCATGAGGAGACCGTCCAGGTGGAGGCTGCCGCCGGAGAGATGAAGTCAATGAAAACCAGACAGCACAGGACATTGGTTTTCGACAATTCCACATTCAAGGGACGCATCAATATTGCAATGGAGCTGCTGAAGAAGATGTTCCCGCGCAAGCAGATAATTCTGATGACTCCTCTCCATCGCGGTTATGCGAATTTTGCTGAAAACAATGTGCAGCCTGATGAGAATTACACGAACAGCTGCGGAGAGTACGTGGATGCCTACATTCAGGCCATTAAGGAGGCCGGCAATATATGGTCGGTTCCTGTCATTGACCTGAACGCCATTTCCGGTCTTCTTCCGACCATGAGTGAGCAGGCGGAATATTTCCCGCATGACACTGACAAACTTCATCCTTCTGATGAGGGACATGCCAGGCTGGCCAAAGTCCTGGAGGCCCAGCTTAGAAGCATAGCTCCGAGAACGGAATAGTATCCGGCGGCCTCACCGCCGGCCGGGCGCGTCAAAACAAGTCGATGAAAAGGTAAGAGTCAGCATCGTCTTCTCGCTAAAACTATTGACATTCTGTTGATGATTCATTATATTTGCAAAAAGTGACGTTATAACGTGAGTTTTTATGAAGATGAAATTATATCATGGTTCTGTCAATATCATAGAGAGACCTGAATTCGGGTTCGGAAATACGAGAAATGATTACGGGCTTGGCTTTTATTGTACAGAGCATATTGAATTGGCCAAGGAGTGGGCCTGTGCTGAAAACCGGGACGGGTTTGCCAATGAGTATGAGCTGGAAACGGATGGATTGAGCATATTGAACTTGTCCGATAATCAGTTTCATATACTCAACTGGCTTGCGATTCTTCTGGAAAATAGAACTTTCGTTATCGAACAGGGACTTCCTTTTGCCGCAAAAGATTACATCCTTTCTGAGTTCCTTCCGGATTATAAGAATGTGGATGTGATACGTGGATACAGGGCAGATGATTCCTACTTTTCATTTGCTTCAGCATTCCTGAACAATACTATTTCACTGGAGCAATTGGGAAGGGCCATGAGGCTTGGGAAACTTGGAGAACAAGTTGTTCTTAAAAGCGAACAGGCTTTTCGGCATCTAATGTATTCGAAATCTGTTCTCGCTGACAATCAGACATATTATCCGAAAAAATTCGCTCGGGACAGGACCGCCCGGGAGTCTTTCAGAAAAGAAAGGGGAGAATCGACTTTGAATGGCATATATGTTATAGATATTGTGAGAAATAACTGGAAAAATGATGATTCGCGCCTACGATAAGTTGTATTTGGAAGATGCTATGCGCAATCTTGCCGTGGCTCTGGATTATGGAGCCATGTCATGTGCCGGTGGTATCGGCGAGTTCTATGACCGGATGCTTGCCGGAAGAGTTATACGTCATTTTGAGAACGGCAATCCGCGATTTCTTGTGGGAATGTCCGGCATTGATCTGGCCCAAAGTATTATTGAAAGTACCGGCGGACGTTTTGACAGGTTCGACTATGTGCTTGAAGATCGTTCTGTTATTTTTTGGACCGGCTGGGTACTTGCTTATCTTCAATGGTTTACGGGAATGTCATTTGAAGCATTGAAGAAAAGAGGAATAGATGAGCGTCGTGTCATCCGTATGTATCCTGCATTTCATGAGGCGGATCTCAGCAAGTTTGTTGCTTCAGCATTGAAAATCATGGCTGAATCCGAGACGGGGATATCCTCATTGAAGCGGCAGCGGAAGTCAGCAGGATTTACGCAGCAGGAACTGTCGGAGCGTTCAGGAGTGTCTTTGCGGATGATTCGTGCCTATGAGCAGAACAAGCAGGACATTTCCAAGGCCGAGTCTGAAGCCGTGCTGAATCTTGCGTCTGTACTCGGTTGTTCTCCATATTCGCTGTTGAGGTAATTTTCTGTTTTCTCATAAGTTGAGTGACCGGGAATTCATTATATTTGCTTTAGTTTGTAAAACAAATGAGGCTGATTCGATTATGAACCAGCCTCATTTTGATTATATGAATTGTTTTTACAGAGTCCTCTTGATTTCCACAATCTGGAATGCCTCGATGATGTCGCCAGGTTTTACGTCATTGTACTTGTCAATGCCGATACCGCACTCCATTCCTGCGAGTACTTCCTTGGCGTCATCCTTGCCGCGCTTGAGAGATGAAAGCTCTCCGGTATAGACTACGATGCCGTCGCGGATAAGACGTACCTTGCTCTTTGCCAGCATCTTGCCGTCCTTGATGAGACAGCCGGCGATGGTTCCGACCTTGGAGATGTGGAAGGTCTGCTTAACCTCTGCGGTAGCTGTGACTTCCTCTTTCTTCTCAGGCTCGAGCATACCCTCGATACCGTCTGTGACTTCATTGATGGCGTCATAGATGATAGAGTAGAGACGGATTTCGATACCCTCTTTCTCTGCTAGGTTTCTTGCGTCAGATGAAGGACGTACCTGGAATCCGATGATAATCGCATCGGATGCGGTTGCCAGCATGACATCGGACTCGGAGATTGCACCCACCGACTTGTGGATGACATTGACACGAACCTCTTCTGTAGAGAGTTTGATCAATGAATCTGAGAGTGCCTCTACCGAACCGTCCACGTCACCCTTGACGATGATATTGAGCTCCTTGAAGTTACCGATGGCGATACGGCGACCGATTTCTTCGAGGGTCATATGCTTCTGTGTCTTGATGCCCTGGATTCGGATGAGCTGCTCACGCTTGTTCGCGATGGCCTTGGCCTCTTTCTCGTCGTTCATGATATTGAACTTGTCACCGGCGCTAGGTGCTCCGTTGAGACCGAGAATTGAAACAGGGGTGGAAGGACCTGCCGTCTCGACTTTCTGGCCACGCTCGTTGAACATGGCTTTCACACGTCCGTAGTAGCATCCGCTGAGAACCATGTCTCCGGTATGTACTGTTCCGTCCTGGACAAGGATTGTCGCGAGATATCCGCGGCCCTTGTCGAGTGAGGACTCGATGACTGTGCCGACTCCGAGTTTCTTAGGGTTGGCCTTGAGGTCCATGAGGTCGGTTTCGAGAAGGACTTTCTCGAGAAGCTTATCGACATTGAGACCCTTCTTGGCTGAAATCTCCTGGCATTGATATTTGCCGCCCCAGTCCTCGACGAGGATGTTCATCTGCGCGAGCTGCTGGCGAATCTTCTCAGGCTGTGCGCCCGGCTTGTCTATCTTGTTGATGGCGAACACCATAGGGACGCCTGCCGCCTGTGCATGGTTGATGGCCTCGACCGTCTGTGGCATGACCGCGTCATCGGCTGCGATGATGATAATCGCGAGGTCGGTCAGCTGGGCACCACGTGCACGCATGGCTGTGAAGGCCTCATGTCCAGGGGTGTCGAGGAAAGTAATCTTGCGTCCGTCATGGAGTACCACGTTGTATGCGCCGATGTGCTGTGTGATACCTCCGGCCTCACCTGCGATGACATTGGTCTGTCTGATGTAGTCGAGGAGGGATGTCTTACCATGGTCAACGTGTCCCATCACTGTGATGATAGGGGGTCTTGTCACGAGATCCGCCTCGTTCTCAGGCTCCTCAGTGTCCTGGTTTATCTCATTCTGGATATCCGCGGTCACGAACTCTACTTTGTATCCGAACTCCTCTGCAACAAGCACAAGTGCCTCTGCGTCAAGTCTCTGGTTGATTGACACCATGAGACCGAGACTGAAACATGCCTCGATGACTTTGTTTACAGGAGTGTTGTTCATCAATGTTGCAAGGTCATTGACAGTAACGAACTCGGTGACTTTGAGAATCTTCTTCTCTGCTGCCTCCTGAGCCATCTCCTCCTGAAGTTTCTGTGATGCGAGCTCTCTCTTCTCCTTTCTGTGCTTTGCTCCGAAATTGTTCTTGCTCTTGCTGTCGTTCATCCTGGCGTAGGTCTCTTTCACCTGCTTCTGGATTTCCTTCTGCATCTCCTCCTGCTCGGCCTCAGTCATGGCTGGCTTGAAACGG
>OHHJ01000402.1_pt1 | contig 12729 bp, 8 predicted proteins | sample 1568041 | NCBI WGS metagenome assembly OHHJ01 (sample SAMEA3879573, study PRJEB24766) | human gut metagenome | biome: human-associated habitat; feature: feces | place: USA | collected 1985/1987
CAGATAACGAGCCGTGCTTACAATAAACTGACCGTTGCGGTCAACTTTTATTATATTATCGACCAATTCCGGCATATCACCGTCACAACTACCGATGTTGTTGGCTATATATTCATATGTAGCCAGCCCATCCTCGTCTTTTTTCAACTTTTTCAAAACGTCTTCGTTCATCAGTTTTTCTTTATTATTTTTACAAAGGCACCTCAAACCACACCAACGACACTGCAAAATCCAGCATCATTGACGGTCTGTGGGATTCCCACACAAAGGTAATGCGTTTTTATGAAATAATAGCCCTTCCAATCCATTTTTTACAACACATCACCGCCGACAACATCGTTGTTTTACTCTAATTTCTTCTGTTTTAGAAATAAAATCGCTATCTTTGCGCCAAAATAGATGTCACGTTTTTTATATGTCTAATAAGAATGTAAGCCCGACCATCTTGTTTGAGACAAGTTGGGAGGTTTGTAATAAAGTTGGAGGAATATATACAGTATTATCATCAAAAGCAAAAGTTTTGAATGAGCGGTTAGGCGACAAAATGATTTTTGTCGGTCCTGACGTTTGGACTTCTCAAAACCCCTCTCCTTTTTTTAAAGAATCAAAAGCACTACTTAAGAATTGGCGGCAGTCCGCCAATCTTCCTTATGGCATATCTGTCAGAGTGGGAAGATGGATGGTTCCGGGAAATCCGGTTGCAATCCTTGTCAATTTCGACGGCGTCTACCCCAAATTGGATGATTTCTACGCATTGATGTGGGAGAAATTCAAAGTCGACTCGCTGCACTCCTACGGCGACTACGGCGAAGGCTGCGCGTTTGCCATCGCCTCTGCCATAGTAATTGACAGCTTGTCAAAATTCTTGGCGAAAAAAAACGACCGTGTTGTCGCTCAGTTCAACGAGTGGACCACCGGCATGGGACTGCTTTATCTGAAAGCCAACTCGCCACAGATTGCAACCGTCTTCACAACGCATGCCACAAGCATCGGAAGAAGCATCTGCGGCAACGGAAAGCCCCTTTACGACTACTTCAACGGCTACAACGGCGACCAGATGGCACAGGAGCTCAACATGGAGAGCAAACACTCGATCGAGAAGCAGGCAGCCCACCACGTGGACTGCTTCACGACCGTGAGCGAGATCACGGCCCGCGAGTGTGCCGAGCTGCTCGACAAGCCCGTCGATGTAGTGCTCCCCAATGGTTTCGACAACAGTTTCGTGGCCGTCGGACCGCAGTTCACGCGCAAGCGCAAGACGGCCCGCAAGCGGCTGCTGGCCATAGCCAACGCCCTGCTGGGCACACAGATCGGCGACGAGGCACTGATCGTCTCCACCTCAGGACGCTACGAGTTTCGCAACAAGGGCCTCGACGTCTTCATCGAGGCGATGAACCGCCTCAGACACGACACCGACCTCCAGCGTCCCATCGTCGCCTTCATCGCCGTGCCAGGCTGGGTGAGTGGGCCGCGGGCCGACCTTCAGGAGCGTCTGCAGCAGCGCAAGAGCTATGACACGCCGCTGGAGAGTCCCATGCTCACCCACTGGCTGGGCGACATGGACCACGACCAGGTGGTCGGCATGATGCGCCACCTCGACATGGCCAACCGCCAGGAGGACAACGTGAAACTCATCTTCATGCCCTGCTACCTCACGGGCGACGACGGCATCGTCGATCTCAGCTACTACGACACCGTACTGGGCAACGACCTCTGCGTCTTTCCCTCCTACTACGAGCCGTGGGGCTACACCCCGCTGGAGGCCGTGGCCTTCCACGTGCCCTGCATCACGACCGACCTGGCCGGCTTTGGCCTGTGGGCCAACAGCGTCAAGGGCGCCAGTGCCAGTATCGAGGACGGCGTGGAAGTGGTCCACCGCACCGACTACAACTTCTCGGAGGTAGCCGACCACATCAAGGCCACCGTGGCACGCTTCGCCGCCATGACGCCCAAGGAGGTGCGCGCCTGCCGGAGCAAGGCCGACAAACTCTCAAAGAAGGCCCTGTGGAGCGAGTTTATCCCCTACTACGAGGAGGCCTACGACCTCGCGCTGCGCAAGGCCGAAAAGCGGGCGGAATAGAAGGGCCAAGGATGCGCCCCGACACTCCGCTCTATCCATTATATATATAGAAACAACATTACAACAATAGATAACACTACACGCTATGAAGATCAAATCGGATTATTCCAATTTGCCCCAGTGGAAGGAAGTGAACGTCAAGTCGTCACTGCCGAAGGAGCTGGACTGCCTCAACGAACTGGCACACAACCTTTGGTGGGCATGGAACTATGAGGCCCGCAACCTCTTCAAGAGCCTCGACGAGAAACTCTACGAGGAGGTGGGCCACAACCCCGTTCTGCTCCTGGAGCGCCTCAACTACGACCGCAAGGAAGCGATCGTCAAGGACAAGGAGCTGATGCGCAAGGTCCACAACGTCTATAAGCAGTTTCGCGAGTACATGGACGAGGAAGTCAACAAGTCTCGCCCGTCCGTGGCCTACTTCTGCATGGAGTTTGGCCTCAACCAGGTGCTGAAGATCTACAGCGGCGGCCTGGGCATGCTGGCCGGCGACTACCTCAAGGAGGCTTCCGACTCCAACGTCGATCTCTGTGGTGTCGGCCTGCTCTATCGCTTCGGCTACTTCACGCAGTCGCTGTCGATGGACGGTCAGCAGATAGCCAAATATGACGCACAGTACTTCAACGCGCTGCCCATCGAGCGCGAGCTCGACGCCAACGGCAACCAGCTGGTGATCGATATCCCCTACCAGAACTACCAGGTCCACGCCCTTGTCTGGCACGTGAACGTGGGACGCATCAAACTCTACCTGCTGGACACGGACAACGAGATGAACTCCGAGTATGACCGCCCCATCACCCACAACCTCTACGGCGGCGACAACGAGAACCGCCTGAAGCAGGAGATCCTGCTCGGCATCGGCGGCACCCTCATGCTCAAGAAACTCGGCATCAAGAAGGACATCTACCACTGCAACGAGGGCCACGCCGCCCTGTGCAACCTCCAGCGCCTGTGCGACTACATCCAGGACGGCCTCTCCTTCAACGAGGCCATGGAGCTGGTGCGCGCCTCGTCGCTCTATACCGTCCACACCCCCGTGCCGGCCGGCCACGACTACTTCGAGGCAGACCTCTTCGGCAAGTACATGGGTGGCTATCCCGAGAAGCTGGGTATCAGCTGGGATGAGTTTATCGGCATGGGCCGCATCAACGCCGACGACCACAACGAGAAGTTCTGCATGAGCGTCTTCGCCTGCAACACCTGCCAGGAAGTCAACGGCGTGTCGAAGCTCCACGGCTGGGTGAGCCAGAAGATGTTTGCCCCGATCTGGAAGGGCTACTACCCCGAGGAGAACCATGTCGGCTACGTCACCAACGGCGTCCACTTCCCCACCTGGACGGCCACGGAGTGGCGCAAGCTCTACGACTCCTACTTCGACGACAACTTCCTCTACGACCAGAGCAACGAGCGCATCTGGCACGCCATCTACGACGTGCCCGACGAGGAGATCTGGGAGACGCGCATGGCGCTGAAGAAGAAGCTCGTGAAGTATATCCGCGACAAGTTCACGCAGCAGTGGCTCCGCAACCAGGGCGACCCCGCCAAGGTGATGTCCATCATCCAGCGCATCACGCCCAACGCCCTGATGATCGGCTTCTGCCGCCGCTTCGCCACCTACAAGCGCGCCCACCTGCTCTTCACCGACCTCGACCGTCTGGAGAAGATCGTCAACGATCCCGACCGTCCCGTGCTCTTCTTCTTCTCGGGCAAAGCCCATCCCGCCGACGGTGCCGGCCAGGGCCTCATCAAGCGCATCTTCGAGATCTCCCGTATGCCGCAGTTCCTGGGCAAGATCATCTTCCTGGAGGACTATGACATGCGCCTGGCCCGCCGCCTCGTCAGCGGTGTGGATATCTGGATGAACACGCCGACGCGCCCGCTGGAGGCCAGTGGCACCTCGGGCGAGAAGGCCGAGATGAACGGTGTGGTCAACCTCTCCGTGCTTGACGGCTGGTGGGTGGAAGGCTACCGCGAGGGTGCCGGCTGGGCCCTGCCGCAGGAGCGCACCTATCAGAACCAGGCCTACCAGGACCAGCTCGACGCAGCCACCATCTACTCGCTGCTCGAGAACGACATCATCCCGCTCTACTTCAACCGCGGCCGCAAGGCCTACTCCGCTGGTTGGGTGAAGGTCGTGAAAAACTCCATTGCCACCATCGCCCCCCACTACACGATGAAGCGGCAGCTGGACGACTACTACGAGAAGTTCTACAACCAGGAGGCCGACCGCTTCAAGGAGCTGGTAGCCGACAACTACGCCAAGGCCAAGGAGATCGCCCTCTGGAAGGAGAACGTCGCCGCTCGCTGGGACGCCATCCATGTGGTCGATAAGGACGAGACGGCCCTCCTGGACGTCGCCACAGGCAAACCCGTCACCCTCTCCTACACCATCGACGAGCAGGGACTCAACGACGCCATCGGACTCGAACTGGTGGTGCTCAGCAGCCATAGCGAGGACGACCTGCAGATCCACAAGGTGCACCCCTTCGAGATGGTGAAGCAGGAGGGCAACCTCTTCACGTTCAAGGTGACATTCGAGGCCGACGAGGCCGGCTCCTACAAGTGTGCCGTGAGAATGTATCCGAAGAACGCCCTGCTCCCCCACCGTCAGGACTTCTGCTACGTGAAGTGGATCGACTAAGGACTAAGGGATAGTAAAAAAACTATGCGAGGGGATGTCGTGGAAACTCTTTTTCCACACATCCCCTCGCCTCTTTCTTGGTCCACCACGGCCCGCAGGGCGCCTATCAGCCCACAATCCGTCGCCGAGCAGCATTTTTGCGCTTATAATTTTTCGAGTATTTAAGATTTTTCGTACCTTTGCGGCGATATGAGATTCTCCGTCAAATGTAACCATTGCGGCCAGACCTTCATCGCCGAGACGCAGAACTATGGCCGCATGAAATACCGCTGCCCATACTGCCAGTCGGTCATGGTTTGCCAGTTCGACCCGCCCAAGGTGTTTCGCACCCGCGCGCGGTCAGTCATCCCCGTAGCCGATAGTTCCCCCGTGGCGGCCCATAGCCACCTGCCCATGGTCTCGTCGCGCCTTGTCACACCACCCGCGCCCCAGCCTGCCGACGCGCCTACGCCCGCCCCTGCTGTCGAGGAACAATTGCCGGAGGCCAGCGTCCACCAGTTCAAGAAGCGTGCCGAGGGCTTTGCCGGTATGCTCCATTGGATCTGGTGCCACCTGAGCGTCTTCTGTCTGTGGAGCGGCGCGAAGATCCGCAAGTTTCAGGAGGACTACGAGGACGGCGACCTATGGATCTTCTTCGCCTTCAGCCTGCTCTTCGTCGTGGTCGTCTGTGTGGGCCTGTGGACGATGGCCGAGGTGACGACCCTCATCGCCGAGGGCAACTCGTGGCTCAAGAGTACCTACTACTCCATCAAGAATATGATCTGACGACATAGCCAGGGTCATGGAGATACCCACCACGGAGGCAATAAACGGCCTCCGTTTTCGTTATATTAGCATGATGAAGAAGACACTTACAGCATGGGTGCTCGCCGCGCTCTGCCTCGTCTCCTGCGGTGTGGACAAAAACATCCGCAAGGGCGAGAAATTTCTGCAGTTGGGCGAGTACTATGACGCGGCGGCCCAGTTTAAGGCCGCATACCAGCGCACTCCGCCCAAGGAGCGCGACAAGCGCGGACAGTTGTCGGCCAAGATGGCACATTGCTACGACCGCATCAACTCCTCCGAGCGTGCCGTCGCCGCCCTGCGCAACGTCATCCGCTACCACCAGGACGACGGCGAGACCCACCTGATGCTGGCCCGCAACCTCATGAAGTCGGGACGCTACGCCGAGGCCGAGACGGAGTTTCGCGCCGCCCTCGACTCCATGCCCGACCACCCGCTGGCCACGCAGGGCCTCAAGGCCGCCCAGGACGCCCCGCGCATCAAGGAGCTCGGATCCAAATATACGGTGAAGCGGATGGAGATCTTCAACTCCCGCCGTGCCGACTACTCGCCGATGCTCTTCGGCGACGAGTTTGACCAGCTCTTTTTCTCTTCCACGCGCAACGAGGCGCAGGGCGACGAGCTGAGCGGCATCACGGGCACGAAGAACGCCGACATCTTCGTCAGCGAGAAGGACGAGAAGGGACGGTGGCAACGCCCCCGCACCATCGACTCGGGCCTCAACTCCGACTTCGACGAGGCCACGCCCGCCTTCAGCGTCGATGGACGCGAGATGTATCTCACGCAGTGTCCCACAGACCCCTCCTATCCCCGCTACGCCCAGATCGCCGTCAGCAAGCGCTCCGACGCAGCCTGGGGCAAGCCAACGAAACTGGAGATCAGCCGCGACACGCTCTCCAGCTTTGCCCATCCCGCCATCTCGCCCGACGGCAACTGGCTCTACTTCGTCAGCGACATGCCCGGAGGCAAGGGCGGCCTCGACATCTGGCGCGTGCGCATCACGGGAGGCGGCCTCGGCGGCGTAGAGAATCTCGGCGAGCCCATCAACACCCCTGGCGACGAGATGTTTCCCACCTTCCGCCCCAACGGCGACCTCTATTTCTCCTCCAACGGCCACCCCGGACTGGGAGGCCTCGACCTCTTCATCGCCAAGGTGGGCAAGGACCGCCGCTACCACCTGGAGCATCCCGGCTATCCGCTCAACTCCCAGGGCGACGACTTCGGCATGACCTTCGAGGGCCCGCACAACAGGGGCTTCTTCTCCTCCAACCGTGGCGACGGACGCGGATGGGACCATATCTATAGTTTCGAGTTGCCCGAGGTGGTCCAGACCGTCAAGGGATGGGTCTATGAGATGGACGGCTACGAGCTGCCCGCCGCCGAGGTGTTCATGGTCGGCGACGACGGCACCAACCTGAAACTCTCCGTCAAGGGCGACGGCTCCTTTGAGCAGGTCGTCGATCCGGACGTCAACTACATCATGCTCGCCACCTGCAAGGGCTATCTCAACCACCGCGTGGAGCTCCACGTCGATTCCGTCGATCAGTCGGAGGAATACACCCTGCAGTTTCCGCTGCCCTCCATCCGCGTGCCGGTGCTCATAGACAACATCTTCTACGACTTCGACAAGGCCACGCTGCGCCCCGAGTCGAAGACGGCGCTCGACGACCTCGTGAAGTTGCTCAACGAGAATCCCAACGTCACCATCGAGCTCTCTGCCCACACCGACTACAAGGGTCGCGCCGAGTACAACAAGCGCCTCTCGCAGCGCCGCGCCGAGTCGGTGGTGGCGTATCTGACCGAGCATGGCATCGCCCGCGACCGCCTCACTCCCGTGGGCTATGGCAAGGAGAAGCCGAAGACCGTCCGCAAGAAGATGCTGGAGCGCTACCCGTGGCTCAAGGAGGGCGACGTGCTCACCGAGGAGTTTATCAAGAAACTCGACAAGGACAAGCAGGAGATCTGCAACCAGATCAACCGCCGCACCGAGTTTATCGTCCTGCGCACCACCTACGGCATGTTTGACGAAAAGGGCAACCTCAAGACCATGCCGACGCCGAAGCACGACGAGATGGGTGACGACGACGACCTCATACTCATAGAATAACGACGCATGACACTTCCCGAGGAGTTTACCACCTACACGCGCGCCCTGATGGGCGAGGAGCGGTTTGCCCGCTTCCTTGGCGCGCTCGACGAGCCCGCTCCCGTGTCCATACGGGTCAATCCCTTCAAGGCCGAGGCCACGCCCGAGACCGGGGCAGACCGCGTGGCCTGGTGTCGTGGCGGCTACTATCTCGACAGCCGCCCAGCCTTCACCTTCGACCCCCTGCTCCACGCTGGAGCCTACTATGTGCAGGAGGCCTCGTCGATGTTCATCGACCACGTCGTCCGCCAGTTTGTCCACGTCCCCGTCACGGCCCTCGACCTCTGTGCGGCCCCGGGCGGCAAGACGACGTGTCTGCGTGCCGCCCTGCCCGAGGGGAGCCGTCTCTACAGCAACGAGCCCCATCCGAAGCGGGCGCAGATCCTGGCCGAGAACGTCGTGAAGTTTGGCCACCCCGAAGTCGTCGTGACCAACAACTACGCCATCGACTACCAGCGCGCCGGCCTCCGCTTCGGCCTCATCCTCGCCGACATGCCTTGCTCCGGCGAGGGCATGTTTCGCAAGGACCCCGAGAGCATCGGCGAGTGGAGCCCGGCCAACGTGGAGAAGTGTGCCGCGCTGCAGCGGTCCATCCTTGCCGACATCTGGCCCTGCCTGCTGCCCGGCGGACTGCTGATCTACTCCACCTGCACCTTCAACGCCCACGAGAACGAGGACAACATCGCCTTTGCCGTAGAGGAACTGGGGGCCGAGCCGGTCGCCATCCCCGTGGAGGAGGCGTGGCGGGTGGCAGGCCCACTGACGGGACCCCATCCGATCTGCCGTTTCATCCCCGGCACGACCCGTGGCGAGGGACTGGCCGTGGCGCTGCTGCGCAAGCTCGAGACTGCGGCGGACCTGCCCACACGCGACCGCGGCAAAGGACGCACGACGCCCTTGCTGCGCATCCTGAGCGACGGCATCAAGCCGCCCCAGGTGAAGGGCAAGAAGACCCTGCCCGACGTTTCCCAGGCGCTGACGATCCTCGACGAGGCCAATCCCTATCCCCGCGTGGACGTGGGCTACGACGAGGCCATAGCCTACCTGCGCCGCGAGTCCATCACGCTGCCTGCGGCGGCCCCGAAGGGCCTCGTCACGGTCTGCCACGAGGGGTTCGCCCTCGGCTTTGCCAAGAACCTCGGGACCAGGGCCAACAACCTCTACCCCCAGGAGTGGCGCATCCGCAGCACCCACCGGCCCGAAGATCGGCCCGTCGTCGGCCTCACCCCCATCGTCCATCCATAAGAAGAAGAAACAAACAAGCTGTATGCAACCCTACTTATCCTTATTAAACAGAATCCTCACCGAGGGCCACCAGAAGGGCGACCGCACGGGCACGGGCACGCTGAGCGTCTTCGGCCACCAGATGCGCTACGACCTCCAGGACGGCTTCCCTCTGCTCACGACCAAGAAACTCCACCTGAAGTCCATCATCTACGAGCTGCTGTGGTTTCTGCGTGGCGACACCAACGTGCGCTGGCTCCAGGCCCACGGCGTGCGCATCTGGAACGAGTGGGCCGACGAGAACGGCGACCTCGGTCCGGTCTATGGCCACCAGTGGCGGTCGTGGCCCGACTACCGTGGGGGCACGATAGACCAGATAGCGCAGGTGGAGGAGATGATCAAGCGCAATCCCAACTCCCGCCGAATGCTCGTCACGGCGTGGAATCCGGCTGAGGTTGAGGACATGGCGCTGCCGCCGTGCCACTGCCTCTTCCAGTTTTATGTCGCCGACGGACGCCTCTCGCTCCAGCTCTACCAGCGGTCTGCCGACACCTTCCTCGGTGTGCCGTTCAACATCGCCTCCTACGCCCTGCTGCTGCAGATGATGGCCCAGGTCACGGGGCTCCAGCCTGGCGAGTTCGTCCACACCACGGGCGACACCCATCTCTACCTCAACCATCTGGAGCAGGCCCGACTGCAGCTCTCGCGCACCCCGCGGCCGCTGCCCACGATGCGCATCAACCCCGACGTCAAGAGCATCTTCGACTTCCGCTACGAGGACTTCGAACTGGAGAACTACGACCCCTGGCCCCACATCGCCGCGGAGGTCTCCGTCTGATTCATCCAAAACATTCTTCAAGCTATGCATATCACTCTGATTGCTGCCGTGGCCGAAAACCGCGCCATCGGCCTCGACAACCAACTGATTTACCACATCCGCGAAGACCTGCGCCGCTTCAAGTCGCTCACCACGGGCCACACCGTCCTCATGGGGCGCCGCACCTTTGAGTCGCTGCCGAAGGGCGCGCTGCCCAACCGCCGCAACATCGTGGTCAGCCGCACGGTGGCCCACTTAGACGGCTGCGACACCTACCCCTCGCTGGAGGAGGCCCTGCGCCACTGCGCCCCCGAGGAGCAAGTCTTCGTCATCGGCGGACAGACCGTCTATGAGCAGACGCTGCCGCTGGCCCATCGCCTCTGCATGACCGAGATAGCGGCCACACCGTCGCGGGCCGACGCTTTCTTCCCGCCCTACGACGGATGGATCAAGGAGGCGGAGGAGCGCCACGAGGCCGACGAGGCCCATCCCCACGCCTTCGCCTTCGTCGACTACGTGAGACCGGCCGAATAGGCTTGGCCAGTTTTTTTATAAAAAAAGGCTTTTTTAAAAGAAACGGTCTTGGCCAGGCTTATTATTTAGGAAAGGGGCTTGGCAAGACTTCTTATAAGGCAAAGACAAGAGTAGGCGGAAAACCCGAAAAACAAGACAAGTTTTCGGGATTTTCCGCCAACTACTCCCCCTGATTGCACCCAATTGCATAGTTGAGCAATAAATATTGCACAATAGTTTTGGTACTGTGCATAAAAAACTATACCTTTGCACAAAATTTTTTAGATTGTGCAATGAAGCCGACACAGAGTTTCAACTCTTATATAGAAAATAGCATCAAAGACAACTGGGATCGGGATGCGCTCACCGACTACAAAGGCGCGACGTTGCAGTATCACGACGTCGCGCGCAAGATAGCCAAGCTCCACATCCTCTTCCGCCACAGTGGTCTCCAGCCCGGCGACAAAGTGGCGCTCTGTGGGCGCAACTCCTCGGCCTGGGCCGCCGCCTTCCTCGCCACCATCACCTATGGTGCCGTAGCCGTCCCCATCCAGCATGAGTTTACGCCGGACATGGTCTATAACATCGTCAACCATTCCGAGTCGCGACTGCTCTTCGTGGGCGACGTTGTCTCGCCGACGATCGACGCCGGAGAGATGCCGGCGCTGGAGGGCATCATCTATATCCCCGACTTCTCGCTGACGATGTCGCGCTCAGAGACGCTCACCTTCGCGCGCGAACATCTTAATAAGCTCTTCGGCGAAGAATATCCGAAGGCCTTCGAGCGCAGCCACGTCAGCTACCACCAGGACAGCCCCGAGGAGCTGGCCCTCATCAACTACACCAGCGGCACGACCGGCTTCTCCAAGGGCGTGATGCTACCCTATCGTGCGCTGTGGAGCAATCTCGACTTTACGATGCGCAGCCTGGGCGCCAACATGGCCCCGGGGTCCAATGTGCTCTGCACGCTCCCCATGGCCCACATGTACGGCATGATGGTGGAGTTTTTCCTCAACTTCTGCTTAGGCAACCACCTCTTCTTCCTCACGCGCCTGCCCAGCCCGTCGCTCATCCAGAGCGCCTGTGCCGACATCCATCCCGCCATCGTCATCGTCGTGCCGATGGTCATCGAGAAGATCATCCGCAAGAAGGTGTTCCCGCTCATCCAGCAGCGCTACGTCCACCTGCTGCTCAACATGCCGGTGGTCAACAAGAAGATCAAGGCGCGCATCCTCCAGCAGGTGAAGGATATCTTCGGCGGCCAGCTCTTCGAGATGATGTTTGGCGGCGCGGGACTCAACCGCGAGGTGGAGGACTTCCTCCGCCATATCGGATTTCCCCTGGCCGTGGGCTACGGCACGACCGAGACGGCCCCGCTCATCACCTACAGCGACTACCGCGACTTCGTGCGCGGCACCTGCGGACGGGTGGTGGACAACATGGAGATACGCATCGCCAGTCCCGACCCTGCCAACGTGCCAGGCGAGATCCTCACGCGCGGCATGAACGTCATGCTGGGCTACTACAAGAATCCCGAGGCCAGCCACGCCGTGCTCGACAAGGACGGATGGTTTCACACCGGCGACCTCGCCACCATCGACGCCGAGGGCCACGTCTTCATCCGCGGACGCATCAAGAACATGCTTCTCAGCGCCAACGGACAGAACATCTACCCCGAGGAGATCGAAAACAAGCTCAACTCGATGATGATGGTCAACGAGAGCGTCATCATCCAGCGCGACAACAAGCTCGTGGGCCTCGTCCATCCCGACATGGACGCTGCCAAGCAGCTTGGCTTCTCCATCGGCGACCTCGGCGACGTGATGGAGGAAAACCGCAAGCAGCTCAACAGTCTCCTGCCCGCCTTCTGCAAGGTCTCGGCCATACAGATCCACGAGCAGGAGTTTGAGAAGACACCCAAGAAGAGCATCAAGCGCTACCTCTACCAGAACGCCTGACGGCACGGGCCAAGCCATGGCCCCACGCCCGCTCACCTACCATAACAAATAGCTTTGCATAACGATAACAAGTAGCGACAGATGGAACAAATTCCTAGTTTTAACGCCCTCATCGAGAAGAGTATCATCGACAACTGGGATCTCGACTCGCTTACCGACTACAAAGGCAAGACGCTGCAGTATCACGATGTGGCGCGCAAGATAGAGAAACTGCACATCATGTTTGAGGCCTCGGGCGTGCAGCGGGGCGACAAGATAGCCCTCTGCGGACGCAACTCCGCGGCCTGGGCTGCTGCCTTCCTCGCCATCCTCACCTATGGCGCGGTGGCCGTGCCCATCCTCCACGAGTTCACGCCCGACCAGGTCCACAACATCGTCAACCACAGCGACGCCAAGCTCCTCTTCGTCGGCGACGTGGCGGCCACGCAGATCGACGCCACGAAGATGCCTGGACTGGAGGGCATCATCTACATCCCCGACTATTCGCTCGTGGTCAGCCGCACCGAGCAGCTCACCTACGCCCGCGAACACCTCAACGAGATGTTTGGCAAGAAGTATCCGAAATAC
>OHHJ01000406.1_pt1 | contig 12660 bp, 12 predicted proteins | sample 1568041 | NCBI WGS metagenome assembly OHHJ01 (sample SAMEA3879573, study PRJEB24766) | human gut metagenome | biome: human-associated habitat; feature: feces | place: USA | collected 1985/1987
CCAACCAGTTAATAAATTCATACATTTCCACATAACTACATTCTCAATATCTTTTCAACAATTTCTCAAGATACAGCTTATGCGCCTTTAACGTAATATATTTAATGTTTTACCTATTTCTTAATGCATAAACAATTCTGTCACACGCTTTTCCGTCACCATAGGGATTAACCGCTCTCGACATTTTGTCATAAACAGACTGGTTATCAAGCAATGTACTAACTTCTTCAACGATTAAATCATGGTTGGTACCAACCAAACGAACAGTACCGCTCTCAAGAGCTTCTGGACGCTCCGTTGTATCTCGCATTACAAGTACGGGCTTACCAAGCCCTGGTGCTTCTTCTTGTATACCACCAGAGTCAGTAAGCACAATGGTAGACTTTTCCATCAAATAAATAAACTCCAAATATTGCAATGGCTCAATAAAAAACATATTACCTAAATCGGACAAATTCTCTCCAAACACCTCATGAATAGGCTTACGCACATTAGGATTAAGATGCATTGGATAGACAAAATCAACATTAGGATATTTCTCTGTCAAATTCTTGATAGCAGTCACCATATTGATAAAACCTTCTCCAAAATTTTCTCTACGATGACCTGTTATTAAAACTAATTTTTTACCATCAGCCAATCTAGCAACATCATAGCCAGCCTTAGCAAGCATTTGCTCCTGCTTTGCCGCAAGAGTTACATCATTTTTCAACTTCTCTACCACCATATGAAGAGCATCAATTACAGTGTTCCCCGTAACATAAATATTCCCATGAACTTTTTCCTCCTTTAAATTTTTTTCGGATAATGGTGTCGGTGAAAAGTTGTATGTAGCAATGCGACTCGTTATTTGGCGATTCATCTCTTCGGGCCAAGGAGAATAAATATCATATGTACGGAGACCTGCCTCAACATGTGCCACGGGTATCTGGCTGTAGAACGCGGCGAGTGCGGCGGCAGTGCTTGTCGTGGTGTCGCCGTGCACGAAAAGTATGTCGGGGCGGCACTCCTTGAACACATCGCGCATACCGAGCAGCACACGCGAGGTGATGTCGTAGAGGTCCTGTCCCTGCTTCATTATGTTGAGGTCGAAGTCGGGTTTTATGTCGAAGAGTTCCAGAACCTGGTCGAGCATCTCACGGTGCTGGCCCGTAACGCAGACAACTGTCTCAAACTCTTCGCTGCGCTGCTGGAACGCTTTCACCAGAGGAGCCATCTTGATGGCCTCCGGACGGGTTCCGAACACGAGCATTATCTTTTTCATATTTATCTTGTTGATATTCTTTTTTCTTGCTTTATCATTTACAGAACGGCATTTTGCACACAATATTGCATTGCAAAGCCACTGTTATCGCCGTATTTTCCTGACTTTAACGGAAAGCCCTCACTATGTTGCGCGACAGCGCCGCAATGCGTGTGGCGAAGAACGGCAGACTGTAATGCGCCACATCGCTCAAATACAGCCCGATGTAAGTGCGCATGAGCCGCAGTTGGTTGAGCACATACTCCTTGCGTGCCACCACACGCCGCGAAGCCGATCCGGCACGAAGCCGACGGTAATAGAGCGTGTCGGCGGTAGCGAGGGCAATGGTTTTGACGCGGTTGCTCACCGTTGCCATGAACAGCGCATCCTCGCCTTGGCGGAAGCGTGTGTCGAAACGGCGGTTGCCTATGACTTCGCGACGGATAATCTTGCAGCACGACGACGACATGAAACTGCGTGCCGACACGAGTGTGACACGCTCACGGGCGGCATTGCGATGGAAGGCGTGTGTGAGATAGTCGTCATGGCAGGTGCCGTCGGTCTCGTCGTAATCGGCGACATTGGCCTCCACCACATCGGCACCTTTGGCAGCTTCTGCCAGAAGGTCGGCAAGATAACCGGGCGACACCCAGTCGTCGTCGTCGATGAAAGCCACATATTCGCCGCAGGCGGCATCGAGAGCCATGTTGCGTGCATTGGAGACTCCGGGGCGGTCGGTCTGCATGAAGCGCACACGGAAGCCCTGCATCTTGTCGGCAACGTACTCCTTTATTTCTTCCGAATAAGGCTCGTTGCAACCGTTGAGCACGATAATCACCTCAAACGAGTCGCTGCCAAGAGTCTGACGGCACAGACTTCCGAGGCACTCGTAGAGGTAATCGCCGGGGCGGTAGGTCGGTATTATCACCGATACCTTTATATCATTCATCTTTATATGGGTCAGTAACGTTAAAGCACGGCATTGTGTATGGCATCGATGAAGCCGTGTCCCCACTCCATGTCGGGTTCCACATAGTTGCCTTCGCCCCACTCGTTCCACGACTTGAGGAAGAGTATGCGGTGTTCGGGCTGCTTGTCCTTTATCAGAGACAGCGCCTGACGGATGTGGTTTTCAAACTTTTCGGGAGTAGCATTCACATAGACCCCGTCCATGGAAGCCACGCGTGGCGTGCGGTCCCACTGCGGAAGGATGGATGGATAGACATTCTCCCAAGTGTCCTCCGGCGCGAAATAGTTGCGCACGGTGCGCTCGTAGTCATAGCGCATGCTGCCCGTGGGGAACCCGATGTGGCGCAGTACGGTCTTGGCTATGTTCTTCCACTTGCCTTCGTAGAGCATCTCGCCACGGCGTTTGCCCAACGAATTGACGGCATCGAAGCCGAGGTCGAGCACGCGTCGGTATATCTCGGCACTGCTTTCAAGGTTGGGCATCACGCGCTGGCGTGTCCCGTCGGGCGCAGTGCGTATGGTGAGCGTGGAGGGTGTCATGCCAATGAAGTGGAATCCGGGCAGGCCGTTTTCCTCGGCAAGGCGCCGCCATGTGGCGATGAACTGCTGCACGTTCTTGAATCCGAAGGGGTCGTAGATGGCGAAGATGAGTTTTCCATCGACAGTCATGTAGCGTCTGTCCTTGAACATGGGCAGCAAAGTGTTGAAATGTGCGATGTCGTCCTCTGTTCCGGGATAGGTCTGCTCCATCAGCACGGAGTTCTTCTGCACCGCCGACTTGCGCTCCCATGTCTTGTTGCTCCATGTATGGTTGGCCCAGCAGATGCAGAAGGGGAAGTCGGGCTTGCCGCTCGCCACCACTTCCTGCAACGGGCGTTCAAGCAACTGGCGTCCGTTGCCGAACCAATAGTGGTAGTAACAGAATCCTTCAACGCCTGCCTCGCGTGCCAGTTGAGCCTGCTGCTCGCGCGTTTCGGGCAGACGGAGGTCGTAGAAACCAAGGTCGGCAGGAATGCGCGGCTGCTGGTGTCCACGAAACAACGGTTTGGCTTTCGCCACGTTAGTCCACTCGGTAAAACCCGGTCCCCACCAACGGTCGTTTTCGGGAGTCGGGTGAAACTGCGGCAGATATAATGCTATTACGCGTGCTTTCATAATGCAAAGATAGCTTCTTTTTATGTAATTCTACCATTTCTAACAGACAATTTACGAGCAAAAAGCAAAACTGACCGTCTGCCGTCAGACTGTCTCTTTGCTTTCTGAAACAAATTCACACCATTTCCACTGCTTTTTCACAACATTCTGAACCTATCCTGCAAGTCTTTTATCCTTTCCAAAAGTTTCTCAAACGACAATGTCGAGCCATAGATAAAATGATCGCACATATCCTTGTAGTCTGCCTTCCAATCCTGCATTATTTCCGGGCGAGGCACAAAATCTATTTCACCCGGCATAAGCTTGGAATAATCCACACGGCCTACGGCATAATAAACGGAACGGTGTTTTACTATACGCTCATACAAAGAGTTGTCCTGCAAGGCCTGCCTGCCGAATTCCGTATCCATCAAACGTTCAAGATCATACAGATGCCGGGACATACGGACATGACGAGGCACCGGCCTTTGGAATTCCTCACACAGAAGAAACGCTTTTTCCAAAAAAGTGCGTACAGGTGAAACAGTCCTTATAGTCGCACTCGCAGAATCGTCTTCTCCGGGAAAAGTCTGCTCCACATAAGACGAAATCAAACGGTTCTCCGTAGGCTCGTTCATTGACAGGCAACTGATTTCGATTTTAACACTCGACGGAATGTATTCTATATTAAAGCCAAGCACGGATTCATAGTGAACGAGTATGACAGATGGATCCTTGTCGCTTGCCACCATTCTGCTGTTTCCATCAACATCAATCTCCTCCAAAACGCCCTCTATGCGAAACCCCTTCACGCCTATTTCCTTCAAGTTGGTCTCCAATTCAGACGAGACCGTATCAAGAATATATCGGCGTGCCTTTCTGCGTAGTTTCTCCCGCTGGTTCTTACTGGTCTTTTCTATTCCGAAAAACTCGTGGTTTATCGACAAATCAATATCTTCACTGAAACGCTCTATAAGGCTCCAACCCTTGCTTAGGCTTGTACCTCCCTTGAAGATAAGCTGCTCTGCACAAGAACATCTGAACAGAGCATTAAGCACCACCGTCACCCACCAGTCTTTTTCAAGAGCCACTTGGTTGATGCCGAACTTCTCTTCCGCACGCTGCAGCATGGCAATACGCTCAGCTTTCGTATGCTTTATCCAAAGTGTCATGATGCCCGTTGTTTTTAATTATGACAACAATCATTTTCCTTATCCATACTGGCATAAGAACCAAGTCCTGCATGAACAAGTCGATACGCTGCTCGTTTCTCACAAGCTGCCTTATGACAGCGAGTTCCTTTTCTCCGACATTATCCTGTCCTGTAGCCTTTAATGCCTGAACAAGCAACGAAGCCAGCACTGTCTTGAAAGCGAAGTTTTTGGGAACGCTTCGCTTCATCTCTATGATACGATTGCCAATCGTAATGGTCCGACCACTCCCGGAAGTCAAATAAGTATATTTGGTCGGCACCTGCGTGGAAAGACCAAGCTTGTTCAGAGCCGTAGCACCACAAGGCTGCACCTGCACTTTATCACGCAGCGCTATCGCTTTCACCATTTCATCGACCGAAGGATAAACAATGCCGAAACGAGTTTTCTTCGGACGAAGATACATACCGTTGGCCAAGCGGACTATATTTCCCCTCTTCTCTTCTACGGAAAGGGCACGACTCACTGCCTTCTCATTATCGTTGATGCCTGAGAAGTCTGATATGAAGAGTATCTGCCCTTCGCGTGTTTTGTCTATTCGTTTTCCTATTTCTGTCATAGCATTCCATAGTTTGACAATGCAAAGTTACACAAAACCAATGATATACCCAACCATGCCACCACATTTATTAACTATTTTTAAGTGGAAAACTTTGCAAAAATTTTCCACTTAAAGTACTGTTGCACGCTAAAAACAGCCTGCAATGTATTTCACTAAGCTGTGATTATGCTGTTTGGAAATGAATCTACATTCTGCCTCCCGACACATTAATCCCTGACTTCTTAATTCCTGACTTCTAATGATGCCTTGCTGCTTGTCTTGGCAAACAGTTCTTAGCTCCACACATCCCTCTTGCTTTTTACTTCTTTACTTTTCTACTCTTTTACTTTTAAACGCTCTTTTACTTTTAAACGCTCTTTTACTTTTAAACGCTTTTTTACTTTTAAAAAACAAGGCTTCTTTGCATTCAAAACAAGGCTTCTTTGCCCTGTAAACAAGGCTTCTTTTGAGTGCAAAGAAGCCTTGTTTTGAAATGAAGCGTTTTTGCAGTGATTCCGTTTCATTACGCCGATGATGATTATAGCCGTACTGAGAGTCTGGCATGCCAAACCCGTTGCTGCATACGGACAACAAAAAAGCCGCCCTGATAGAGCGGCTTTTTGTTTTGATAGGGTGGAGCTGGTGGGATTCGAACCCACGTCCAAACAGGGAAACCATACGCTTTCTACACGCTTATTCTGGCCTTCGGTTTTCGTGTTGCAACAAGACCCAGACCACCAATTGCAACCTTATCCCCTAAAACTTCACCAGTGCGGCGGGGCACACACAGGCTATTTCCGATTTACCTGCACCGCTTTACCCTCAGATTCGGAACAACATCCTTGGAGCAGTGTCTCGTTCTGTCACCTTGTGACGGAATAAAGCCAATCTACTGTACTTCGATTAGGCAGCGAGAGCGTAGTTGTTTTCGCCAATTAAATTTTTGATCGCTAAGATTAAGGAGTTAGCCATCGAGACTCCGCGTGCTTACATACCATTTCATCCCGCTGTCAAATCCAGTCAACCCCGAGATGTTCTTGCAAAATTAATCATTATTTTTTGAACTTGTGAAGGTTCAGAAGTTAAATATGTTAAAGATACTGGTGAAGTCCGGTCGGCGGCATACCTTTTTCCGAGGTGTTTTGCCTGCAAACCGTCGGGCTTGCGTGTTATCGGCATATCTTTCTTGTCTTTCCGTCGGCTCCGCGCTCTATGTAGATGCCATGTGGCAGTGCTGTCGGTCGGATGTTTGTCAGGTTGCGTCCCGTCATGTCGTACCGGCTGCTTTTTGTGGGACTTGTGGTGTGGTGTGTGCTTATACCTGTCAGCAGCATGCCGCTTTTGATGAGTCTGCCAACGGTAGCTATGCGGTTGTTGAGGAGTCGCAGTAGTTCTTCCTTCTGTGCTGCAAAGGTGCGTGCCGCGTCGTAGCTGATGAGCCGTTGGTGCAGTTTCTCGCTTTTGTCGAAGGCTTCACCGTTGACCGACTGGTATTCGTCCAACGCTTTTTGCATGTCGCTTGGGAGTGTTTTCGAGAGTTCGTCGTAGAGGGCGGTGTATGCCTTGCAGAAGTCTTCGTTCTTGAACAGTTGCGGATAGAAGGTCAGACTGCTTGTGTGTTGCAGGCTCCATCCGTCTAACGGAGCCTTGTATATGGCCCCGAAGTCCCACAGTGGGCCGGCTTTCAGAGGCGACGCTGTTGCGTCGGCAGCGTCGAAGTCGTGCTTGGTGTAGTAGATGTTTGTCCCCGCAGCGTCGGCGGAGGCGAGCAGGTCGTGTGCGAGAATCCATCTGGCGAACGATGTGAAGTCGATGAAACGTTCGGGATTGTTGTTGTTGCCGATGGCGTTCTCTACGGACGACATATAGTCGGAGAGCGTCGTCAGGTAGTCGTCTGTCACATCGTCTTCGTCGGGATACTTGAAGGTGTAGCCCATCCAGTCGTCTTTCTTTTGTCTTTCCGTGCGGAAGTATCTGCTTTCGTTCCACCAGTAGGCGTCGTCCTCTATCACGAATCCGCTGTTGTCCACATTCACTCTTGCTGTGCTGCGCTCCACTGTCTCGCACAGATTGTACATGCCGGCATATTCGCCGTTGATAGCCACGTTCACAAACTGTTGCGAGGGCGGCCAGTCCATGCCTGCCTGGCGTGCCAGTTCGAGTCCGAACATGGTCTGCAAGTGTCCCTGTCCCTTCTCCATGTTGTCGTTGGGGATATAGACGGAGAGTAGAGCCCAGTCCTTGCTATTCTTCTCATTGTCGTTGCGGAAGAGCAGGTCGGCTTTCTTCGAGAGCTTCAGCTTGTAGGGAGTCTGCTCGAACAGCATCGCGCTTGTGTTTCCCCTCACCTTTATCCTTATGCCCGACTTTTTCTCCACATAGTCGCCGCTGTCGTAGATAGTGTCTCCGTGGAGTGTCATCACCATCCTTGCCGGCGTGTGCTCGGCTTTTATGGCGTTCTTCCCCATGCCGTAGGGGTCTTCTATTATGGTGAAAGTGGGCTTTTCTCCGCTTACGGTCTTTATGGAAATGAATGGCAGGGCGGTGTTGCGTGCCTCTTCCACAAGTGCCGTCTTTTCGGCTGTTCCGGGTTTCGACTGGGCTTTGGCGGGTAGCACAGCTGCCAATGAGAGCATCGCTGCGATGGTGATGACTGCCGGTTTGTGAAGCGTTGTCATAATCGTATCTGTGTGTATGTGTGAAAGTTGCGTTTTCTCTTTGCCGTTTTCCGTATTACTGGCGGTGTGTTCCGGCTTGTGGGCGGCATTGGTTGAGGAGCCGCTGTTAATTATGATGCAAAGGTAAGCAAAAACCAAAGAAAATGAGTAACTTTGCGCCAGATAAACAGAAATAATTATGGAAAGAAAGAGTCTGCTCATAAAGGACACCACTGTGGATGAGCGCATGCAGATAGTGAAGGAGTCGCTCTGCTTCGGCGACGGTGAATGTGAAGGCGTGGATATGGATGATATGTACGACGACTATATCTTCGGCAGGAAGGAACTCGTAGAGATACATGCGGAGTTCAGTCGGCGCAACGCCGGTGCCGTGCGTGCCGAGAGCGACCGTGACATGTTGCGTGGCAACTGTCCGATGTGACCCTCTCGTTCCTTGTCAGCTCGTTTTTCTGACAGAATGCCGCAGACAGGCGAAACTCTCATATATAATAAGGTGGCGAAGCTCATGGCATCATGTCATGCTTTGCCGCCTGTCGTGTTTTTGTCAGATGCGACAGCGGTTGCTGGCGGAACGGAAAAAATACATGAATTCGGCAAATTGGGTTGGCAATATGGGGAGTTTGTGGTTAAAAATCACTAACTTTGCAAATTGGTATAGACGGAACGAAACGATATGCGTATGACAGAGAACATTTTCAACAGAACAGAATTGTTGGTGGGCGATGATGTAATGAAGAGCATTGCGTCCAAGAAAGTCATCGTGTTCGGTGTCGGTGGAGTGGGCAGCTGGTGCGTGGAAGCACTCGTCCGCTCTGGAATACAACGCATTACCATCGTCGATTCCGACCGTGTGTGCGTCTCCAACATCAACCGTCAGCTCATGGCGACAACGCAGACCGTAGGGCAGGTGAAGGTGGAGGCACTCAAGGAACGCCTACTTCAGATAAACCCAAAGGCTGAAATCACCGCCTTGCAGAAGATTTACTGCGAAGAGACAGCCGACGACTTCCACCTCTCGGAGTACGACTATATCGTCGATGCAATAGACAGCCTCAAGGACAAGGCTCTGCTCATAATGCGTGCATGCGCTTCGGGAGCGGTGTTCTTCTCGTCGATGGGGGCGGCATTGAAGATGGATGCCACAAGAATACGCGTGGCAGAGTTCTGGAAAGTGCGCGGATGCCCGCTCGGAGCGGCATTGCGCAAGAAGCTGAAGCGTGCCAAACTGAAGCCGGCGCACAAGTTCCAGTGTGTGTATAGTGAGGAACTCCTCGAAAACAGAGGGCACGACTCCGCTTGCGGCATGGGTGAAGCGACTGGGGACGGTCCCGGCGACCCGTCGCTCGTGAACCATGACTGGAGTCTTTCCAAAGCACAGATAAACGGGACCATGGCGCACATCACCGGCATCTTCGGATTCACCATTGCCGGACTCGTGCTTGACGACATTTACCGTCGCGGAATTGAAAACCTTAAGAAATAACCATAAAACAGATTAAAACAATGCAAACAAACAAGAGAAACCTGGCTCTGCTCATCGCCTTCGTGTGGGCTTCGGTAGCAGCCTTTGCTGATGGAATAAGAATAACGCACGGACCTTACCTGCAAAACATAACGGAAACGGAAGCCACCATCGTGTGGACAACCAACCGTGTGAGCGTTGGATGGGTGGAGACAGCCCCTGACGACGGTTCCAACTTCTACGCAAGGGAGCGTCAGCGTCATTTCGACTCGTACATAGGCATAAAGAGCGAAGACAGCATACACTCCGTGAAACTCGTCGGACTGAAACCCGGCACCACCTACCGCTACCGCATCTACTCGCAGGAGGTGCTTTCGCATGAGAGCATCCGTGTGCATTACGGCGATGTTGCGGCTACGGATGTGTTCCGCCATCAACCGTTGCGGTTCACCACCGCCGACCGTACAAAGGCCGACTGTTCTTTCGTGGTGCTGAACGACGTGCATGCGCGCAAGAACTTCATCACCCCGATGCTTGAAGGTGCCGACTGGAAGAAACGCGATATGGTGATCTACAACGGCGACATGGTGTCGGAACTCAACAGTCAGGACGATGTGTTCGCCGCATTTATGGACGAGAGCATCAGCCTATTCGCAAAGGAGAAACCCTTCTACTATGTCCGTGGCAACCACGAGACGCGCGGCGTGTTCGCACCGCAGCTGAAGCGTTATTTCTGCCCTCGCGAGCAAAGTCTGTACTATGCCGTGCGTCAGGGTCCCGTGTTCTTCATCATGCTCGATTCCGGCGAGGACAAGCCCGACAGCGATATAGAGTATGCAGGCATCACCGATTACGACGCCTACCGCACAGAACAGGCGGAGTGGGTGAAGGCAATCACGGAAAGCGAAGACTTCAAGACGGCAAAATTCCGTATCTGTATAGCTCATATTCCGCCGCAGAGCATAGAGCAGGACGCATGGCACGGCCCCGTGGAAGTGGCGCAGAAGTTCGTGCCGGCACTCAACAAAGCTGGCATCGACCTTATGATTTGCGGTCATCTGCACCGGCATGAGTACTACGCACCCGATGCTTTGCACAATTTCCCCGTGCTTGTCAATTCCAATGAGGCGTGTGCCGTTGGCACGGTTCAGGGCGGTCAGCTGAAGGTGGAAGTGCGCGATATAAACGGAAAAACGACATTCTCGCGGACATATAATGCGAGGTGAAAGACGGCAGGAGTCGCGAATTTGCACTTTTTCAAGCATTTTCCGCGACTTTTCTGCAACAAAACAACAAAAATATAGTTATCTATTATAAACGAATGTAAATGGAGCAAACGTCAGGCAACGACATTATTCAAGACGGAATGGGCGCGGCAGCGTTGGTGGTGAAACGAGCCACCGATGTGGTCTGCGCCTTGGTCGGCATGATGGTCCTTTCCCCGGCATATCTCATCATAATGGTTCTTATGCGTCACCAGAACAACGGTCCGGTGTTTTTCCGCCAGGAGCGCATAGGGTATGGGGCGTTGCCGTTCACCATATACAAGTTCCGCACCATGAGCAGCGTCATTGAAGAGAATGGCCCGCAGCTCGTTGCCAAGTGCGATGCCACCAACTCCACCCGTCTGGAACGCTTCCTTCGCGAGCATCATCTCGACGAGTTGCCACAGTTGTGGAATGTCCTCCGTGGTGATATGTCGCTTGTCGGACCGCGTCCGGAGCGTCAGTTCTTCATCGACAAGATTATGGCTGAGGACGAAAACTACAAGTATATCTTCAGAATGCGGCCCGGACTCACTTCGGAAGCCACACTCTACAACGGCTATACCGACACGATGGACAAGATGTTGCGCCGTCTGCACATGGACATCGACTACTATCGCCGCCGTTCGCTGTGGCTCGATTTCAGCATTCTTATGAAGACTTTTGCAAGCATTGTTACTGGGAAAAAAATATAAGCATAATATGAAGAGACTCATCATTCAACTCCTTTTTCTGGCTTTTGTGCCTCTCATGGCAGCGGCACAGTCCACGATGACCGACTCGCAGGTGATTAAGTTCATCATGAAGGAACGCGAAGAAGGCACATCGCAAGCGCAGATTGTCACCAAACTCATGCAGCGCGGCGTAGATATCCAACAGATACGCCGTGTGAAGAAAAAGTATGAACGTGAGGCTAAGCAGGGCGGTCTCGGTGTCGTTTCAAACGAGACCAGCGGTAATACCGATTCGCGTCTGCGTACTAACAACGGCAAGACACGCTCCGACTACAAGCGTTCCGACTATGGCCGGGAGGTCGACGCAAAGGCCAACGGATACAGCAATATGCGCATGAGAGCCGAGCGCGACCGCACATACAAGAACACTTACGATGAGAACGATGAGGAATTCATGGACTATCAGAACGAACTTTTCGAGTTGGTTCCCGATACGGCGCAGATGCTTCAGCAGCTCCTTGCCGAGCGTGATGCTTTGAAAAAGAAAGTGTTCGGACGCGATATCTTCAATAACAACGAACTCTCTTTCGAACCTAACATGAACATTGCCACCCCGCAGAACTACCGTTTGGGTCCCGGCGATGCCGTGTTCATCGATATTTACGGCGCTTCGCAGAAGTCGGAACAGTGTACAGTGTCGCCCGATGGTAGCGTCACCATCGAAGGATTCGGTCCTGTTCAGGTGAGTGGACTCACTGTCGAGCAGGCGAATGCACGCCTCCGTTCCACCCTCGGCAGCCGTTACAGCAACAGTAAGATAAAGCTCTCTGTCGGTCAGACACGCACCATTATGGTGAATGTCATGGGCGAAGTGCAGACTCCGGGAACATACACTCTCTCGGCGTTCGCCACTGTTTTCCACGCCCTTTATATGGCAGGTGGAACTAACGACATAGGTACTTTGCGTAACATCAAGGTCTATCGCAACAACCGTCTTGTGACCGTTGTCGATATTTACGATTATATTCTCAATGGAAAACTTACTGGAAACGTGCGCCTTGCCGATAACGATGTGATTGTCGTAGGTCCATACGAATGCCTCGTGAACGTGACTGGAAAGGTGAAACGCCCGATGTATTATGAGATGAAGCCCGATGAATCGCTGGCATCTTTGCTCAAATATACCGGCGGATTCACCGGTGACGCCTATCGCAAGGCTGTGCGTGTGAACCGTAAGAACGGCAAGGAATATGCCGCCTTCAACGTGAATGAGTTCGATTTCGCAAGCTTCCATGTCGCTGACGGCGACTCTGTGTCGGTGGATTCCATCACACCCCGCTTCGCCAACACCGTTGAAGTGAAGGGAGCAGTGTTCCGTCCGGGAATGTACAACCTTGGCGAACAGGTGAACTCCGTGCGTTCTCTTCTTGAACATGCCGACGGAGTGACTGAGGATGCCATCACCACCCGTGCCGTGATGCAC
>OHHJ01000412.1_pt1 | contig 12550 bp, 7 predicted proteins | sample 1568041 | NCBI WGS metagenome assembly OHHJ01 (sample SAMEA3879573, study PRJEB24766) | human gut metagenome | biome: human-associated habitat; feature: feces | place: USA | collected 1985/1987
CTGGTTGTCCTGGTCGCTGGCAAACTTCTCGCCCCAGCCATTGAAGCGGAAGTCCATCATCCGCAGTCCTCCCCTGCCATCGGAGAGCGTCAGCGGCATCGTGTCGCGCGCCCATGTGTCGTTGTATTCGGCCTCTATCCAGCATATCGCCTCCAGCGCACGATCGCTCAGCCGACCTGCCAACCACGCGCGGGCCGCCGCCGTATCGCGCGCCACGAGCCACACGGCCTCATACCGGGCAATGGCCTCAATAAACTCGACATAGGTCTGGCGTATCTCGTCGAGGATATAGGCCCAGTCGGTCTGCTCGTCGGGCCACACCAGCACGACGGCCTCCTGTTCCGCCCACTCGGGCAGCAACTGGAAAGCCGCATCGGGAGTATTCTCTCTTATCATGATCTGCTTGTTCCTTATTTCCATTGGTGATTGTGTAGGTGCAAATTTAGCAAAAAAAGCCGACACGGCCAAAGAAAAGGAGGGTTCACGCTGCAATTGCGCAGCTTTTTGCCCCGATGCCCATCCACAAACCACAGTAAATGGAGAAAAGCCACGGGGGAAGTATGATTTTTTTGCCGTCTGATGATGGGTATCTCAGAAATTTTGTGTAAGTTTGTGGCCGAAATATTTACTCATCTTAAACAACCGATTTATGATCAATCGCTTATTGAAATTTCTGGATGCGTCGCCCGTCAATTTCCTCGCCGCGCGCAACATAGCCTGTGAACTCGAGCAGAACGGTTACCGCCGCCTTGCCCCTCAGCAGCCCCTCGGCGAACTGAAGGCTGGCGACAAGGTCTATGTGACGAAGAACGACTCTTCGGTCTATGCCTTCCGCCTGGGTCGCAAACCGCTGGCCGAGACGGGATTCCACATGATTTGCGCCCATAGCGACTCCCCCACATTCCGTGTGAAGCCCCATGCCGAGATGACGGGTGAGGGCAGACTGGTGCGCCTGAACACCGAGGTCTATGGTGGCCCGATCCTCTCCACATGGTTCGACCGTCCGCTGACGCTCGCTGGCCGCGTCATCGTGCGTGGCAAGGATGCCATGTCGCCCGAGACAATGCTGATGCACGTCCGTCGTCCGCTGCTCCAGATCAGCAACCTCGCCATCCACTTCAACCGCCAGGTCAACGACGGCGTGAAACTGAGCAAGCAGAAGGATATGCTTCCCCTCCTGGGATTGATCAACGACGAACTGGAGCAGGGCAACCTGCTGATGAACGTCATTGTCGAGGAACTCAGCAAGCAGCGCCCCGTCAGCCACGAGGACATCCTCGACTTCGACCTCTACCTGGCCGACACGCAGCCCGCCTGCACCTTCGGCGTCCACGACGAGTTTATCTCCTCGGGCCGCCTCGACGACCTGTCGATGTGCTTTGCCGGACTCGAGGCTCTGATTGCAGCTCCCGAGAGCGACACCACCCAGGTGCTCGCCATCTTCGACAACGAGGAGACGGGATCGCAGACCAAGCAGGGTGCTGGCAGCCCCTTCCTGGCTTCGATGCTGATGCGTATTGCCCGTCAGCAGAGTGGCACGGAGGAAGCCTACTGGCAGGCGGTGGAGCGCGCCTTCATGATCTCCGCCGACAATGCCCACGCCTTCCATCCCAACTACGCCGAGAAGTACGACCCGACCAACCACCCCATGCTCGGTGGAGGTCCCGCCATCAAGTTCAACGCCTCCCAGAAGTATGCCAGCGACGCCGTCTCTGCCGCCATCTTCGCCGAGATCTGCCGCAAGGCGGGTGTGCCCTGCCAGCGCTTCGTCAACCATAGCGATGTGGCGGGCGGTAGCACCCTGGGCAACATTCTGGCCTCCACAGTCCCCCTGCGTGGTGTCGATATGGGCAATGCCATCCTCGGCATGCACAGTTGCCGCGAAACGGGCAGCGTAGCCGACCATGAGTACTGCGTCCGCGCCTTCACGGAGTTCTATTCCCTGTAGCCTCCTGCCACCCTCAACACCCGCCCCCGTCGGACGGCTGAGGGTCCAGATAAAAAACGATCGGCCATTGGAAATCATTTCTCATTTCCAATGGCCGATGATTATTTCAAGGGCAATATCCCAAAATCATTCTGACATCATCCCGAAGACTTCCCGAAGAAACAGCCTATGCGGAGCGTCCCGATTTCGTTACATCGCAATCGCTACTTGTTCATCAGTTTGCCAAACAGCGTGAGCATCTGCATGACGGTGTCCTTGCTACCGACGGGTATCTTCAAGTGGGCCTCACCCGTCTCCTTGTCAGTCTCCACGATGCTATCGACCAACTGCTGAGTAGCCTCAGCCGACTTGAGTGTTTCGGCCAGTCCACTAAAGAAGGAGACACCCTGACTGACTAATTGCTGGGGATGGGGCGAAGCATGGTGGCTGGAAGGCCGCTCCTGCGCGCCGTCCTGTGCCTTCGTTGGCGTCTGTCCTTGAGAAGGATCGTGATTCGCAGGAGGCTCCTGGTCTGCAATAGCCCCATGGTCTGCTGAAGGAAGCTGCCCCTCGGAAGACTGGTGGGTTGCTAAAGATTCATAATCTGCTGAAGACTCATACTCTGCTGAAGGCCCATAGTTCACAGACGATTCCTGATCTACAGAAGACTCATCGTCTGCCTCCGATGCGTCAGCGAGCGCTTCGTCCAAAGAGGCCTCCACAGACGTCTTCCCCTTCTGCTCTTGCTCCACCTCTTCGTCCACATACTCCACCTCGGGAGCGTCTGGCGTTGCCTCCATGACAACTGCGAGGTCGTCCATGAGTTTCTTAAACTTGCTCTCATCGACAAATACGGTGTCTGCACCGCCGTCCAAGACTCCCTCAAACATCGACTTCTTAAATCGCAGTTTGTTGATCATACCCTCCTCGATAGAACCTTTCGAGACAAGGTTGATGATCTGCACGGGCTTCTCCTGTCCGAGACGGAAGATACGGGCAATGCGCTGTTCAAGGACAGCAGGATTCCATGGCAAATCCATGTTGATGAGTGTGCTCGCCACCTGGAGGTTGAGACCCGTAGATCCAGCATCAGTGGAAAGAAACACGCGACTCTCGGGAAGCGTTGTGAAATCATCTACCAGCTCCCCGCGCCTCTTCGACGGCACTCGCCCATTGAGATACTCATAGCTTATGCCCCGCTTGTCCAGTTCCATCGCCACCAGACGGGTCATGCGCTCCCATTCGCTGAAGACGACCACCTTCTCGTCCCCACTCTCCAAGACATTGTCCAGCAGGTTCATCACCTCCGCTATCTTGACATCACTACGCGTCGTGAGATTTTGTTCCAAGATAAAGGTACTGTCGGCCACCATTCGCATCTGACCCAGCAACTTGAGCACGCGCAGCCTGTCCTGCTCCGTCATGTAGTGGTATTTGCGATACTTGTTCAGGATCACCAACAAGTCCCACTTAAACTCCGAGTGGAGATCGTCCTGGCGTTGAGTCATCGGGACCAGCACAAACTGGTCGCTCCGCTTGGGCAACTGCAGGCGCACGCCTTTCTTCGTCCTCCGCAACAGTCGGTTGCTGACGGCCTCGCCAATGGCGTTGAGATCCTTATAGCCCATGATACCACCCGTCTCGGGATGGAGCAGGATGTGCTGGTCGCGAAACTGGTAGTAAGGTCCGAGACAAAACTGGTCCACCAGTTCCATGTTGGCATAGAGCTCCTCCAACTTGTTCTCCATCGGCGTGCCAGACAGCAAGACCGCATAGCGCGACGCTATCTTGCGGGCGGCACGGGAGATCAGCGTGTCCCAATTCTTCAGCCGCTGTATCTCGTCCATGATCAACACGTCGGTATCCAACTTGCCCAGATGTCTGACGTCGTTGCTCATCGTGTGGTAAGAGACAATCTTGTAGGGTGCGGGCGCCTTATACAGTTTGTCGCGCTTAGCAGGAGTGCCCTCTACGACCACCACCTTCGGAATGGTCAAGCCGTCCTCCACGCCTTTCCCACTACTCTCTACCCTGTCACCGCCCGTGAATCGTTCTATCTCCCGCTTCCACTGGTATTTCAGCGACGTGGGACAGACCACCAGCACCTGCTCAGCCATGCCCTCACGCAGATAGACCTCTGCCGAGGCGATGGCCTGCAACGTCTTGCCCAGTCCCATCTCGTCGGCAATGATGGCCTTGCCGGCACGCACGGCGAAGCGCGTCCCCTCCTTTTGGTAGGGATAGAGCGGTACGGTGAGCATTTGGTCGAGATATTCGTCCGTGTATTTTTCCTCCAACAACCGGCAACGCTTGATCCGGTCACGCCGCTCCAGGACATAATCGAGGGCGTCGTCATAGCAGCGAAAGTCGGGAGCAATGGCCTTGGCAGCCTGAACGAACACGTCAAAGCGGGCATAGGCATCCTCGCGAAGCACACCCAACTCGTCAAAATAGTCTTTCGCCAATCGCTCCAGCATTTCCCGACCATGGTCGCCGATGCGTATCTTCACCCTGCGCGGCCCTTTATAGTCGATATAGACCGAACTATAGTCGGGCTCTGCCACCTGCACCTTCTTGCGCTTCTTCCTCACCCAGAGTTTCACGGCCTCCATGTGCTTACAAGTGCCGAGCTGCGAAGTCTTGAAGTCATAGCAGGAGCAGTAGTTCCACTGGCTGTCCTTCCCCCGATATACCACCTTGTATTCGCTTCTCGTAGCCGCATTGACCACCCGAAACTCTCCCGGAGCATACTGTTCGTCCACCATCCGTATGGCAAAGGTCTCCTTTTCGGCCTGCAGCTTTCGCAACGCGATCTGCCACTCCTCGAGCTTCATGCCCGCAGGCTTCTGCATATTGTTTATTTTCGGCATCACCACCTTGGCTCGCTTGTGCCGGCCCTTCGTCTTCTTGGCGCCTTGGGCTGTCGCCTTCCCTCGCCTTTTGCCCCCGCCCTTTTCAGGGCTTGAAGCTTCCACTGGAGATTGTTCTTCTTTCTTCTCTATAGGTACCTTTTTCATGGTGCTCATGATGTTCTAACAGTATTAATGTGACTATTCGCTGACTTTATTTCCATGCGCTGCCTACGCCTCCTTCCAGTCATCAATCGTTCCCGTCCGCGACGAGAAACTGACGCCCACGCGATGGACGGGACGGGAGTCGGCCTCATAGGGGCGCGCATACCCCTTCTCCTCTATTTGGCACAAGGCGTCGTCCGCCGTGCCGTCGAGCTTAAACTCAAAGATATACACCCCCTTGGGCGTCTCGACGATGCAGTCGGCCCGCCCCTCGCTCTGCTGCTTCTCTGTGAGCACGAGGTAGGTGCTGAGGATGCGGAAGATCAGGTAGAAAGTATAGTGGAAATAGCGTTCCTTCTCCGTCTCCATGTCCTTCCGACGCATCGAGTAAGGGATGCTGGCGAAGAAGGCCGTCAGGCTCTTGCGCCATGTGTCGAGGTCATCGCGCAGGAGAGCACGCGTCAGTTGTATCGCCAAGGTGTTCGCCGACTCCTTCGTACCGAGATAGTTGGAGACAATCAGCGTAAGGAAACCCTTTTTCACCTCGTTGTTAGGCAGATCGAGCAGGTAGGAGTTGGAGAAGCGGTCGTAGTCCTTGATGGTCAGATAACCGCTCTGATAGATCATGGGCAACGGGCGCTCCACGTCCGCCCTGTAGTCGATAAAGTCCGACGTGTCGTAATACTTCCCCGTCAGTTCGTTGAGGTTCTCATCCGTATGGCTGAGCAGACGGACCAGGTAACTGGGCGTACCCGTGCGAAACCAATAATCCTGGATATCCCTTACGCTAAGCGCATTGAGCAGACTAAAGGGATTGAAGATATCCGTCTTCCGCTTACTGAAATGATAACCGTCATAATGCCGCTTCAGCAACAAGCGCACCTCCTCGGGGCTCACCCCCATCTCGTCCGCCATGGCGTCCATCTCGTCATGAAACGTCCCCTCCAGTTCCGCCTCCGTGATACCGCAGACCGCCTCATAGGCCGCACTCATACTGATATCCTCCGGCTGGTTGAAACCGCTGAACACACTCACCTGCGAAAACTTCGTCACACCCGTGAGCAGCACGAAGCGCAAGTCTTGGTCAGCAGCCTTGAAGGCAGAGTAGAAACCCTTGAGAGTATTACGATTGAGTTCCTCAATCCGTAGGTTGTTGCCATTGCCATCCGTCGTCCGATAGTCCGTGTCGAGCACATCCAGCAACGGTTTGTCATACTCGTCGATGAGCACCACACACTGCTTTCCTGTACGCTCATGAACAAAAGCCAACAACCTGGCAAAACGCTCCCCCACGCTGAGACGATCGTCCCCCGTCATTCCGTACTGCCTCTCCCAGTCCTCAACACACACATCCAGTTTGTTCTGCAACGTGCTGCCCTGGGTGAAGTCGCTGCCATTGAAGTCAATATGAAAAACAGGATATTGTTCCCACTCCTGCTCCAAGTCCTCGATGGCCAGACCACGAAACAAGTCCCGCTCCCCACAGAAATAATACTTCAACGTAGAGACGAGCAAGCTCTTGCCAAACCAACGAGGACGGCTCAGAAAGTAAATCTTACCCTCCGTCACCATCTTGTGCAGCAAGGCCGTCTTGTCCACATAGACAAAACCGCCGTCAACAATACTCTTAAAATCCTGTATGCCGATGGGATACTTCATACACAAACCCTTTTTGTTTGCAAAGATAGTGCAAATCGAAGACAATACAAAAAGAATGTGATTCTTTTTTATTGTTGAGATGCAGCCTATCTTATTTAAAGATAGTGCAAATCGAAGACAATACAAAAAGAATGTGATTCTTTTTTATTGCCCCAAAACCTTGCAAATCCGGATAAAAACTAATAACTTTGCACCGTGTAAATACTAATAACACCGCACTGGGTATTTACTAATAACCCTGCACTAGGTATTTACTAATAGACACCCATCATGTACATACTAATGGGCAGATTAAAGTTGAAAGAATGGCAAGTATTCAAGAAAAGTTAGCAAATTCACTGAGCGTACTCAAGAAATATCAGGACGAGAACAACAGTGACATCATTCAGGGCATGAAGACCTTGGGCGAGACACATACAAAGCGTCTTATAGATAATGGTTACTTAGAACAAGTAATCAAAGGATGGTATATGCCTACCATGCCAGGGATGGAAGGAGACACAACCGTGTGGTATGCTTCCTATTGGAAATTCATAGTAGCATATTCCAACAACCGTTTCGGAGACAACTGGTGTCTTACTCCAGAAGAATCACTTGATTTCTATGCCGGAGAGACAGTAGCCCCTACTCAATTGATAATCCGTTCATCAAAGGCAAGCAACAATATTGTAAGTTTGAAGCATGGTGACTCGATGCTGGACATCACAGCAACAATGCCAGCACATATTGTAGTTGAGCAAAGATATGGATTAAGGCTCTACCCTTTGGCAGAAGCTTTGGTTTTCTGTACACCAACATATTTCAGCAGAAACTCAGTCAATGCCCGGACCTGTTTGTCTCTGGTTGGCGGAGCTGATGAAATTCTCAAAGTGGTGGCCGACGAAGGAAACTCTTCCAGAGCCTCAAGACTTGTTGGTGCTTTCAGAAACATCGGGCGAACTGACGTTGCAGAAACTATTCTACAATTCATGACGAGACTTGGCCACGAGTTACGCCCAGAGGATCCATTTGAAGACACGACGCCCAGCCTATCAGGAACAAGTAGGAACACTTCACCCCATGCCATCAGGATCAGGCTGATGTGGCAGAAGATGAGAAAGCAAATACTCGACCTTCCACTTATTGCCCCCACACAAAGCCAAACCACAGAGGCAATACTAAGCAACATGGATAACAACTATATACGCGACAGTTACCATTCGTTATCCATTGAAGGCTATCGGGTTACAGAAGGACTTATCGAACGCGTTCGCTCTGGCGAGTGGAATCCGGAAGACGACAAGATTGATGCAGATCGCAAGAACGCTTTAGCAGCACGAGGCTATTACCAGGCATTCCAACAGGTCAAAGAGAGTGTCAAGGCAATCCTTCAAGGAGCCAATGCCGGCAATATCGTCAGCAGAGACTTTGACAAATGGCACTTTGAAATGTTCCAGCCTTGCAATACTGCCGGCATTATCAAACCCTCAGACCTTGTAGGCTATCGATCCCATCAAGTGTATATTCGAGGTTCCAAGCACACGCCCCTTCCACCAGAAGCCCTCAGAAACGCCATGTCTGCGCTCGCCGAACTCATGGAATCAGAGGAAGACGCGATCGTCAGAGCCGTATTAGGCCATTTTTTCTTCGTGTATATCCATCCTTACATGGACGGAAACGGTCGCACAGCCAGATTTATCATGAACGCGATGCTCGTCACAAGTGGTCACCCGTGGAGGATTATCACAGTTGAAGAAAGACAGTCATACATGGCAGCACTTGAAAAAGCAAGCATTCATGGCGATATCACCGACTTTGCACAAATCATCTGCCCATAGCAAACGCTATCATTCCAGCCGCCAGATTTTGGTGTCAGACCGTATTTTGCCACCAAAGATTTTGGTATTAGGCAGTATTTTGGCAAAATAGATTTTGGTATCAGGGATTTTCCATGTGACTCAGATAGGTTTCAACTCGATTATGTGTTACTATCGAGGCGACATTTTCATACTACATTCTCCGCAAATTGAAAATCTTGGGAATTTTGAATTGAAAATCTTGGGAATTTTGGATTGAAAATCTTGGGAATTTTAGACTGAAAATCTTGGGAATTTTGTAACTTTGCAGAAGCAAAACGTAAATAGGCATTTTATGTATTTTCCGAGTGTGTCCACAGTTTAAGAATTCCAATGGTTTTTATTCTGTTTAAATTCCACCCAGTAGCAGGTTTTTGTCAACCAACACCCACAACCCACTAAAAGGGCAAAGCCCCTCTCGGCACACCATAGTCCGCGCAACACTCCGTTTCCTCTATCTCCTTCCACGCCTCATGGATATACCGATTCACCTCTTCCGGCAACCGTCCCTCCTTCGCCAGTTTCCCAAACGTCTCTATCAAGTCCTCGATGGCATACTCCGGACTATACATGTCGTCAAAATACTCCCAGTGCCTATCCATCACAAAGTGCCTGCACATCGACTTCGTCAACTGCAGAAACCGCAGCGCACCCGTTTGGTATTCCCCAGCGGCAAGCAACCTCTCTATTTTCCTATTCTCCTTCAGCATCAGCTGCCAGATAACATGACAGTCCCAATCCACATTCCTACTGTTGAAGACCTTCTCCTCATACTCCCTGTTCAATGGTATCAGCGACCGAGCCTCCTTCTCAGCCTCCCGCCTCTGTCGCTCCACCGCCAAGCGCCTCTGCTCAGCCTCACGCGCAGCTCGCTCCTCCGCGACGCTCATTTCCCGCACCACCGCCACAGGATCACCCTTCAGCGGCTCCATAGGTATCAACGCAGAGAGCCTGTCCCTCATCCGCCCATACCCGTCAAACCGCTCCATGCCCCTACCGATATAAGCAACCACCACCTTCCGTTTCTCCTCGTTGTTCCATGCCCTGACGCTCTCCACCAAGGCCGCAAAGCTCGCATAGATCAGTTTGCCGATACGTAGCTTGTAATCATTCAGATAGTCTCTAATGTCCTCCCTATATATCAGCAATGCCAGGTGCTCACACAGCCCCATGGCAATGGCATACGCAGCGTCAGGCCTCCCCTTCGCCAACACAGCCGGTATCGACTTCTTCTCCCAGCGCTCCAGCAGCCGCAGCATATACAAGAAATCCTCCTTGTTCTCAGGCCGAAACTCCACCTCCTGCTTGAAGTACTCGGCGTAAGCCTCCTCCAAATCCACCGTCAACCCCTTCGGGATATAATCTATCTTCGGACGCGCCATGCAGCTCCTACGTCTGCGCACCTCGGCAGCTTCATCCAGTCTTTTCTGATGGGCAATACGTTCTTCTCTGTCTCTACGAATCTTCTCCAGCTCTTCTTGAAACTCTGCTGCCTGCATGGTCTCCGCACACAGCAGCTTATCTATCTGCTTTGACAGGTATTGACTCCATGCCTGATAATTACTTTCATCCACGCAATCAGGGCAGGGAATACCACTCATGCTCCATGTATTTTCTGACAGGTAGAAAATTATGCTATATCTTTTCTTTTTGCTCATATTCTAAATACTTCTCCACCAAACAGTCGTACCCAAACACAAACGTGTCTCCCTTTGCATCCCCATACAGAAAATCCTCGAAACTGGTAAATGAAGACTGAAACATCTGCCCATACAGCATATCGTAAAAAATAAAGTTCCCCACCGCAGTATCGCTCTGCGCTAATGCCGCCACTCGGAAGGGGTTGAAAGTTTATTTACTATTACTTATTCTGAAAGAATAATCATGACTTATTCTATAATAGTCAAAGCCAAACTGTTCTATTTGTGGACAACTTATCTGTGCTCCATTTTCGCCAGCCTCCTCCGCTTCCATCAGACGATTTCTGTTGAAAGCATTAACAGCATTGTTCTCTGTTCGTTTTATGAGGTATGAGATTAAACACACCTTTCTTTTCTTGTTGTTTATATACGACGATATTGATGGCACCTCAGTTAAGGTTTCCAAGCTCTGATAGAGTTGAAGCTCAACCTTTTGATATTTTCCTTTTGGAAAAACAACAGTTCTTGTTCCATCTTTTTGGGTCTTTTCAATAGGACGAGATAGATTTTCTATTCCGCCTATAGAGCTTGTCACCTCGCACAATAGAATAATATTATAAGTGTCAGTATCTGTCAAGATAAAGTCACACCTGCGCTTACCATCAGAGATTTTGGTACCTGTATATCTGCCAATATATGTATCATAATTGACTACACTCAAGTTAAATGGATTCCCACAAAAAGACGCGTAACCCTCTTTGTAACCAACAACAAATTGTGTATTGTCCTCTGTAAGGTCAAATTCACTCAAACTTGTTGTGTTTTCATCACATATACATCTTCTTCCTACGCCATAAAACGCAGGAAGGTCATTTTCCAAGAGACTCTTCATTTTGCAACTGCTTTAATTCTTGGTATTTATCATATATGTTATTGATATCCTCTGAGAGTCTATCCGTGTTGACGTAGTGAATGTTTTTAACTTTCAAGTCAGCTACTCCTCCCGACAGAATCTGGTATACCGAAAGGTCATCATAGCCTACATGTGCACCGTCAATATCCGTCTTGCAGTCGTGAGCCTTCATCAACAGATTCAGAGAATTAATTATATATGGACTATGTGTAGCAAGTACCAATCCTATTTCACGGCTGTCGACCTTTGAATAAAACGCCAATCGTATTATTTCGTTCAACATCTGAATCTGAGATGTTGGGTCAAGACTCAATTCCGGTTCCTCTATATGTATGTGTACATATTTTGGCATATCTGTAAGTTCCATTTCTGGGCGATACTGAGTGGTAAGGTTCTTTTCAAACAACAAGTCAATGATACTACGTTTTTGAGCCAACTTAAAGTCAAAAGCCTGGGCATAATAGTTCATCATGGCTATTAAAGGCGCAGTTGTCTGTATACCTGAAGACGCATGGCGAAGTTCAAACGAAGAGTAATTGCTACCCTTAGGCTTAAGTATAAACTTCTTTTGGTTGTTGCCTCCGCGTTCAACATTCATATCCAAACCGATATAGTTAAGATCAAAATGCTTTATTGCGTCAGTTGCATTGTCAAATTCGGTAAATGTTTCATTAAAGAAGAATCCCAAATAAGCGTTTTTAGCCAATGTGCCTTGACTTGATAGTGGAGCAATTGCACTTCTTGATTCTGCTACCCACACTTCTTTGAAGAAGCATAAGTCCTCGTTGGGTATTATTGCATTGTAAGACAGCTTGCCACCTGAATAACTTACAGAATACGAATTCCCGTTTATAGTAACAACATAATGAATGTATGTATCTGCAGTAACCAACACACTCATATTATCACGCAGCAAATCCCTGAATCTAAAGCTTATAACATTCTCTTCTATATGCGAGTTATGGAAATAAGCTCTGATAGAAAGGCGTTTGAATATGTAGCGCATTAACACAAGAGCCTTCATAAGTGTACTCTTGCCACTTGCTGAATTTCCGACAAACACCGTTAGCGGTTTTATATCGATAACGCCAGTATCTTCAAGAGGTCCTAAGTTCTTTATATGTATTGTTTCGTGAATCATAACCTTAATTATTTAGCAGATAAACTTTAAAATACAAAGATAAACTTATTTCTTGAACCTTGCAAGAATGCAACCTCAAAAAAGCTATGATGATAGTAATAATATGGAGAAATAGAGTAAGCCGGTCCAATCCTTCAGGTTGTCCATAATGTCGGCCTTGCCACGCCCACACTTGTTGTGGGTGTTAACGAGGAAGACGGGGATTCCTGTTGTCACCGAGCGATACAGAATCAGATAATGTCCCACCATACAAGGGCTCTATCATTCCACAGGCAAGCTAACTCCTACGCAAACAATTTCATGTTGCAAATGCTTATAAGAATCAGCATATCGTTTATCCTTTATCTGTTGCAATGCTGTTTCCGTGCCGAAACTCCACCTCCTGCTTGAAGTACTCGGCGTAAGCCTCCTCCAAATCCAC
>OHHJ01000413.1_pt1 | contig 12523 bp, 5 predicted proteins | sample 1568041 | NCBI WGS metagenome assembly OHHJ01 (sample SAMEA3879573, study PRJEB24766) | human gut metagenome | biome: human-associated habitat; feature: feces | place: USA | collected 1985/1987
CTTGCTTGTTTGAAAGATTAGGAAACAGAATAGAATATGGGAACAATATTATTGGCATTCTGCTTCTGCGCGTTGTCACTCATCCTTGCCTTGTTTGTGGGCATATCGCCCATAAGCGACAAAGCAAAGATTAGGTTTATGTATGTTGGTGCTGTCGTTGATGGCAGTGCCAAGTGCAGCCAAGCCGACCTCATGACTTATGCCAGCTCCGCTTTCTTCAAGATTGGCAAGAAGCGTAAGAACATAGCACGGTTCCTCTGCACGGTGTTCGAAGCTTACTTCCCTGGTGGTAAAAGGATTCGTGTATAAGAAGATGCCTGAGGCGAAAGAATGCCAGAAATAGGTAGTTTAGGCATATTGGCTACGCCTTATTACGGCAAATTTAGCTCCAAGAAGAAAAACATAGTAAAACATTCGTTATTCTGATTGTTTTGCGTTAATTCTGCACAGAATATCCACTTGCTGGAAGCCCAAAGGGCAAGCGGGTGGGTTTTGACTTTATGGAAATGGGCGTTTACTTAGCGCCTGTCTTTGACATGTCGTAACTTCGCAACTTACATTAATCGTCAAAGGACGGTGGCAACCAGTAAATGCTCACGGTAAGGTATATTATACCCTGCCGTGATTTGTCGTATATGTACTTATTGTATGTATATGACTGTTCACGTATGGGATTAATATATACCATGCGTGGGCTTTCAGCGTTGTCCGTCTCGACGATTAGGGCAATGCGAAGGCCTCGACATGTGGGATGGGCAAAGGCGAATCCCACGCTTTATTTTTGTAGAGGTACAGCAATTTTTTATAATTATCGTCGGAGATTGGGGTTCTATCCGCACCTAATAAGAGGTAGAGCCGAAATGTACAAAATAACATGGGACAAAGAAACGGGAGGAGTACTGCTCCACTCTCGCATTGTGGAAGGTACGTTGGGTATCTCTCCCCGTCCTGTGTTCTTTGAGGAGCTGGACTTGTTGGGGCTTGATAAACTTGGATGGACTTATCCTCATGTGGAAGAGTCGATTATGTGGGCTGTCAACAAGCAGTATTGGTATCGTGGGGTTAGACTCTTTGATGCCAAGGGCGCAAACATCTATACGAAACCGACATTGGAAATGCAGCCAGACATAGAGCCAATGGCATTGAAGCCTGTAGATGTGAAGAAGATGCTTCAGCGTACATCTGATTTGATGTTCGTATTGGAGAATGAAGCCATAGAATTTATCCGTGACACTTATTTGGCGTATGCCAAAGCAAATAAAACCTATGACAAGGCAGATGCCAACAAACTGGACTTCGAGACGATGGCAGAGCGCGTGGAAAAGAAGAACAAGCAACGCATGGCTGTGGTTAAACAGGATTGTGACTCGTTCGACATCATGCCACTTGCTACGGCAGAAAAAGAAGGCAAGCGTGTGCTGCTATCTACCAAAATAGACCGCTTTATAGCAAGTTTCTCTGGTGGTAAGGATTCGCAAGTGGTACTTGACTTGTGTACACGTGCCATTCCTCCTACAGACTTTGAGGTCATTTATAGCGACACCGGCTATGAACTGCCTCCTTCTCTCGCTCTTTACAAAGACGTGGAGGCGTACTATAAAAAGAAGTTTCCTTCTCTCCGTTTCCTTACAGCCCGCAACCACGAGTCGGTACTGAACTATTGGGACAAGATTGGCACACCAAGTGACAATCACCGTTGGTGCTGCTCGGTGATGAAGACGGCACCGTTGTATAGGATGTTGATGTCTGGTACAGATAAACGCCAAAAATTTTTAGCTTTTGAAGGAGTAAGAGCAGAAGAGTCAGTAAGTCGAAGTGAATATAACAGAATAGGTAAGGGAGTAAAACATAAATTTGTTATAAACGCACGTCCAATATTGAACTGGAATACAACTGAAGTTTTCCTATACCTGTTTGAGCATGATTTGCATATAAATTCAGCATATCGTGTAGGAAAGCCTAGAGTAGGATGTCTCCTTTGTCCATTTGGTTCTCCTTGGGATGACATGATTGTAAATAATTGCTATTCAAGTAATCTTAAGCCTTTCTTGGATAGGATAGAATCAAATGCTATTTCAAGAAAAATCCCAAATAAAAAAGAATATATCGCTGAAAGGAAATGGAAGCTAAGAGGAAGTGGAAAATTCTCTGAGACGAAGACCTCCGTTTCGTTTTCTTCGTCTTCCAATAAATGGCAAACAATAGTGAAGAGTGCAGAAAAAGAACTATTCACTTGGTTTCCAGTCCTAGGTAAATATAGCATAAAGGAAAAACAGGAATCTATTATTGGTGAACTGGAGTTCAAACACGAAATATATCATTTTGAAATTCGTTTCGGTAAGGACAAGAATGACTTTACATTCACTTTATATGACAATAATAATATACAACTAAGATATTACCTAAGACGAATTATCAATAAGACAGCGTATTGCATTAACTGTGAGGCGTGTGAGTTAGAATGCCCTACAGGTGCTCTTTCTGTTTATCCAAAAGTGGGCATAGACAAAGACAAATGTGTACATTGCCTTAAATGCTTGGAATATCATAATGTCGGTTGTATTGTGGCAGACTCAATGATTAAGCCAACAACAATAAATTTATCGAATATGAAAATATCAAAATATGGAACATTTGGCATCCATCAAGAATGGGTAGACCAATATTTAACAGATACAGATTCTTTTTGGGAAGATAATTTCCTTGGTGTAAAACAAGTGCCAAGTTTTAAAGCTTGGCTGAAAGACGCAGAGATTATTGATGAAAAATCAAAGCTTACATCATTTGGTGAATTATGCGTTGAAATAAACAGAGAAAACCCAACTCTTTTATGGGAACTTATTCATATCAATTTGGCTTATAATAGTCCTTTAATGGGTTGGTTTTCTTCTTCTGTCGGTTTTAATACAGAGATAGGAAGAAAAGATTTGGACAAACTTGCTCTCGAGTATTTCCAACAGACATTTAAGGAAACGACAATTACATATGCCGTACAAGCCTTGGTACAAACATTTAAGTATTCTCCTATCGGTGAAGACCTAAGACAGTTTGTGAGTCAAGATACAAAAGGAATTTCTTTTCAAAGGATACCCTATAACGATTTGAGTCCTGAGGCAGTTGCTTATTCTTTATACAAATACGCCGAGCAGAAAGGGATTAAGATGCTTAGAGTTTTCGACTTATATCGTCCCGAGGAGGTTTGTGGAGTATATCGGGAATTTGGCATTAGCAAGGCTGAATTACAAAAGAAATTAAGATTCTTGTCTTCTGATAAGAACCGAGTGTTGGTTGCAGAACTTTCCATGGGATTAGACCACATTACCCTTCGGGATGACTTGGACCAATTGGCAGTAATCAAGTCTTTGCTTCAATAACAAATAGATTAGCAACATAACTATCATACGCTTATGGCAACTAAGTATGACGATATAATAAAGCTTCGTGGTGGCAAAGCCGCGTACGACATAGCAGAAGAGAAAAAGGGTGAATGGGTGTCGTTCATCCCCAATGAACAATTTAACAACGTGTTGCGTACGGTCATAAAGAGTGTGCGTGGAAACGACATTGACAACCACAAGAGTTTTTGGATAAACGGAACATACGGCACTGGCAAGAGCCATGCCGTAGCAGTTGTCAGTCACTTGCTGGGTGATGCCGTGGAAGACATACGCCAGTGGGTGGACTACGAGTATAAGGACGCAAAGTTTGCCACACTCCGTCAAGCCATTTATTCACTTCGCGAGACGAAGCGTTTGCTCACGGTCAATGTTTATGGACTGGGAGCAATGACCCATCCAGGCGATCTTGCTCTTGTCTTGCAGAAGGCGGTGACTGAAACCCTCCACAAGCACAAGATAGAGATAGCTGTGCCGACGGATTATGAAAACTACATTGAGCAAATACGCCAGAACCCGGAAATATGGAATCATCTGATAGATACTCATACAGCTCTGTCGTCTGTTGTTGCCGACAGTGATCAACTGGCAGAAAGCCTGAAGACCGGCGACCTTGGTATATTCCACCGCGTGAGCGACACGCTGCGTGAGGCACAACTCGATATACGCCTTAACAACGACAATATCAAGCAATGGCTTTGTGAGGTGCAAGACCGTCTGACAGAGTTGGGAACGTATAACGGTTTGCTGATTGTTTGGGACGAGTTTACCGACGTTATGACCGACGCCATTGGTGTACCCGTGTTGAAACAATTGCAAGAGGTGGCTCAGAAGTTCATGAATGAGGACTGTAATTCCTACCTGTTCCTTATCTCGCATCCGTCAGCATTCAACGGCATCGACTCCGAACAACTGAAGCAGACCGATGGGCGATACCACCGCATGAAGTACAACATGGAATCTGTATCGGCATTCAAGATTATGTCGCGTAAGTTTGAAATCATCGACGAGGAGCGACATACGCAGATGTGCCAGCAATTCTATACGATGAATTCGCAGTTACTTGATATTTTTACCGCTACCAGCAACGACCAGCAGTCCACTCGCGAAGATCTCTTCAATCTCTACCCACTGCATCCGGGCACAGCTAATCTTGCCACCCACTATGCCACTGTGGTAGGTTCATCCAGCCGAAGCGTGTTCGAGTTCTTGGGACAGAATGACTCCATACGAGAATTCCTTGACAGCGAGGAACATTTCCTCAACCGCGACACCATCACGGCAGACTATCTGTGGGATTATGTGCTGAAGGTATTCCAAGATGATGTGACCAACTATGGAGCCGTGACGGAACGCTACAACTCATACAAGCTACAGGTCAGCAATGAAGGTGCTGCCTATTTTGCTGTATTTAAGGGAATATTGTTGCTCAACGCCTTCAACAATGTGTCGGGAGAGAACAACAACGGACTGGTAACACCATCGGAGGACAACATACATGCCCTGTTTGCTGGGACATGCTATGACAGTGAGGTGGACGCAGTGCTACAGTGGTTCAACGAACAAGGCATCATACAACGTGCGCCGGGCGGTTTGTATTCCGTGCAGTTCTCAGCCCTGCCTTCTGGCGAGATAGAAGAAAAGAAAAACGAGATGCGCAATGTGCAGTATCGCTATACGGACCAGGTACTCAACTTCTCAGATGCCGCCAGCACTGCCTTTGAGAAAAAGATGATGCAGAAAGTGATACGCCCATATGGATTCAAATTCTTCTCTGACCATCAGAACGAAGCCGTACTCAGAAGCCAAATCAAGAATGCGCGAAAGGACACCAAGACAAGTGCCATGTTTTTCGCATTGCTTATGGCAAGGAACAACACTGAGCTTAGCGTGCTGCGCAATTTTGCGGAGAAATGTGCCGAAGACGAGAACGACAAGGACCTGAAGAATATTGTGTACCTTGTGTTTGACGAGGTGCTCACTGACGCAAAGTATGAGCAGTTTATAGAATACCAGGCTAACTATGCCTGTGCCAGCAGTCATGGATTCCTTGACCAGCAGAAAGTACACCGCGACCATGCTGTGTCGATGGTAAAGGAATGGATGGACAGCGTGCAGCGTGGCAATGCTGTTGTATATATAAACGGTGAAGAAAAGCAACCTATTTCAGTGAAGCATCTTTCAAGCATTGTCAATAGTGTGATATCTCCGACCATATTCCCGTATGGTCCGGATTCTTGCGAATTGTTGCGCCAAAAGTCACCATCAACATTCTGGCGCCAGCAAAACTCTAAAGAGATTGTGCGTACCTTCATCTTTGCCACTTCAAAGGACGAACTGACAACTATAACCGCTCAGATGCGCCCTATACAATATCTTGTACAAGAGTGCTTGGATGACAACATGGAGTGGAAGGACGATGTGCCAGAGAACCATCCGTTCAAGGTTGTATATGACAAGGTGCAGAGTATCATCAAGTATGCAGACAAGAGTCTTCCATTCAACTTTGATGACAAGTTTTCTGTTTTGCAGAAGCCCCCATACGGCTTATACGGTAGTTTTGCTCCAATGGCAATGATGGCTTTTGCCCTGAAGCCTTGGGCAAACAAAATATTCGATATGCAGGGCAAGCCACGCGACAAGAATGCATTGATTGACGATATCGTGTGGCTGTTCAAGGTGTGGGATGACAAGAAATCGAACAGTAAGCTGAACTTCAAGTTCCAGACTCCCGAGGAAGGCAAACTGTGTAAAGACCTCATATCACTTTTCAAACTGAATAACAAGAACAATGACTATTCGGATGTGACCAGTCTGAAAGATGCCCGCTATGCCATTACATCAGAGTTTCTTGGAAAAAAAGGATACCCGCTTTGGACAGTGAAATACGCTTCTGAAGAGGCTTTTGCAAGTCTGCCGATATCAATCACCATTACGGACGATGAGCGCAGGCTGATAGATGATATAGTAACCATCTGTATGGAACGCGACCTTCGCAATCCTGCACTGGTGAAAGAAGCGATTGACCTTATCTCAGAGTTACGCTTCGAGATGAAGAACATCCTCAATGTGGATGATGCATTTTCAAATGGTTTTAAGAACTATCTGATGCAGCTTGATTTCATCAATATTAAAGAAGATGAGGTGGATGATGTAAAACTTTTCATTGAGCAGAATCTGCAATCGACAGTAGGTTACTGGACGGAGGAAGAAGTAGAAAAGAAAGCCTTGCAGTGGAACTCTGCCAGAAATTCTTCTGCAAACGGTCAGAAAGCAACAAATGGCAATGGTTGGCAGCAGAACAATGGTTGGCAACAAAGCAACGGCATGGTTTCAGAGCCTCCTGCCAATCATACGGCACTAACAGTCCATACGAATTCTAATGCATTGGAAGAGAAACGCGAGCAAGCTAAGAAACACATCGCATGCATTGTTTCCCTTGATGATGCTAAGGCGCTTCTGAACAAACTTTGTGACGAATGTGGAGAATGGCTGTTGGACAAGATAAACAGTTAAGTCTATGTATAAGGAGTTTGGCACATTGGAAGACCTCTGTCATGAAATAGAGGTCGACAAACATTGGACGGGAGCGGAGAGCAGTCTCCGCAACCGCTATCCAATACGTTTTGTATTGTTTGAGAATTTTGGCGACTTTGGCGATTTCGTGCAAGTGTGCCAAGACCATGACGTGTATGTGCAAAGCATAGAAAAATGGATGAAAGACGGACAGGACGACAAACTTATCACCTATTCGCAACTTGCAACATTGTTTGTGACTTACATAAAGAGCTTACCTGCAAATGATTTTGTCATTGCGCCATTTTCCGAGATAACGAGATTCTATGACAATGTGCATTACGCTGAGTTTGATTCGTTGTTGAAGACCATACGCCTTATCCAATCACCGGAAGAAGCCCAACATGATCATCAGCGTATATACGTGCCTGTCATCGGTATGCAGAGCAAGGTGAGCAAATTCAAGGACGATCCAAATATCCACATATGGGAATACCGCTCTGGAACAGAGTATGACAACTATCACCTGATTCTTACGAAGGGAACAACATACGGTGTGAAAGGACTTGAAGAACATTATACGCTGTGTGAAGACCTACGTCATTGGATTGCCCTTTGGAAAAATGTGGGTGCCAAGATAAAGCCGCAGATTATTTGTACATCAAAGTGTATTTTCGCCAACAGTAATAATGCCCAGCCAGACAATGCCTTCAAGTATACGATTTGCAACAATGCGTTTGAATTCTTGACCAAAGGACTACGTATTGATTTTGGCAAATTGAATGCAAGAGAAGAAGATATGCCGTATTGGGAAGAACTGGCTTCCAATATTGATGTGGCAGATTTTGATTTTGACGCTTTTGTCAATCAACGGTTCAATACATCAAGTCTGAATGAAGAGAATGCCTTTGTGCAGACATGGTTTGAATATAGGGATGAGTTTTCACGCTGGCTGCTGAAAACTTATTTTGTATGGAAAACAGAGGAATGCAATTATCTCATTAGGGTCTTGGAGAACGCTGCCTCTTTGGGCTCGTCAGATTTGTTCTCACAAATAGCTACCCAAATCTTTGAAGAGCCTCTTGACGAGACCAGTATTAGCCAACGTTTAGCTCTGCTTAGAGAAGCAAAAAGACAGCATGTGCAGATAACGAGTTTGGCAGAACAAAAGGTTAAGGCAAAGTTGTCGGCAATGGCTGCTGATCCAGAACGTGGACCATTGTTTGCGATGAAATATATGTCACCACTCACTTTGTCAGAACAATGTCTTATGACGGAATGGGTTGGTCACGGAAAGATAGAAAAGAACGATATAAAGATTCTTTTCCCTGAATTGTATGCCTATTTGTTGCCTTCAAGTGTGCAAACAGAGAAAGTCAACGGTTGGATAAATGAATATTTTCAGGAATATTGTCTTTCAAAAGTGGGGAATAGTCAAACAGAAAACCTGGCAAACAAGCTCAAGGAACTTAACGCCTCACAAGTCAGTTTTGAGACATGGCGCAATGGTTTCAAAACTGTAAAGACATTCATGCACAACAGGCAGGATATTGACATTTACTATTGGATAGACGGACTTGGTGTAGATTGGATTCCATTCATAGCTCAAGTCGTTGAAAAACATAAGGCAGACGGGGTGTTCTTGAATGAAATTTATGTTGCAGCTTCAGAATTGCCTACAGTCACTTCCGTAAACAAGACGAAGTTGGATGAGATGGCAGATGGCAAACTGGAGAAAATCGGAGATGTTGATAAGTTTGCGCATACGCAGAAAAAATATCCTGCATACCTTATTGAGGAGTTTCGAATTGTAAAAGATGCTATTTCGAAAGTTCTCTCGCTGTACAATGGCAAGAAGATAGCATTTGTCTCTGATCATGGAGTCAGCTATATGGCACAGTTCGGAGCAGGACTTAACCTCGCAGGCGTGGAGACAGATCATGCTGGACGTTGTGGACATTGGCTCAAAGGATCTGCTCTGGCAGACAATAACTATGTTGTTTTGGATGATGGCCAGACGCTGTGCTCATTGAATAACAACTCTCTTTCCGCCAAAACGCCAATGGGACAGGGTGCTCATGGAGGCGCAACACCAGAAGAGGTACTTGTACCTATCATAATTGTTTCCAGTCAAAAAAATGCAAATGTATATTCTGCGAAATTGCAGTCAAACGAAATTGTGGCAAGTAGCCCCATAGTGAGATATACGATAAAGGGAATCAGCAGCATAGACACTCCACATGTAACATACAATGGTGTTGACTATGAGCTTCACAATATGGATGGAGATGTTTATGAGAGTGAACGATTGAATCTCGTCAGCACTTCAACAAGAATAATCCTACATATAGGAGAATTTAAGCAAACAGACAATCTGAGCATCAACACTGGTGTTCAGGAAGACGACTTATTCGGATTTTAAATTATGCAAGCAACTATTACACAAAAGCTTCGGGAGCTGTTCTCCCCGATGGCTATATATAAAGACCCAGCATCAACCAACAGTTTGTTTGCTGGGCGAAACCTTCCGTCATTTGTAAAAGACTTTATTCTGAAGCGATTTATCAATGTTGATGGAAGTGTCAACCGTGCTGAGTTGACCAACTTCCTTGATATGGTCATACCGCAAAAGCAGACAGAGGTAAAAGATCGTTTGGCTTCTGGTGAGGAACTTACTTTGCTTACACGTTTCATCATCTACATAGACTTGGTGAAAGGTGTGCGCAGATTCGGAATCCCTGACCTTGGCATCAAAATAAATGAAGGACAAATACCTGAGTACGTTTACAAAAATCATCAAGGCGAACTCGTTGATGGTGAGAAATGGGGAATCATCAAACTGTCTGTACTTCCTGATGAAGATGGAAAGAAAAATCATGTTGAGATGGTTGACTACAAACCATTCAAGCCTTACCGCAGTGTTGACATTGATTACTTGCGAAACGCTCGTGCAGCTTTTTCTACGGAGGAGTGGATAGATGTGCTTTTGTCGTCTATGGAATATGAAGCTGATGGTTTTGAGACAATGACACAGAAGATGGAGTTCTTGACACGTCTTCTAATCTTTATCGAGCCTCGTCTGAATGTTATAGAACTCGCTCCTAAAGGAACAGGCAAGTCATTCGTATTTGGAAACCTCTCAAAATATGGATGGCTTGTGAGTGGTGGTAAAGTTACACGTGCCAAACTTTTCTATGATAAGGCAAAGCAACAGAATGGTATTATCAAGAACCATGATTTCACTGCCTTTGACGAGATTCAGACCATTATATTTCAGGAGCCAGCAGAAATACAGGCTGCTCTTAAATCGTATTTAGAGTCGGGCAAAACAACGATAGACAACAATGAATTCAGTTCGGAGTGTGGCCTTATGATAATGGGCAATATACCTCTTAACGAGCAGCGCCGCCCTTTGAACTACCGATACTTTGATTCTTTGCCACAGTCATTCCGCGAATCTGCTTTGCTTGACCGTTTCCATTGTTTTATTGAGGGTTGGCACTTGCCACGTATCAACAAAGGCATTATTTACAAGGGTTGGACATTAAATGTAGAATACTTCTCTGAAATACTACATTCGCTTCGCACTCAAAATGTATATGGACTGTTGTTTGACGAATTAGTGGGATGTGACAAAAATGCTGATACACGAGATTTCAATGCGGTTAAGCGTATAACAGTAGCATACATGAAGCTATTGTTTCCCCATTGGACTCATGTTGAAGATGTAAACATTGATGATTTTGACACTTACTGCCTACAACCGGCTATTCGTCGTCGTGGCATTATAAAGGAACAATGTCATTTCATTGATGTAGAATTTAAGACTGTTATGCCTAATTTTTGGATAAACCTTAAATTAGCAGACATATAATTTTACAAGAAAGCAAGTCGTTGGATAACAATAAATTATCCAATGCTTGCATGTGTCAGGAAATTCACTTACCTTAGTGCTACTTAAAACTCAAATAAAGAATATCTGACATATGGCAAAGGTAAACATAAAATCTGAGAAAATCACTCCTTTTGGAGGAATTTATTAGGCAAGCAAGGCTTTCTATACACTTTCACTTGACAAAGTCATCAACGGCGCATAACTATACTTACGATGCACTCTTGGTGTTCGCATTTCTACCTACAACGGCTACCAGTGGGACGAGGTAATGTCAGCCATGTCTGACGTGTTCCTCTGTGGCGGCGACTGCGTGGAAGATGACAACAGAAGCGAGTGCCACCTGCGGGACTCACCTGAAATCAGGATACCGACGAGCCACACAATCGGGCGTCCATAAAGGAACCTCATTTCCAACACAATACAACACCAAAAACCGCAAAAGGTGTATTTGTGTACTTTAAAAAAAAACATTTTTTCTATTCTATTGGTACCGGACAGCAATATAAAAGAGTAAAAAAGACTTTTAAAAGTAAAAAGGTAAAAGAGTAAAAATGTAAAAAGACTTTTAAGAGTAAAAAAGTAAAATACTGGCAAGAGCAAAGATAGGAGGTCGAGCGTCCCCGCTCGACAACACCACCCAAACAATTCATAATTCACAATTCTTAATGGCAGACTTGCTCAGTGTTGTCGAGCGGGACGCTCGACCTCCTATGTTTAGCAAAGGTAATGTCCGTTACCTTCCATCCGCTGCAGACGGATTACCTTCCGATAACTTCCTGCTAACTCCCGTTATGACAAACATTCATCAGAACGGTAGGCCGACAGCGAAATGCAGTGAGCGATCGCGGCCGAATTTGGGATGGAGGAACGGGTAATGCTCCTTGTTGGTGGTGTAGGCAGGATTGACGGCCTTCATGCCAAGGTCGAGACGCATAACAAAATAATCAAGGTTCAGGCGTATGCCAAGACCGTATGCCACGGCTATCTGCTTGTAGAACTCGTTTATCTTGAACTGTCCTCCGGGCTGGTCAGCATAGTCTTTGAGAGTCCAGATGTTGCCGGCATCTATGAAGAAGGCGGCATTGAACTTCCAGAAGAGCAGCGTGCGCCACTCCACATTCATGTCGAGTTTCATGTCGCCCGTCTGGTTGATGAAGTCTATACGACCGTCGGTGCCACGGAACTTGCCCGGACCGAGCTCGCGCACGTTCCATCCTCTCACGGAATTGGCTCCGCCTGAAAAGTAACGCTTCTCAAAAGGAAGCACCTTGCTGTTGCCGTACGGCCACGCCACACCAAGTCCAAAATGGAAAGCAACGACATTGCGCAAATCCACAGCGAACTGCTTGGTGTAGTCGAAATCGGCCTTCATGTATTGGGCGTAGGCTATGTTGAACAGGGTGTACTGCCCTTCGGCGTTCCGTTTCGACCCCAGCGTGCGGGAAAGGAGGTTAAGGAGGTTGCCGCCCACCTCAAAATTGGTTCGCAAGGCATGACGCCCGTTGTTGTAACTGAAGTTGAATCCCGTCTTCAATATGAAGAGGTCTTCGTAGTTATAGCGCAGGATAGCGTTGCGATTTGACACATCGTCAAGATAATCTTTCTTGAAAGTCGGCGAGATCCAAGGCATGTGCACATAGTCGATGTCAATAAGGTCGAGACGGAAAGCGGAGTTGCGGTAAGGCTCGCTCCAATGGTAACGCCATGCCGAGGTAAG
>OHHJ01000426.1_pt1 | contig 12296 bp, 10 predicted proteins | sample 1568041 | NCBI WGS metagenome assembly OHHJ01 (sample SAMEA3879573, study PRJEB24766) | human gut metagenome | biome: human-associated habitat; feature: feces | place: USA | collected 1985/1987
AACGGGCCTTGATGGCACGCGCCACGTCGAAAGCATCATTGTCTGCATTGCCTGGCATGCAAATGACAAGGTCTATGCTGACCGTACTAAGTATCTTCTCTGCCTCCTCGATCGTAGAAACCTGCGTAAACGTGGGCGGATAGCGCAGGCCAAGGCGCGTGTATTCATTATAAATTTTCTCCTCCACGCGTCCGTCATCCTCCAACATGAAGGCGTCATAGGGGTTGGCGACGATGAGGACGTTGTAGATGCGGCGCATCATGAGATTGACGAACGAGACGTCTTTCATGATGAATTTGCTCCATTTGTCGGGTAGTTGTTCTCTCATTAGGATTTATTTTGTTTTGGGCAAAAGTACGAAAAATATGGGTAAACACCTAACTTTTGGTCACAAATATCTCTCGTTGCGGGCGTTTTGGAAACAAAAAAGTCGTAAAACAAGCCCCCGCGGTTTGGGTAGGCAGCAAAGATTATGAAAAATTTCCGCAAAATCATTTGGTAGTATGGATTAAAATCCCTACTTTTGCCCTCGAAATAAACAACAAGACCATAACAACTTAAACATTCAAAATTACTATGGAAGTTGAGAAAATCATGAGAGACCTGGAGCAGAAGCATCCAGGTGAGAAGGAGTTCTTGCAGGCCGTACATGAGGTGCTGCTCTCCATCGTTGATGTTTACAACCAGCATCCCGAGTTCGAGAACGCTAAGATCATCGAGCGCATGGTAGAGCCGGAGCGTGTTGTCATGTTCCGCGTACCCTGGGTGGACGACAAGGGCGAGGTTCAGGTGAACATCGGCTACCGTGTACAGTTCAACAGCGCCATTGGCCCGTACAAAGGCGGTCTCCGTTTCCACGCTGCCGTGAAGCTTGACACGCTGAAGTTCCTCGGTTTCGAGCAGACCTTCAAGAACGCTCTCACCACGCTCCCGATGGGTGGCGGCAAGGGTGGTTCCGACTTCTCTCCGCGCGGCAAGAGCGACGCTGAGATCATGCGTTTCTGCCAGGCCTTCATGAGCGAGCTCTACAAGTACATCGGCCCGGACTGCGACGTTCCCGCTGGCGACGTAGGTGTTGGTGGCCGCGAGATTGGCTACCTCTTCGGTCAGTACAAGAAGCTCACCAGCCAGTTCCACGGTGCTACCTTGACTGGTAAGGGCTTTGAGTTTGGTGGCTCTATCCTCCGTCCGGAGGCTACTGGTTTCGGCGCTCTCTACTTCGTAGAGCACATGCTGAAGACCCGTAACATCGACATCAAGGGCAAGACGGTTGCTATCTCTGGCTTCGGTAACGTGGCTTGGGGTGCTGCCAAGAAGGCTACTCAGCTCGGTGCCAAGGTCGTGACCATCTCTGGTCCTGACGGCTACATCTACGACCCGAACGGTCTGGATGATGAGAAGATCGAGTACATGCTCGACCTCCGCAATAGCGGCAACGACGTTTGCGCTCCTTACGCTGACAAGTTCCCGGGTTCTACCTTCTACGCTGGCAAGAAGCCTTGGGAGGCTGAGGCTGAGATCTACATGACTTGCGCTATCCAGAACGAGCTCAACGGCGAGGACGCTAAGAAGATCCTGGCTCGCAAGCCGATCTGCGTTGTCGAGGTCAGCAACATGGGTTGCACCGCTGAGGCTGTTGAGGCATTCGTTGAGGCTAAGCAGCTCTTCGCTCCGGGCAAGGCTGTCAACGCTGGTGGTGTTGCTACTTCTGGTCTCGAGATGACCCAGAACAGCATCCGTCTCCACTGGAGTGCTGAGGAGGTTGATGAGAAGCTCCACTACATCATGTCTTCCATCCACGAGCAGTGCGTCAAGTACGGCACGGAGGCTGATGGTTACATCGACTATGTGAAGGGTGCTAACATCGCCGGCTTTATGAAGGTCGCAAAGGCTATGCTCGCTCAGGGTATCGTCTAATTCATAAAATAAAAAATTCAATACACACCATAGGAAGGGAAGTCCGCAAGGGCTTCCCTTTCTTCATGCTCTTGAACAAACGATTGAACTTTCCGAGAAGACGGCCGAGAAGTATCAAACCCTGTTGGCCAAACACCATCCGAAAGTTTGGGTCAGAGCAATGCAAACAGCTAGAATAAGCTAAACAATACAACAAGCGACCTTACTTGTACCCTCATCCTATTTGTAGAAGTACAAAAGGATGTTTTTCTGTCTGTACAGGACTGAATATCAACAACTCATGCGTCCCGGTCGCTCCTAGGATCTACTCTCGCTCACCTCCATGGGCACGGTCAAATCGACCGTGTAACGGTTGGGATCGTCGTCAATGCGGAGCGTATAGCAATCACCATAAATCAAGTCGAGGCGCTTGCGGACATTTCGCATTCCTACGCCTCCCTGTACGTCCTCGAGACTATCGATCTTCGGATTCTCGCAAAAGAAATGGATCCGTTCGCCGACCTGCTCCATAAGGATGTGGATATGCGTGTCGCGCTGGTAACTTACGCCGTGTTTGAAGGCGTTCTCCACAAACATGATGAAAAGCAGCGGCGGCACTTCCCCCTGCATCTTGGGCTGCATATCGACGGTCAGGTGGACGCGGGAAGTAAAACGAAGGCGCATCAGCGTGATGTAGTTGGAGAGAAACTCCACCTCCTTCTGTAGCGGGATAGAAGTACTCTCGCTCTCATAGACCACATAGCGCATCATGCGTGAAAGCAGGATAATAGATGACTGCGCACGTCCTGGGTCTATATCTACCAGCGCATGGATGTTGTTGAGCGTGTTCATAAAGAAGTGGGGGTTGATCTGTGCCTTGAGATACTTCAGCTGATTGGATAGTTTCTCCTGCTGCAATAGCATCAGTTCACGACTGGTATCCTCGCTACGGAAATAAATCTTCACGCCCAGGTTGACACCAAACATCAGCGTAAGGATGAAGAGGCTGGCCAAATCGACCCGCTCCACGATGCCAGGCTTGGCAAAACGAAGCACACGCACCTCCACGCCCCGCACCGTTTTACCCTCCTTGTCTCGGACAATCACCTCATGACGGGACCGCTTCTCGGGAGGAGGTGGTCCGAAGAGGGGGAAAGTGAGATACTGAAACACGCCAAGCAGAAGTACCAATAGGAATGCGAAGATAAAGTAGCGGCCCTTGCGCGGTCGGAAGAAAAGCGGCGCAACAAAGCGGTTGTGAAAGAGGAAGAAAACGAGAAACACCCCCATCGTCGCCCAAACCGCACCATAAAAACCCCAGGGTAACGGATCGCTGCTATTGCGCGAGCGGAAATACATCATCAGAAAGGGACTGAGCAGCACAACTGCCCATCCGAAAGCGTAGATGACTCGCTCACGATGGCGTTGGAGAGCGCGAAGGAAACATTCTTTCGTCATAGGGTTATTCTTCATCTTGTTCGGTGCAAAGGTAAGAAAAGACCGCTTGCCAAACAAATCTATTCAGCAAATCTCACCTTTTCATAGACGAATTAAGGAAAAACGAAAAGCGAATGGTCTGTTTTTTAGATTTTTAGGCACTTTTCTCTTGCCCACTCTTCATTAATTGCTTACTTTTGCAACTATATGAGAACGTACGTACAAAGACTATTGTCGCTCGCCACTCCGCTGCTGATGCTGAGTGGCAGCATCGCCGCACAGTCGGCACAGAGTGAGGGAGGAGCAGGCTTCGGATCACCCATTAGATCTGCAGAAAGTTCACAGGAAGGCAACGGTGCCATCTCAATGAAGGTTATGCCAGAGCGCGTGACCATCGTGCCCGAACTGCCAGAACGCGTAGAGGTGTTGTCGCTTAACAATTCCCTGATCAATTTCCAACGCCAGGACACTATATGGAACAACATCGCAGCCAAGATGGGCAAGGACGCCGAATGGACGCTACATACCATCCTTGGCCAACCACTGTCGTTCCACTGGATGGAGACCGACGAGGCCGGGTGCAACTCAGAGGGACAGCCCTCGGCCAAATCGATGATCAAGCTGAAGCCCTGGACCCACATCATCCTACAGGAGCAGACGGATCGTCCACGAGTAGAGTACGAAGACTTCCGCGAGAGCGTGGGCAAATGGGTGGACTTCATCCGTAACAACTGCCCCAATCCTCATGCAGTCATCATCCTGCCTGTCAACTGGGTGCTGACCTCCTGTCTCGACACCTACTCCGAGACCGTTAACCTCGTCATCGACAACTACCGAAAGGTGGCACAAGAGTTTGGCGTGGTGCTCGCACCTGTCAGCTCCGCCTACCGTATGTGCTATGAGCGAGAAGGCGTGACCGCCCTGAAGAAGTGGTACACCGACGACCGCCACCCCACCATCGACGCTGCCTATCTCGCAGCCTGCATCGAATATGCCACCATCTACGGTGAAGATCCGACCACTATCTCGTGGGCCCCGCGCAAGATTTCCCCGCAAGAGGCACTGCGCATTCGTGAATATGCCAAAGAGGCGCTGACAGACTATACGCAGACCGTGGACCACCATAAGGGAACGGTGCAGTTGCAAGCCCGCCTCTACGATGCCACAGGAAGACTCCTGCCGGATGACGGCATGACGGAGTGGGGCAGCAATGGCGCGACGGTCAATCACGAAGGACTTTTCACAGCGGGCAAAGAGATGGCTGACTACATTGTAACGGCCACCAACGGTGCGATCAAGTCCTCCGCTACGGTGACAGTAGCCAAAGCCATCACCCGAATAGAGGGTCTACCTGTAGTGGAACTAGACGGCGCCGAAGCATCCTACTCACAGAACTTTGACACCATGGGCAACAGCCCAACACTGCCAGAGGGATGGCGCACTGACGGTCAGGATGGCTACGCCAGGACTTTAGGTTACTTCGTGCTGGCCAATGACGAGACACAGTTTGTCCAAGCCGACGACCTCGTCACACTCGATGCCAACGCAGCCTGCGGAACATGGAACTTCGGACAACGGTCCGACCGTGCCGTGGGTGGCATCACGTCGGGGCGTTCCAATGAGCCACGGGTTATCAATGTCTATCTGCACGTCAGAAACACGGGAACCACACCCATCGTCCAGCCCCTACTCAGCTATGACATTGAAAAGTATCGCAAGGGAAAGAACAAGGCGGGCTTCAACGTCCTGCTCTTCACCTCCCGAGATGGCATAGACTGGACCAAGGCAGAAGGCGATGTCTTCAAATCCCATTTCGAGGCCGACGAGGCTACGGAGGGCTATGCTTCCGTACCGGGGGAGACACGCCAGGTGATCGGTCAGCTGCAAACAACTATCCAGCCAGGCGATGACCTCTTTCTGGCCTGGAGCATCCGTGTGGCGGATGGCTACAGTAGCGGAGAAGCCATCGCTTTGGGCATCGACAACGTGTGTCTCAACTGCCCGCCTGCCTCAATCACCACCGCACGTGGCGTACAGCAACACGACGCCCAACCCCGCTACAATCTCAGCGGCCAGCGAGTCAACGCCGACTACCATGGCATCGTGGTCTCCGACGGTCAAAAGATTGTCCAATAACTCTGACGGCATACCGACTCCTCTTCTCCTGACTGGGTAGGAGGAGTCGGTACTCTAGCTACAACACTACACCGGTGCCACTACAGGTGACCATCAGCATTGATCCACTCTGCCCCACGGTCTCATAGTCGATATCTATGCCCACCACGGCGTTGCAGCCCATCTGCTGCGCCCGCTCGGCCATTTCGCGCATTGCTGTGTCTTTCGCTTCGCGCAGCACACTCTCATAAGACTTGCTCCGACCTCCAAAGAAGTCGCGCATTCCCGCCATAAAATCTTTTATTGCATTGGCACCAATAATGGTTTCGCCCGTCACCACGCCACGATACTCGCGGATGGGATGACCCTCAAGGGTCGGAGTGGTTGTTAAAATCATACTCTTTTTCTTTTGAACATTTATTATTTAGACGAATGGCAAGAGCAAAAGTTTCAGAGTCCGCCAAGGAAAATCATTCGATCGCCCCACGCTCACTTTTTCTTCCACCTCTAGCTACTCATCTACCTTCTCGTTGGTTGACTGGGCCATTTTGTCAATCATTACTGTCGAGCGATGTCTGCGAAAAAGACCTGCTAACAAAAAGAGAGAAGGAAATGAAGGAAATTCATATCTACTTCAACAGATTTCCGCAGATTTTTACGCTACCCTCGCATTTTTTACCTACCTTCGCATCATTAAAGCACTTCCAAAGAACTGGACATGATGAACAAACTCGACAAGAAACTGATATTATACATCGTGATCATGCTGACGGTATGGACCACTACGAAGGCTATGCCGATCTCGGTGGACACGGACTCAGTGGAGAAAGCCGACTCGCTGCCACGTCGTCATCACGACCTCGCCATGACCCTGAACAAGAAGACGGAGGACAAAGTCATGGCCTATCTCAATATGGGATTTCTGGGAAGCACCGACTTCTTGCACGGTGTACAACCCAACGCTATGACCTCTCTGGCACATCAGGAGATGAGAGGTCTGCAATGCGCCGGACTGTCCAACATCGGCACAGGCATTAGGGGCGTACAGCTCGCGGGATTCTCCAACGTGAGTCTTTCCTCATTTCGCGGCATTCAGATAGGCGGCGTGACAAACATTTCGCGGGGTGTGGAGAAGGGTATTCAACTTACCGCCCTCGCCAACATCAGTTCGTCATACATGCGCGGGCTGCAGATTGGTGCATACAACTATGCGGACACGCTGAACGGATCACAAATAGGACTGTTCAATGCCTGCATCAGTCATCCACGTGGCGTGCAAATAGGTCTGCTTAACTATAGCCGCGATACTACGGCGCACAAAATAGGATTGGTGAACATCAACCCACTGACACGCATTGACGTAATGGCTTTTGGTGGCAACAGCAACAAGACAAACTTGGCTCTGCGATTCCGCAACCGAAGTACATACAGTATCCTGGGCTTCGGCACGCACTACATGGGTCTGGACAAGGACTTCTCTGGAGCGATATACTACCGTCTGGGACAATACTTCACGCTATCACCACGCTGGACTATCAGCGGTGACGTGGGCTTCTTCCATATAGAGACATTCCAACACGAGACGGATAGTAGGCCCGAAAGGCTCTATTCGCTGCAGGCGCGTCTCAACGCTGATTATCAGATAAACCGCACGCTGTCGGCATTTGCCTCCGTCGGCTACGGTACGACGCGTTACTACAACAAGAATCGAGAGTATCGTACGCGGCCTATTGTCGAAGCAGGCATCGTCGTGCGTTACGGACGACATGCGAGACCCATGGCGAAGCTCTTCCCCGAAGCGCAGGAGGAGATAGGCGATACAGCACGCATTTACGCATTCCACAACCCCGAGAACCAGCGGAAACGGCCGTGGCTGGCAGCCCTGGAGGTGACAAGCATCAATGTACTCGTGAACCGGTTTGACTGCTGGGTACTAGGAGAGGAGTTTCCCAGAATCAGCATGCACACCATCAAACATAACTTCGAGACGGGTTTTGTATGGGACAATGATCAGTTTTCCACCAACCTGTTTGCTCACCCTTATCATGGTGGGCTCTACTTCAACTCTGCACGAAGCAATAGGATGAGCTTCTGGGAGTCCATCCCTTATGCGCTCTGTGGCAGTCTGATGTGGGAGTTTTGCGGCGAGACAGAGCCACCCGCCATCAACGACGTGATGGCAACAACGCTAGGAGGTGTTGCTATCGGCGAGATAACGAACCGTGTGAGTGCACTGGTGCTCGACGACCGTGCTCATGGATTCAGCCGTTTCCTGAGGGAATTGGCAGGGACACTGATCAATCCGATACAGGGCTTCAATCGTATCGTAAGCGGCAAAGCATGGAAAGTGAGAAGAGACTACTACAAATACCACGACTACCAGGCTCTTCCGGTAGCTTTCAGCGTGGCAACAGGCGACCGCTACCTGGCCGACGAGGGCGGCATCTTCCGCGGCGAGCACAATCCCTATGTGGACTTTGGACTGGCTTATGGAGACCCCTTCGACAGCGAACAAACTCGCCCCTACGACTATTTCACAGCCAACATCACTGTCGGTGTTAGCTCAAACCAACCGCTCATCACTAGTGTCCATCTGTTAGGAAGGCTTTGGGGGACTAACATCTACGAGGGCGAAGGCGTGACCTCGCTGTTCGGACTTTTTCAGCATTTCAACTACTACGACTCGGAGCCCGTGAAGGAAGGAAGCCAGCAGGTGCCCTATCGCATTTCGGAGGCTGCGAGCATCGGCCCAGGCTTTATCTTCCGTTTCCCGCGCGTGGGCAATATGGGGAGCATGGAGCAGCGCCTCTTCCTCGACGCCATCCTGCTGGGAGGCTCGCTGAGCGACTACTACACCGTCATCGACCGCGACTACAACATGGGAAGCGGTTTCAGCCTCAAGGCGCAGACACTGATGGAGTTTCCGAAGGTCGGCAACTTCTCGCTCGCCGCCGACTTCTACAAGATCTACACATGGAAGGGGTATACGCAGGAAAAACTCGAACACTCAGACCCGCTGTATCTCAATGCGCAGGGCGACAAGGGTAGTGCTTCGCTGCTGGTGGTGAGCCCGCGGTTTAATATCTATTTGAAGAAAAATCTGAGCATAGAAGCTGGAGCTTCCTATTATATGCGCGACACGAGGTACAAGTACCATACCAACGTCCACGCACAGACCTTTGAGGTGCGCCTCGGACTAAGATACACGCTCTGACTTCTCCAGCAACAAGGGCCTATCGACGGACTTGGCAAATGGGCTACCTGTAATGACTTCTGCCAGATTATATGGTGACATCATCATACATTAGCGATAACCTTACCGTTTGTAGCATCCTTGAAGTTGTTCTCGCGGAATGCTTTCTTCATATTCTCAATCTGCTTCTTGCAAGACTTTGAAATGCTTATAGTTTTGCTTGCGATATCCTTCAAAAGCCGCTCGTCAAGTGTTGTCCCTTTATGGTCCAAGCTATCTATAAACCCAAATGAACTCGCTGAAAGAGAAGAAAGAGTGTCCCGGAAAGGAGATACGACTGTTGTGGCGCCACATCATCATGCGTCAGAACCGAGCTGATAGGGACGACGAATTTGTGGAAGTGCGAGTACATGTAGGCAGCCTTGGGCCAACCCTTGTCGTGGCCAATCTCGATATAGCACGACATAAGGATATAGTTCAGCAAGCAGAGGCCCAGAAATTTCATTGCGTGGAGCAACAGTTTTCTTAATAAAGAGCTCATTTTCATAATTCAAAATTTTTGTTGGCAAAGGTATAGGTTATCGATGCCAAAGTTTGTCATAGTTTAGAAAAAAGTGAGAAAATGCCTTTTTGCTGAGTAGATGAGGGAAGGATACAACTTTTGCGGCATTATTGCGTGGTAATATAAGGTATTAGGACGATGAAAAGAGCTATACTATCTCGAATTGGGGGAAGAACTATAGAAGGGGTAAGTAGCAAAATTTTGTAAAAATCTCATTCTGTACCGAACAAGCGATTGAGGGTAAAAGTGCGGTAGGACTATGCGAACCAACAAAAAACGATGCTATGGAGTGGAGAAAGGACCACAAAAGTTGAGATATGAAAATCCCCAGACTTACATCTGGGGATCTTTCAAACGTATTGTGAGCTAAAATTATTCAGCCTTTGCCTCTTCAGCCTTCGGAGGCTCCTCAGCTACGACAGTCTCATCGGCAGCCTTCTTCGTAGAACGACGGCTACGACGCGTCTTCTTAGCCTCTGCCTTCGGAGTCTTAGCCATGTTCTCATCGAAATCGACGAGCTCGATGAAAGCCATGTCAGCACCGTCACCCAGACGATGACCCAACTTGATGATGCGGGTATAACCACCGGGACGGTCGGCAACCTTCACTGCGATCGGGCCAAAGAGCTCCTTGATGGAATCCTTGTCCTGAAGATAGCGGAAGACAACACGACGGCTATTGGTGGAGTCGTCCTTTGCACGGGTGATAAGCGGCTCAACGTACTTCTTCAGTGCCTTGGCCTTTGCGAGGGTCGTAGTGATTCTTTTGTGCCGGATCAGAGAGATAGCCATGTTGGCGAGCATGGCCTTGCGGTGATCAGCAGTACGGCCCAGATGGTTGAATTTTTTATTATGTCTCATTTCTGTTTCTGTTGTTTGGACGGGTTAGCTACCCTTTTATTTCACGTATGGGATTACTCCTTGTCCAGTTTATACTTTGTAATATCGGTTCCAAAGGTCAGATTCAGACCCTCGAGCAAATCATCAAGCTCCGTGAGCGATTTCTTACCGAAGTTTCTGAACTTCAACAGATCTGTCTTGTTGAACTGTACCAAGTCACCCAATGTTTCCACATCGGCAGCTTTCAAGCAGTTCAAGGCACGAACTGAGAGGTCCATATCAACAAGCTTAGTCTTAAGCAGCTGGCGCATGTGCAATACTTCTTCATCAAATTCTTCATTGCCGTCCACATCGGATGTTTCAAGAGTAATCTTTTCATCAGAGAACAACATGAAATGATAAATCAATATTTTAGCGGCTTCTTTCAAAGCTTCCTTCGGGTGAATGGAACCATCGGTAGTAATTTCCAATACCAGCTTTTCGTAGTCAGTCTTCTGTTCAACACGGAAGTTTTCCACCTGATATTTTACATTACGTATCGGTGTGTAAATAGAATCGATAGGAATTACATTAACATCGGTACAATATTCGCGGTTTTCGTCGGCCGGAACATACCCTCTACCTTTATTAATGGTAATGTCCATCTGCATTGTTGCTTTTGAATCTAAATGGCAAATAACCAATTCAGGATTTAACACTTCAAATCCAGTCAAATACTTACTTATATCACCTGCCTTAAATTCACTAGAATTCTCAACGGTAATGCTTACCTTTTCATTTTCGAACTCTTCTACTACTTGCTTAAATCTGACTTGCTTCAGATTTAAGATAATGTTGGTCACGTCTTCTTTAACACCGGGTACAGATGCGAACTCATGTTCTACACCTTCGATCTTAATCGTGTTGATTGCAAATCCTTCCAATGAAGAAAGAAGAATACGGCGTAAAGCATTACCTACGGTAATACCGAAACCGGGTTCGAGTGGACGGAACTCAAATTTTCCAAATCTGGAGTCCGCTTCCAACATTAATACTTTATCAGGTTTTTGAAATGCTAATATCGCCATGAAATTAATTATTATTTAGAGTACAATTCAACGATCAAGTGTTCTTTAATGTTTTCAGGAATGTCTGCTCTTTCAGGTATATGTAACAACTTACCTACCTTAGAACTTTCATCCCACTCCAACCAAGGATATTTGCTGTGATTGAATCCTGCAAGTGAATTAGCAATCACTTCCAAAGATTTAGATCTTTCGCGTACACCCACAATCTGACCGGGTTTTACAGAGAATGAAGGAATATTAACTACCTTTCCATCTACTGTAATGTGCTTGTGACTTACTAACTGACGGGCAGCAGCACGAGTCGGAGCAATACCCAAACGGAACACCACGTTGTCAAGACGAGCCTCTAAACTCTGCAACAAGATTTCACCGGTAATACCGTTAGCACTTGCAGCCTTTTCAAACAGGTTACGGAATTGTTTTTCCAATACACCGTAAGTATATTTAGCTTTTTGTTTTTCTGCCAACATGACACCATACTCAGAAGTCTTTCTTCTTCTGTTGTTACCATGTTGTCCGGGAGGATAATTCTTCTTAGATAAAACTTTATCTGCTCCAAAGATTCCTTCACCGAATTTACGGGCAATTCTTGATTTTGGTCCAGTATATCTAGCCATTTCTTTTTCTAATTTAATTGTTACTAATGAACTTAATTTGTTGCAGCCGCGATTACAGAAAGGAAGTGCAATCCATTATTAACAAAATCAAGTTACATATAAAAATAGGTTATCTATTAAACTCTTCTTCTTTTCGGAGGACGACAACCGTTGTGCGGAAGCGGAGTTACATCAATAATTTCAGTAACCTCGATACCAGCTCCGTGAACAGTTCTGATAGCAGACTCACGTCCGTTTCCAGGACCCTTTACATAAGCTTTCACCTTTCTCAGGCCAAGATCAAACGCTACCTTAGCGCAATCTTGTGCAGCCATCTGTGCTGCATAAGGAGTGTTCTTCTTAGAACCTCTAAATCCCATCTTACCTGCAGAAGACCATGAGATAATCTGACCTTCACTATTTGCCAGAGATACAATGATGTTGTTGAATGAAGAATGAACATGCAACTGTCCATTAGCGTCAACCTTCACATTTCTCTTCTTAGCTGCGACTGTTTTTTTTGCCATATCAACAATTATTATTTAGTAGCTTTTTTCTTATTTGCAACTGTTTTCTTTCTTCCCTTACGT
>OHHJ01000428.1_pt1 | contig 12274 bp, 7 predicted proteins | sample 1568041 | NCBI WGS metagenome assembly OHHJ01 (sample SAMEA3879573, study PRJEB24766) | human gut metagenome | biome: human-associated habitat; feature: feces | place: USA | collected 1985/1987
TGCAGAGGAATACGATATACACCCCGTCGCTCGAATCCAGCGAGAAGTTCGGGTCTGCCTGCATCCGCTCGATGTCGTTTTGCAGCATCAGAACCTGTATCTTCGCCAGTATGGTGCTGAACATGTCCGATACCGGTAGCCACAGATAGACCTGTATATAGCGGCATATCCACTGCGTGAGCGTGTTTTGGAAACCGTCCCATACCGACAGGGCGAAGGCTATCGGACCGAGAATCGCCAGCACCACGAGAAAGAAGGTGCGGACGGTGTCTATCACGAGGGCGGCGGCTTGGAACAGCAGTTCGAGTATCTCGCGGAAGAAGTCGCGGATGCTCTTCTTCATGTTGTACATTCCCCGGTCGATATACATTCCCGCCATCGTCACCATGTCGGAGGGCGACCAGCCGAGTTCCTCCAGTTGCTTGTCAAATTCCTCGTTGGACACGAGGTAGGCGGTTTCGGGGTTGCGTACCATCGCCTCGTATTCCAGTTTGTCCTTCTGCTCCCGGTATCGGTTCATGTCCAGCGTTTCCGCCTCCAGCATCTTTGCCGTGCCCTGTACGACGGGTGAGAGGATGCTGTTTATCGTGCCCAGCACCACAGTCGGGAAGAACATGATGCACAGACCGATGGCAAAAGGACGGAGCATCGGGAATACGTCTATCGGTTCAGCTCTCGCCAGCGACTGCCATACCCGGTAGGCGACGTAGAACAGCGCACCCAGCCCGGCGATGCCTTTCGCCACACCAGCCATGTCCCCACACAGCGGCATCATCTGCTCATAAAGTGAACGTAAAATCTGATGAAGGTTGTCGAACTTCATAGGCTACCAGTATCTTTCGTTCATGTTCCCGTACAGCCCCATGATGCGGTCGAGGTCGTTCTTCTTTTTCGCACGCAGGTAACTCACGGAGATGTTCTTGTTCGTGTAGTAGCTCACGAGGTTGCGGTAACGCTTCATCTTCGAGTGGCAGCGTTCCACCACGTCCATGCGCTCCTTGTCGGTCATGGAGAGCGTGGTGATGTTCACCACGTTCCTGAGTTCCGTCAACACTTCGTTGCTTTCCTCCAGCAGTTTCGTGTAGCCGAAAGCGATTGCGGAAAGCTCTTCGGGTCTGAAATTCCCGTCACGGAGCATCCGTTGGAAACTGTTCACATAGATGTCTGTGATGTCGCCCACCATCAGGATGGTCTGCTGCACCTTGCGGGCGTCCTTGACCAGATTGTTCACCGATTTGAGGGCATCGTAATACTTCTTGCCCTGCTGATAGATTTTCACCGTCTCCTGAAAGTTGCTCACCATGTTCGTGGCGGTCTTGGAGGTATGGATGATGTTTTTGGAGGCATTGATGATGCCCTGCGCTAGATTGCCCGGATCGCTTACGACCCACTGTGCGCTTGCCCTGCCCGCGAAAAGCAGGCACAGGCAGATAATCATTGTTATTCTTGTTCTCATGTTACTTTGGATTTTAGTGGTTGTTATTCTTCGGTCGGATGTCCCGGCTGCGGCTTCACCCGCACATAGTCCCCGTTTGGCGAGAAAGTCAGCACATCCGTGGCCTCGTTGTAGGACACGTCGATGCGGAAGCCGGTGTTCATGAACAGGTTGCCGTTCTCCTCCTGCAAGAGATAGGTTTCCGGCTTGAGCTTGCGGCGCAGACCGCTACGACGGAACACCGTCACTTTGTAGGCTTCGCCCTCCTTGTAGATAAGCACGTCAGGTTTTCCCTCCACGCTCTCCCAGTTCCCGCACAGCATGTCGCGGCGGTTGTCGGCCACGTCGCAGGATTGCAGCATCATGACCGCCAATCCGATAAGGCACTTGCTGACTTGCAGCATTTTCACTTTTGGTAAATTCATACGCGTTTTTCTTTTTTGGTTGATACATTCTGTTTTTTAGTTATTCCTTGTTTCTCCGCCTTTCGGCAAGCTGCCGGATGGCGGCTTCGATGTCGTCGCCCAGCTTCTCCGCCAGACGGTAAACCTCCACTTTTTCCGTTTCCTCGGTGGTGTACGCGTAGGCTAAGTACCCAGCGCCTTGTCATATTTCTATGATAGGTTTCCGGGCACTCGCCCCCGAACCGGACTTACAAGTCTCCCTGTATCCGGCTCTCCACTAATTAATTCAGTCTGATCCGTCGGTCGGGGTCTATCTTTGCATGACATTTCGAGCAGACCGCCAGCGTTTTGCGCCGCCGTGCGATCATGTTCTTCTCCCAATCGGACTTACCTTTCAGGTCTTTGAGTTTGCGGACATGGTGCATTTCGAGTTTGTCCGTAGCACCGCATAATTCGCAGACTTGGAGTTTCAGCCTTTCCATTAGGCTGTTACGACCGCCCGTTATTGTAACTGTCCGCGGGATAGTGTCGCATGAGGTAGCCCCTGCGATTTTTTTGCGTTTGAAACCGTCGTGATAGAATGATTGGTAGAGCGTTTTACCCTTACTGTTCTCATATGCCACTTTGAACGTCCCGTCCTTTTTGTACTGGAATAGGATTTTCTTTACAGACGACTTGTACTTTCTTGCGAAAGTCTTGTACATGCTGTATGACATGATGTGATAGAAAGAGTTGATGGCCGGACTGTTATTGGCTATCGAGTAGTAGTTGTAAAATCCCCGGATCTCGGCGTTGAACTGGCTGACTATTTCCAAGTCATCCAAATCGATCATGTACGTTCTGACGATGGATTTCCATATCTCTTTACCGTTTTCAACCGCTATTCTCGCAGCTTTATAGTCAAAGAGTTTCTTTCGCATCGTTTCGTAATTCAGATACAGTACCGGAACGTGTCCGAGCGAACGGATTGTTTTGCCGTTAATATCCTTGCGTAAATCGTTGCTCCTACGGATAAAAATGTCGAATCCGAGGAACTTGGCGGGTTTCTGTGCGTTGGTTATCAGAGTCTTCTCATCTGACAGTTCCAGTTTAAGAGCCTCTTTCAAATAGTTCTTAATGTCCTCTTTTACTGTTTTGCAGTCTTCCAGACTACCAATAACCCCAATCAGAAAATCGTCAGCATACCGCACATATTTCAATCGTTTGATACTGCTGTCCATTTCATTACGCGCGGGGAACTTGTTCCTTTCTTCCCGAAGCCGCTTGATTTCAGCGGCCATCTGTTCTCTTACCTTTTCATCTTTCTCATTTTTCAGTTTCTTAGCCAGCCGGTATCTCCGCTGCTCGTAGAGCTTGTACTGAGCGTTGCCTTTCCGTATTTCCCCCTTGTTGAACCGATTGATGTATTCCCGGATGTACTTGTCGAACTTGTCGAGGTAGATATTCGCCAATATAGGACTGACGATACCGCCCTGCGGTGTCCCGCTGTACGTTCTGTGAAACACCCAATCTTCGATGTATCCGGCGTTAAGGAATTTGCGGATAAGCCGTAGAAATCTCTCGTCGGCGATGCGTTCCCGCAGGATGCCTATCAACACATCATGATCGATGTTGTCGTAGAACCCTTTGATGTCGCCCTCGATGAACCATTTCACGGCTGTGAATGACTTCTGTATGCTGATAAGTGCGGTATGGCAACTACGCCCGGGCCGAAACCCGTGTGAGGTATGCTCAAAACTGCCCTCGTAGATAGCTTCCAGTATCATTCTCACCACTTCCTGCACCAACTTGTCGTTGAATGAGGGGATGCCAAGCGGACGTTTCTTGCCGTTTTTCTTCGGTATGTACGCCCTTTTGGACGGAGCTGGTTGATAAGTCTCGTTTTTCAGACTTTCAATCAGTTGCTCAATGCGTTCAATGCTCATTCCACTGACGGTTTTACCGTCAGTTCCTGCTGTCATGTTGCCCGGTTTTGCGTAAATGCGCTCGTAGGCCACATAAAACATTTCCGCATTAAACAGCACTCTATACAGCCGCTCAAACTTGTAGTTTGAATTACCGCTGTGTTTAGACAGACTGTTTAACACATTCTTTGGATTTCTCATGTCTCACACATTTTCCGTTAAATTGTTAAACTTAATTAGCTGTTCCCCTTCGCCATGTACAGGGCGTTACCCTGCTCGGACTACTATGGGAACTCCGTTGCCATGCCGGATATTCATAGGTCTACACCTAATAGCCTTGCGGCGTTCCGGTTTAGGCAATCCCCGTTTAGGAACTTGACAACTGTTTGGCGCGATAGATTGTCGGATACGACTTTCGTCCTTTACTGCTTATGGCAGTTGCCCTGCGGTCAGTTCATGCTACGCCTGCTATCTCTCATCAGTGTAGTACCGCAGTGTGACGTATATAACTATCTTCCGTCACCGCCCAAGGATACGACTGCTCGGACTATCGTTCAACCAATGCAGGCTTTATCCTTATATCTATCGTTTTAACTTGCCATTCAGTCGCAGCCTGATAGTTGGCTGACTTATGGCTTTACCGACATGCTGCACTCCCTGTCCGGTTTCCCTTTCAGATAAGTCGGTTGTTAATGGGCCTATAAACTCACGCCCAGTCGCTTGCCACAGCGACATTTGTCAAATCCCCTTACGGGCGCACCAGATACTCTTCAGCACTAACTTCGGTGGCATAGACCGCCGACTGCGTGCCGCCCAGTCCTATCCACACTTCCTTGTAGAGCCTTGACGGGTTGTTCGCCATGTTGATGGAGAGTATCTGCGACTTCTCCTTTTCCGTCAGTCCGAGCAACGCCTGTATCTGGTCGAACTTGTTCATATATTTCCTTTGGTCAAGCAGGATTTTACAATCCGAGTTGTTGATAATGCTCTCTTTGACCACCGGAGAACTGATAATGTCGTCCACCTCCTGCGTCACCACGATTGCCTCGCCGTAATATTTTCTGACCGTCTTATACATATAGCGCAGATATTCAGCCATGTTCGCCGATGAGAGGGCCTTGCCGGGTAGGTCAGAGGCATTACTGCCCCTTTCCCCCCTCAGAACCGTACGTGAAAGTTTCCAATCATACGGCTCAAGCAGTGTTAAATTTCTATTTAATAGAAACCAGCTCATAGTTACATCTTATTAGTTTGAATGACTTTTCTTCTACAACTGTCATGTAGCAGATTATTTACTTTCTTGCCGTTGACTATTTGTTGGGAAGTTCCCCAAGGATGTTCCTTGTCTATGGGTTTACCACATACGGGACATAAATGGTCCTGTCTTTCCCACATGTACAGCAATGATTTTCTGCCGTTGAGCGACTGTAGCATCTTGTAAGTCTTGCGCTTTTCAAAATACTCTGTCCATTCGGGGTCAAAGGGATTTGCTTCACCTTTTACCTTGACATATCGGGTAATCTTTGTGTCATACAGCCTTTTCAGAGCAATCCTGTCATCAGTCTTGCCTTTCTTGAAGTTTGCCACGAAGCACCAGTTACGGTTCTTTACCCGTGTAAAGTATCGGTCGGCAATCCAATATTTGCCTTTCTTGGGGTGTCGTCTTGTAGCCCATTGCCATAACTTTTCAAATATCAGGTAGTCAGCTTTTCTGAATGTATCAGATGCCACACAATTCTTGTAGTAGTTTACCCAGCCTGTTATCACAGGATTCAAGAGCCTTATAAGTGATTCCTGTTTGCTTCCTTTATTGGAATCGATGATTCCTCGGATTTTCTGCATGAATTTCTTCAGGCTCTTTTTGGACGGTTTGATTAGAAGCACTCCTTTGTATTTCCGGATATTGTACCCGAGAAAATCGAATCCGTCATCAATGTGTGTAATCTTTGTTTTCTCTTCCGACAGGGTTAATCCCCTTTCTTGGAGAAAGTCCACTACTAACGGTTTGATTTCTTCCAAAGCTTCCTTGCTTCTACCCGTGATGATAAAATCATCCGCATAGCGTACAAGATGTACTTTGGGATAGTAGGTCGTTTTCCTGGTTACAAATTTCTTGTGATACTTCTCTGCAAGCATAGTTTGCAGTCCGTCCAGTGTCATATTCGCAAGAGTTGGTGAGATGATACCACCCTGTGGAGTGCCCTCTTCCGTGGGGAATAGCTCCTTGTTGAAGACGAAACCGCATTTGAGCCATTTCCGCAACATCACTTTATCCATAGGGATATTGTTCAGCAGCCATTCGTGGCTGATGTGGTCGAAACAACCTTGGATGTCACCCTCCATAATCCATTCGGGAGAAGCTTTCTTTGCAAGGACACAAAAACATTGTTCCCTTGCATCTCCGGTACTTCTCTCTTTACGGAAACCGTAGGAATTACTGTCCGCAGTTGTTTCCGATACAGGTTCCAACGCAAGCAGGTATAATGCCTGCATAGCCCTATCTTTCATTGTCGGGATACCTAAAGGACGTAGTTTCCCGTTACTCTTTTTGATATTGACCCTTTTTAACGGCTGGGGCTTGTAGCCTCTTCTTTTCAGTTCACCGATAGCCTTGAATCTGGTATTGGGAGTTGACCATTTCACCTTGTCAACGCCTGCGGTGTCACTGCCACTGTTTGATGTAACACGCTTTACGGCTAAAGCCTTAGCGTAAAACGAATGCGTCAGCACCCACTGCAAGGATTTCACCCTGCCGTGTTTGCCCGCCTTTTGAGCTTTTACAATACGTGCTTGTAGCTTATTAACCGCTATCTCACACTTGTTCCAGTCTATGCTTTCCCAAGTGCTCCATTTACGGTCAGTAGATGCACACGATGTTTTAATTTCGTTCATTTGCTTTTCTCCTTTAATAAGTTCTATAAGTTTCTTGTAAAACATCCACCATGCGGAAGTCTGCCCACTTTCGTGTGAGGTAATGTTTCAACCTCTATCCGTCCCATTACAGAACGGCATTCGCTTTCTCCGCATTCCTCTGCCCGCACTCCATTCGGCTTCACTTACGGTCTGCTTACCTGCTGTTACACAGGAGAAGTACGGGTTTACCATGTTTCTTGTATATGACAAACGAATGGGTTAGAATCCGTCTATCCGCCGGCAGTCGTTATGTCCGTGTAACCTTAGCATGGAGAAGGTTAACCGACTGCATCCCTTTTGGGTTAGAGCCCAGTATCATTAGCGGCTCATTCGAAGTTACGACGTTTATCAACGGTTCACATTACGTTATTCATACCATTCAGCCTAGCTCCCCTGTCGTTCGATACTAACGGCAGTTGTCATCCCCTCACGGTTCAGACTTCTCCTTTCGGAAGGGCTTCATTGTTGGTTCTGTTACCGCACGGGTTCATTGCTTAATACCGCACGTTCCCATAGGCTACTGTTGACGGAACAACAGGTTCAATTGTTCGATTTCCAACTCGTGGAATGAAAGTTGAACAATCATATACAAGACTTACATGTCACAGCCAAGCCTCTTCCACGATAAGCTGTTTCCGCACGCCTTTCAGCCGCCGCATCTTGTTGATGAAGGCTTCCATGATGATGATGGTCACGACGGGGAACAGTTCGCGGTTTTCTTTAATCGAATCTATCTCGAAGACGATGAACCGCTTGCCGAGCAGGTCGATGTTCTCCGTGGAGTTGAGCAGGAAATCGTAACGCCCGCCCCGGTAATACTGCCGCATGGTGGTGAGCATGTTGTCGATGTTGAAGTCGGACTTCTCCACCTTGATGTCACGCTGTGCCAGTTCCTTGCGGTAGTCGTCACGCATATACTCGTAGAAGGTGTTGAACGACGGCACGATGCTACGGTCGGATTGGATGCGCTCAATATAGGCACTCACGGCACTGCCCAGCTCGCCGCTCTCCGTCTTTGTCACCTTGTCGTCCTCCGACTTCCAGAGCGTCAGCAACAGGGTCTTGATGCTGTCCTTCTTCTCCACGTCGAAGATGTAATCGTCGGTGTAGAACGGGTTGAAGCTGATGGGCTTATCTTCCGTGTAGGTGAAATACACACCGTCCGCTCCGCCTGTCTTGCGTCGGATCATGCCGCACAAGCCCTGATAGGAGTTTCCCGTGTCCACCAATACCACATGTGCGCCTTGCTCATAATATTGGCGCACGAGGTGGTTCATGAAGAAAGACTTGCCGCTGCCCGAAGGACCCAGCACGAACTTGTTGCGGTTGGTCGTGATACCTCGCTTCATGGGCAGGTCGGAGATGTCAAGGTGCAGCGGTTTTCCCGTGAGCCTGTCCACCATCTTGATGCCGAAGGGCGAGAGCGAGCTGCGGTAGTTGGTTTCCTCTGTGAACAGGCACACCGCCTGTTCGATGAAGGTGTGGAAACTCTCTTCCGCCGGGAAGTCCGCCGCATTGCCGGGTATCGCCGCCCAGTAGAGTGTCGGGCAGTCGATGGTGTTGTGGCGCGGCACGCATTCCATGCTTGCCAACTGGCTGCCCACGTCGTTCTTGATATGCTTCAGTTCCTCCGCATCGTCGCTCCACGCCATGACGTTGAAGTGTGCCCGTACCGAGGTCAGTCCGTAGGAATGGGCTTCGTTCAGGTATTGGTCTATCCACTCGCGGTTGATGCTGTTGCTCCTTGAATAGCGAGATAGCGACTGCATGTTACGGGCGGACTTCTCGAACTTCTGCAAGGTTTCCTCACTGTTGTCTATCAGCACATACTGGTTGTAGATATGGTTGCAGGAGAGCAGAAGCCCCACCGGGGAGGCGAATGACAGTCGGCAGTCACTCCGGTCGGTGGAGAGCTTCTCGTAACGGGTGTCGGTAGCCACCTTGCCCGGCAGGTCTTCCGCGTCGGAGAGGGTGTGCAGACACAGGCGGTTGTCGCCGATGCGCATCTCCCTTGCCGAAAGCTCGATGTCCTGCAAGGTGGTGTCACCTTCCGGCATGAGCGAGAAGTAGCGTTCAATAAGTCCCGTCTTTCCCTCAGTACCCACAATCTCATCGGTGGAGAGGCGGCGCAGCCTGACAAGCCCGCTGTCGTTCATGATGCGCTCGAACTGTTCGCAGGCTTCCAAGAACTTGGTCGTGGTTTCCCTGTCCAGCTCCTTCGGGATGATATGTCCCCGGCACAGCGTGCTGAAATTGCTCTGCATCCGGTTACGCTCCTTTGTTGTCTTGGTCAGGTAGAGGTAGCAGGTGTGTTTCAGGTACGGACGCTCGTTGAAGTGACGCTCGAAAGAGCGGCTTAAAAAGCTCATGTCGTCCTTCTGAAGCTCCGGTTTGTAGCGTTCCTTGATGAAGTCGGGTAGGTCAGGGACATTACTGCCCCTTTCCCCCCTAAGAACCGTACGTGAGAGTTTCCCCTCATACGGCTCAAGCAACTCAATGCTTTTATTTCTACATAAAAGCCGGCTCATAATCCTCTGTTTTTAACTGGTAATAACTTCTGCGGCAACCGTCATGAAGAAGAAAACTATCCATTCGGTTATTTGTCAGCTGTTTTACGACACTCCAAGAGTGTTCGTTGTCTATCGGCTCACCACAGTAGGGACAGCAGCGTTGTTGTCTCTTCCAGAGATGCAGCAGTGATTTATACCCGTTGAGCGATTGGAGCATTTTGTAGGTTTCCCTGTGTTCAAAATATTCCTTCCACTGCGGGTCGTATGGGTTTGCATCCCCTTTGATTTTTACAAACCGCTTTATTTTGGTGTCGTACAGTCGTTTCAGCACGATTATACTTTCGGGTTTTCTCTTGTTGGGAGTGACCGCGAAAGTCCATTTACGGTTGTTAATCTTGTGGAAATACTTGTCAGCAACCCAATACTTCCCCTTTTTCGGGTGTCGGCGTTGTGCCCACTGCCATAACTTTTCGAAGATCAGTTTGTCAGCTTTCCTGAAAGTCTTGGATGATACGGAGTAGCGATAGTAATTCGCCCAACCCGTTATGATCGGGTTCAGTAGTCTTATCAGGGATTCCTGTTTTGCTCCCTTATGAGCTTCGATGGTTTTCCGGATTTTGACCATAAACCTTTTCAGACTCTCTTTTGACGGTTTTATCAGAAGTTTTCCGTTATACTTGCGAATGTTGTATCCGAGAAAATCGAATCCTTTGCCGATGTGAGTTATCTTCGTTTTTTCTTCTGACAGGGTAAGCCCCCTTGCATGGAGAAACTCACGAACAATAGGCAAGATCTCGTTTTGCAACAATTCCTTCGATGCTCCGGTGATTACAAAATCATCGGCGTACCGTATAAGGTGTACCTTGTAGCTGGTATAGACGCCCTTTTTACAGTGTGTCTTAAACCGTCTTTTCAGTACCGCCTCCAATCCGTCAAGGGTCATATTGGCAAGGGTCGGCGATATGATACCGCCTTGCGGCGTGCCTTCAACCGTCGGGAATAGCTCGGAGTTGTAAACAAAACCACTGTTCAGCCATTTGCGGAGCATCACTTTATCCATCGGGATATTATTCAGCAGCCATTCGTGGCTTATGTGGTCGAAACAGCCTTTGATGTCCCCTTCAAGTATCCATTCGGGCGATACGTCTTTTGCGAGTACACAGAAGCATTGTTCCCTTGCATCGAACGTGCTTCGTTCCTTGCGGAACCCGTAGGAGTTGTTGTCGGCTGTCGTTTCAGCTACCGGCTCCAATGCCATCAGATACAGCGCCTGCATAGCCCTGTCTTTCATGGTAGGAATACCCAACGGCCGTTGTTTGCCGTTCTTTTTGCTGATATAGACCCGTTTCAACGGTTGGGGATTGTATCCCCTGCGTTTCAGTTCGCTGATTGCCTGAAACTTCGCTTTTGGGGTTTTCCATAATACACGGTCAACCCCTGCTGTCTTTTTACCTTTGTTAGAGGTCACCCGCTTTACGGCCAATGCTTTGGCGTAAAACGAATGCGTTAGCATCCACTGTAAAGCTTTCACTTTACCGTATCTGCCTTCTTTTTGAGCCTTTACAATACGTGCTTGTAGCTTTTTAACCGCAATTTCGCACCGGAGCCAGTCTATGCTGTCCCAAGCGTTCGATTTTCGGTCAGTCGATGCACACGAAATTTCTAATTCGTTCATTTGCGTTTCAACTTTAAAAAGTTCTAAAAGTTTCTTGTAAAGAGTCACCATGCGGAAGTCTGCCCGCTTTCGCGTAGGGTAACGTTGAAACCCCTATCCGCCCCATTACAGGACGGCATTCGCTTTTTCCGCATTCCTGTGCCTGCATCCCGTTCGGCCTTCCTTACGGTCGGCTTACCTGTTTTCGTAGGAGAGATACAGGTTTTCCATGTTCCGTGTAAGTGACAAAGAGAATGGGTTAGAATCTGTCATTCCGCCGGCAGCAGTGTGGTTCGTGTAACCCCAGACTGGAGAGGGTTATCCTCGCTGCACCCGTTTCCGGGCTTGAGCCTGTCAGTATCGTTTGGCTCATTCAAACTAACGACGTTTAGCGACAGTTCACATGTGTTATTCATACCATTCAAGCCAAGCTCCCGCGCCGTCTGATACTGACGACGATTGTTTTCCCCTCACGGTTCAAACTGCCCCTTTCGGGCGGGCTACCTTGTCTGGGCAGCTTAATACAATTAAGGTGCATCTGCCCATAGGCTACTGCTGACGAAACAGCAGGTTTAATCTTTGTTTTATGTCATACTCGATGACTTAAATTATTTGTTAAACAATCACTTACACGACATCATGTCGCACCCAGTCCTGTTTGTGGACGACGGAGTAGTCCGGCAGCACCTTGATAGCCTTGCACCAGCAACTGTGTATCGCCTCGTACTCCGCACCCGTCACGGTGTAAAGTTCCGGTAGTTCCACCTCGAAAGCCACCGTGATGTCGGCGTCCTTTGAGATGATGCAGCCATGCTCCACCGCTAAAAGTGGGAACCTGTTTTCCAGTGTTGTCATTTTCGATGTATTCCTCATTGTCTTTCTTCCTTTCGTTGTCGTTTGAACAGACGGGTTATCCGCCGCCGGTTGATAAGGTATCGGGGATGGCTCCGTGCCGCTCCTAATTTCATCAGCCCGTGTTCACCGTACCGGGCGTTCAGCGCGAAGGTCTGCCATACAAGGAGGGAGGACGATGCCGCGCCGAAGCCGATACATATCCACTGGTCGATACCGACCATGTAGAGGATGACGAACAGGACGAAGAGAGCCAGCAGACCTCCGCAGAAGATGAAGAGGTACTGTGCCTTCAAGCCCTTGAACTCTACCGGACGGCCGATACCCTTGTTGATTGGGTATTCAGCCATACATTATTTATTAAAGGAAGAATGAGCGCAGGATGGTGGCGGCAACAATCAGGAAGATGCACGCGCCGAACCACGAGGCGGCTGTCTTGCTGGTGTCGGGGTCGCCCGATGAAAACTTGCCGTACACTTTTACGCCCCCGATAAGCCCGACGACTGCACCGATGGCGTATATCAGTTTAGTTCCGGGGTCGAAATAAGAACTCACCATAGAGGTGGCTTCGTTGATGCCCGCGATGCCGTTTCCCTGCGCGA
>OHHJ01000437.1_pt1 | contig 12175 bp, 8 predicted proteins | sample 1568041 | NCBI WGS metagenome assembly OHHJ01 (sample SAMEA3879573, study PRJEB24766) | human gut metagenome | biome: human-associated habitat; feature: feces | place: USA | collected 1985/1987
CGCCGACCCTCTGCTTGTAAGGCAGATGCTCTAAACCAGCTGAGCTAAACGCCCTTGCTTTTCGTAAGCGGTTGCAAAGGTATGACTTTTTTGTTGTTCCACCAAATTTCTGAGCAACTTTTTTATGTTTTTCTTTATTTTTTCTTGTTTTGCCCTATTCTGACGATGCATTCTGCGCAATATTCGCCGATGTTGCCAGCAAGATGGGCATCAGTCACACGCTTCCGCATGGTCATGCAATGAAGTAGCGGGTGATCACAGTAAGGTTGTAAACGAGCAGCCACACCGTCGTCGCCGCCACCACATAGCGCACCGCTGACGACAGCCGTGAGGGCACACTTTTGAGCAGGAAACCTATGGCTATGGGGATGATGAACGCCCAATGGGCTGTCATTATATAGACTTCATTGATTCCGAAACCGAATCCTATGTGCATCGTCATGTCGAAAGCGAACCATAGAAAGAGCACCCGGAACAGGCGGCTGCGCCTTGCCGTCCAGGCTCCGGCAATGAACAGCAGCACGACGAGAGCCTCCACCACATAGTTCACGAAGGAGCGGTAGGACACAAACACGGGTCGTGTCTCCTGCACATCTTCAAGCAGATGGTCGCGGTGGAGCTGCAACGACTCGCCGAAGAGGTTATCGACCACCGTCTGGCCGAGGAGGCAAACCTTGGCGGCCGACTTGATCTCGGTATCGGTAAACATCTCACCCTCGGCGACGGACAGCTGACGAATCTCCAGGTAGTCGAGGTTGGCACCGTAGATACTCGACGGCGTATTGTTGTTGCCGTAGATAAACTGGCCGGAACTTTGGACGAGGGGGGAGATGGCCTTGATGAAATGGCACTCGTCCTTGAGGGCCTGGTAATCGGTGAGCTTCAAGGTCTCCATGGAGGAGGCGTCTTGTCGCACACCGCCTCGCATGTCGGCTCCCGGACTGATCATGATCATATTGGATCCCATTTCCGAGATGTTGCTCTGGATGCTGTTCTTGGTGCCCTGGCCCACGGCGAGCATCGTGATCACCGACGCGATGCCGATGATGATGCCCAAGGCGGTGAGGAAGGACCGCATCTTGTTGGCCGCAATGGCGCGGAGGGCTATTTTCAAAAGATTGCTGATATTCATAATATGATACGCTTGATGTAAGACTCAATGATCACTCGTCGGTGTTCTTGGGCAGGGCGGCAAGGCCCTCGGCGGCACTGAGGATGTGGTCGTTGACCTCGTTGCGGATGATGCGTCCGTCGCGGAGCTCGATATTGCGCGAGGCGTAGTGGGCTATGTCGGGATTGTGGGTCACGAAGATGATGGTCCTCCCCTCGGCGTGGAGCTTCTGGAAGAGGACGAGGATCTCGAAAGAGGTGCGCGTGTCGAGGTTGCCCGTAGCCTCATCGGCCAAGATGACGGCGGGATTGTTGACCAAGGCGCGCGCAATGGCGACGCGCTGCATCTGACCACCCGACATCTGGTTAGACTTATGGTAGAGGCGCTCCCCCAGCCCCACAGCCTTCAGGGCAGCCACGGAACGGTCGAAGCGCTCCTGCGGCGTGATGCTGGGGTTGTACATCAGCGGCAGTTCGACGTTTTCCACGCTCGTGGTCTTGGCCAGAAGGTTGTAGTTCTGAAAGATGAAGCCGATCTTGCGGTTGCGCAGGACGGCACGCTGCGACTTCGACATCGTGCGCACGGCCACACCATCGAGGAAGTAGTCGCCGCTGGTGGGCGTGTCGAGGCAGCCCAACTGATTGAGGAGGGTCGATTTGCCTGAGCCCGACTTGCCCATGATGGTGACAAACTCACCCTCGTAGATCTTGAAGGAGACACCGCGCAGGGCGTGGACGGTCTCCTCGCCCACAAGGAAGTCGCGCTTGACGTCGCGCAACTCGATGACTACTTTCTTTTGACTTTCATCCATCATGCTTTCTCCTTTTTGTTGTCGCGCTTCGGACCGGGGGCGAAGGGACTCTGCTCCTGATCGTCGGATTCTTTGTCTTCTTCGGGTTCGGTGACGGTGATGCCAGTGATGACTTTCAGTCCTGCCTTCACACCCGAGAGAATCTCAGTGTTGACGCCATCGCTCATGCCCGTGCTTACACGGTGGGCCTGGAGGACATTGCCCTCGAGGGTCCAGACCTTGGCCTTGGCGTTGGCGACATCCTGTATCTTATACTGCTTGCCGACGGTCTCGGGCGTGGGGGTGAAGCGGAGGGCCTTGGTGGAGACGCCCATCACGCCCGCACGCTCCTGGGTATAGATGGTGACGTTGGCCGTCAGTCCGGGTTTGAGTTTGAGGTCGGCATTGGGGGCACTGATGACAACCTCATAGGTGACGACGTTGTTGGTCGTCGTGGCCTCCTGGCGCACCTGCTTCACCGTACCGGTGAAGGTGTCGTCGGGATAGGCATCGACGGTGAAGGAGACGCGCTCGCCAGTCTTGACCTCGCCAATGTCGGCCTCATCCACATTGGCCACCACCTGCATGTTGGTCAGGTCCTTGGCTATGGTGAAGAGTTCCGGGGTGGAGAAACTGGCTGCGACGGTCTGTCCCTCCTCCACACTCTTGGATAGGACCACGCCGTCGATGGGCGAGGTGATGGTGGCATAGCCGAGGTTGGTCTGGGCCTGCTTCACCTGCTCTTGTTGCTGGCGGACCTGCTCGCGGGCCTGGGCTACTCCCTGGCGCGCCGTGGCGATGGTCTGGGCTGAGGCGGCGAGATTCTGCTGGGCCTGCTGGTAACTGAGGCGGGCGCTCTCGAAGTCGTTGGCACTGATGAGGCCCTTCTTGTAGAGCGTCTGGTAGCGACTGAAGTTGCTCTGCTGGTAACTGGCACTTGCACGGACGCCATTGTAGTCGGCCTGGGCCTTCTGGACGTCGCTCTCTGCGGAGCGCACCTGTGCCTGTGCACTCTCAAGCATTGCCTTGGCCTGGTTGAGGGCCGAGAGGAGGTTGGTTTTGTCGAGTTCTGCGATCACCTGTCCTTTCTTCACGACCGAGTTGTAATCGACATAGAGTTTGCTGACGATACCCGAGACCTGTGTACCGACCGTCACCGACGTGACCGGTTCGATGGTACCCGTGGCAGTGATACTGTTCTGGATGTTCGTCTGCCCCACGGTGGCCGTGTCAAACGAGATGGTCTCCTTGGTGTCGGGTTTGCCGAGGAAGTAGGCGGCCACACCCAACACGACCAAGGCGACCACCAGATACCATACTTTCGAAATCTTTTTCATATCTATCTTTTATTATTTTCCGTTGTAGAAATTGAGCATCTGCATATTGTACAGGGCAAGGTACTTGCTCTGCAGTTCGTTCTGCTGCGCCACGAGTAGGTTCTCCTTCGCCTCGCGCAATTCGGTGATATTCTTCAGTCCGAGGCGAAACTGCTCCGAGAGCAGATCGTAGCTGGTCTGCTGGCTCTCCGTATTGGCCAGGGCACTCTTGTATTTGGCCTGGTTGTTGACGGCCTGTATCCAGTAACTCTCGATAGTGGTATAGAGCGTGGTCTGCTGTTCCTCGAGGGCGAGGCGGCTCGTCTCCATGGCGATATTGGCCTTGTTGATGGCCGTGCGGGTCTCGCGGCGGTCGAAGATGGGAACGCTCAGCGTCAGACCTGCCGATGTGGTGAGGTTGGTCTTCAACTGCGATCCGTAGGCAGCGTCACTCATCGTCGTGACATTGGTGGAGACGCCGCCCTGCATGGAGACGGTCGGGAGGCGGCGAGCCTTGGCCATCCGTACACTGAGTGCGCCACTCTCGATGGCGAGGCGCTGCTGGCGGAGTTCGGGACGGGAGGCGAGCGCATGGGTATAGACGGTCTGCAGACCGGGTATCTCGGCCAGGGCGTCACCAGTAACGTTGTCGGGAATGCTGACTTCAAAATCCTCACCGTCGTCGGTGAGCTGGAGGATCTGCTTCAACTGGCGTGTGTAGTCGCGGAGATTGCTCTCCTGGGCCACGACATTATACTCGTCGGAAGCGCGCTGGGCGCTGAGCTGGGCGAGGTCGGCCTGGCTGAACTGCCCTACCTCGACCATCTCCTGGCCCCGCTGCTCGTTGGCCTGGCTATACTCCAGACTCTGGCGGTTGACCTTCAAGGCCTCGTGGGTGTAGAGAATCTGGACGTAGATCTGCGCAATCTGCTCCTGGATGGAGTTGGCGGTGATGGCGGAGTCGAGCTCGGCCTGCTGTTCGGTGAGTTGGTTCTGCCGGATCTTCATGCGGTTTTGGTTGCCATTCCATATCGTCCAGTCGAAGCTCACGGCATAGGATCCGTTGTAATAGACCTTGTCGGTAGTCATCTCCACATAGCCATTGGCAACCTGCTGGCGCCCGCTCTCGGGGAAGGGGTTGTAGGAGACGTTCTGGGAGGCAGAGGCCGTGAGCGAAGGCAGCAGTTCAGCCTTCGACTGCAGCACGTCCTCATGGGCTGACTGTCGCGACAGGAGGTTGCGGCGAAGTTGGATGTTGTGTGCCAACGCATAGTCGATACATTCTTGCAGCGTCCACTTCCGGGCGTTGGCAGAAGGAGATGCCAACAGGAGAAGGGCTGAAATGAGGGTGGTGGTCCATCGTGTCTTATTCATATCTTTCTTTGTTTTGTCTGTATCCTTTATATTATGCAAAAGTATGATTTTGCATCTTTTCTTGGTGCAAAAGTATACAAATCTCCAAAGACAAGGCAGATTTTGCGGTGAATTTGGTTTTTAGATTCAGCTAAAATCCTTTTTCTTTCAATGAAAAAAATGGGGTTAACATTAGTTTGCGCAGCCCATTGCTCATTTCACAAAAAGAAACGAGGGAGGAAAACCTCCTCCTGACAATGGCGGGCATGGATAGCAAACACGCAGGCAGGAACAATGCGTCCGGACGCATGATAGGCGCCAGACTACCCTACTGAGTGAACTATATTCTATGTACCTGTACTTATATAATTAGAGGGAGAGTTTGCGGTAAGCCTTGCGACTGACGAAAACGTAGCTGACGCAGACCATCACACCCGTGAGAACCCAGGATATGGGATAACACAGCATCAGTTCGCGGAAACCAGGCCAAACGGGGCAGACGAAGAATACCCAGGCGAAGCGCAGGACGCAGGTGCCAAGGATGGTGAGCAGGGTCGGTTCGATACTGTGGCCAAGACCGCGCATCGAGGCGGCAGAGATCTCGTAGGATGAGGCCAGGGCCTGGAAGACAAGGACGGTGGCCATGCGCACCTTGGCATAGTGGATGACGGAGGGATCGGTAGTGAAGAACCACAGGAAGAAGTCGGACTGCGTGTAGAAAAGCATATTGGCGAGGAAACAGGCCAGTGCACCACAGCCCATACAGATCCAAAAGACGCGGCGGCAGCGGTCTATCTTTCCTGCTCCATAGTTTTGTCCCGTGAAGGTGACGGCAGCACCACAGAAGGAGGTGAGCAGGAAATAGCAGTAGGTGTCAAAGTTGAGGGAGATGGCAGCGCCTGCGATCGCCGAAGGTCCATAGCCGTTGATGGCGCTTTGGACAAAGATGTTGCTCAGCGAGAAGACCATGCTTTGTACGCCTGCGGGCACTCCAATGAAAAGGATCTGGCGCAGAGCTGCCCGGTCGATGCGAAGACGGAGGCGCGTCAGGCGGAAGGGGCCTTTCTCACGGCGGAGAAGGCGCAAGATGGCCAAGGCGGAGAAGACGTTGGCGCAGCCCGTAGCGGTGGCTACTCCTGCGACTCCCATGTGGAGGACAATGACCAACAGCAGGTTGAGCACCACATTGACGCAGCCGGCAAGGAGCAGGATGTTGAGCGGGCGCTGGGTGTCGCCTTTGCCTCGGAGCACGGCCTGGCCGAAGGTGAAGACCATGAAGAAGGGAATGCCAAGGAAATAGACTCGCAGGAAGAGGGTGGCCTGGTCGAGGATGGCGGCAGGCGTGCCCATGAGGCGCAGCAGACTGGGAGCAAAGATCTCGCCGAAACCCAGCAGCAAGATGCTGGCAAAGATCGGGAGCATCATCGTCGTGCCTACCGCGTCGCGAACACGATGGCGGTCGTTGCGTCCGATGAAGTTGGAGATGACGGCATTGGAACCAATGGAGACACCCACAAAAAGGTTGATGAGGAGATTGATAAGGAAGGTATTGGCGCCCACGGCAGCCAACGCCTCACTGGTGGCAAAGCGGCCCACCACGGCCACGTCGATGGTGACGAAGAGTTGCTGCATGATGCCGCTTGCCGCAAAGGGAAGTGCAAAACGCAGAATCTTGCCCAGCAAAGGGCCTTGGGTCATATCCACTGTATTTCTTTCTGCCATAGTTGCCAATTTTGGTACAAAGGTACAAAGAAACTTTTGAATGTACTTCGTTTTGCAGCAGTCTTTCACCTCCAAGGGCCATAAAAGGCTCTTAACTTTCGGTATGACACCCATACGAAAGCCAGCAAAACATCCACAAGGTATTCGCATAAGACCTGCAAGAGTATGTGTGTTCGTACACACGTGTTGATTTATGTCAAGAATAGGGAGAAAAATCGAATTTTTACTTGCTATCATTTGGTGGTCAAAACGAAAGTGCCTACCTTTGCATCGTCAAAAGGTTAATAGATTGTTTAGGTTAATAGTAATTGATTTAGGTTTTTAGTTATTTTTAGGGTAATTGAACAAAGTGTTGTTCAGGTAACAAAATAGGTTATGGTCTAAGGTAAAAGATGTTTAGGGTAACAACGATGCACGATTGAGGGGATCACCGATGAGGTGTGAACCTTTAATCACGCATTGAAAAGTAGTAGTTTGAAAGAGTTTTATAGTCACCGCATGGCAAGAGTGCCATGCTTTTTTGTTTTTAGCCCTACCCTCATTATTCCATGCTAAATTTGCACACGTCGCCTCTTTTTCTTACTTTTGCATTCGCCTTTCGCCAGCGGAACGACCCGCTGGAGAGTAAACGCATCATCAACACTGGCTATCATGACAACGACCACCAAGCAGCGCCGCCCGCTGACCGTCTATAAGGCTTCGGCAGGATCGGGAAAGACTTTCACACTCGCCGTGGAGTATATCTCACTCCTCGTCAGCGACCCCGAGAACTACCGACACATCCTTGCCGTGACCTTCACCAACAAGGCCACACAAGAGATGAAACTCCGTATCCTCTCGCAGCTCTACGGCATAGCCAACAGTCTGCCTGGGTCGGACACCTATATGGAGAAGGTGATGGAGCAGACGGGGCTGGGGGCGATGGCTGTGCGAACCAACGCACGACAGGCACTCTCGCTGCTCACCCATCACTACAACTTCTTTCGCGTGCAGACGATCGATGCCTTCTTTCAAGGCGTGCTACGCAACCTCGCCCACGAACTGGACCTGACGGCCAACCTGCGCGTGGATCTCAACGACAACGAGGTGGAAGGAAAGGCGGTCGATGAGATGATCGAGACGCTCGACGCCAACCCAGAGGTGATGGGATGGGTGCGCGACTACATCAACCAGAACATAGAGGACGAGCAGGGATGGAACGTTATCGGGGCAATCAAGAAGTTTGGACAGAACATCTTCAAGGACTTCTACAAGGATCATGAACGCGAGCTCAACGACCTGCTGGCCGCAGAAGGTGGCAAGTTTTTTTCGCGGTACACGGCGCTACTGCGCAGTCGGCGCAACACGCTACGCAAGCAACTGGTGGATCCGGCACGGGAGTTGGTGGCCCTGATGGGGCAATGTCATATAGACTACGCGGGACTCTACCGGCGAGGACTCTACAACTATATCGTGAAGCGGAGTAAGGGAACACTCGACAACGACCCCACACCCGCCGGCGTGCAGAAGGCGCTGCAGGACGCAAAACTGTGGACGGCCTCCAAATGTGGGGCTGCCGACAAGGAGGCTATCAAGGACATGGCCAACAACGGCGGACTGAGGTTGCTCCAGGAGATGGAAACGCGGCGCGAGGAACTATGGTGTGAATACAACTCCTGTGTGCAGACGCTCTCCCATCTGAGCGAACTGCGCTTGCTCAACGCCATCGCCAAGGCGGTGGAGGAGAGCAACCGAAACGCCAACCGCTTCATGCTCAGTGATACGCAGGGACTGCTCCACGGTATGATACAGGGATCGGACACGCCTTTCCTCTACGAAAAGATCGGCGTACAACTGCGCCACATCATGATCGACGAGTTTCAGGACACCAGTCAGATACAATGGCGCAACTTCAAGGTGCTGCTCGACAACTGCATGGCACAGGAGGGATCGCGCAACCTCATCGTCGGTGACGTGAAGCAGAGCATCTACCGCTGGCGACAGGGTGACTGGCGACTGCTGGCAAACCTCTCGCAGTCTTTTGGCAAGGAGGCCGTCTGCGAAAAGACACTGGCGACCAACTACCGGTCGTGGGAGCGCATCATCCAATTTAACAACGCAATCTTCACCCGACTGGTGGAAGAGACGGTAGGCGAGTTGTCTGCCGACAAAACTCCACAGGCAACGCTGCTGGCACGCGCCTACGACGACGTCAAGCAGGGGAATGCCAAGGGGCAGGGAAAGGGATATGTGGAGGTGGCGCTGTTCCCGTCGAAGGACTACCGGGAGAACATCCTCGCACGCTTGGCGGACACCGTGCGGCGGCTGATCGAGAGAGGGGCACGACAGAAGGACATCGCCATCCTCGTGCGCAGCAAGTCGCCCGTACAGTATATCGCCGACTATTTCGTCGAGGAGTTTGGACAGTCGGTGCGCATCGTCTCTGATGAGGCTTTCCGTCTTGACGACTCCCTCGCTGTCAACGTGATGGTGCTTGCCTTGCGGCTGCTCGCCCATCCCGAGGACAATCTGACACGGGCGGCACTGGTCAAGGCGTATCGCAACGACGTGCTACAGGAGGGTGCTCCCCTGCCCCACCTGCTCGTCACCACACGGGATGAGGTTGTGGGAAAGACAGAGAGACCTGGACGGCCCAGCGACGAAGATATACGGAAGAGACTCGAAGAATCGCTGCCCGATCGCTATGTCAGGGAGGCTGACCAGCTACGCAACCTACCGCTGCTCGACCTGGTGGATACGCTCCATGCCCTCTTCCAACTCGACCAACTCAAGAACCAAAGTGCGTATGTGTGCCTCTTCTACGACAAACTCAACGATTATCTCCGCGACCGACCAGCAGATATCGACGACTTCCTCACCGAATGGGACAACACCATCTCGCAGAAGACGATCCAAAGCGACGAGGTGGAGGGCGTGCGCATCATGACCATCCACAAGAGCAAGGGACTGGAGTTTGACAACGTCATCATCCCCTTCTGCGACTGGCAATTGGAGAAGGGAAACACACTGTGGTGCGAGAAGGGAAAACGCGAAAAGCCGTTTGACGAACTGCCCATCACGCCGGTTGATTTCAGTAGAAACAACCTGGTAGGCACGGTCTATGAGGACGACTACCGCGAGGAGCACTTCCAGAACGCGGTGGACAACCTGAACCTCCTCTATGTGGCCTTCACGCGAGCAGGAAAACGGCTCTTCGTGACGGGAAAGCGGATGTCGGAGAGTCAGAAAAAGAAGTTTACTGGACTGACATCGCAGCGCAGTCAGGGTTTGGAACTGTGTCTCGAGCAGGTGGCTGCCGACTTGGGGGCCGACTGCTCATTCCAGGGAAAGGATCAAACCGAAGAGGCGCTGGAACTGGTCTATGGCACGCTGGAGGGTGAGGACACCGTGGGCAAAGGAGACAAGACGGCAAGCGACAACCCCTTTGAGTCGCCCTCGGAGACGCAGGAGATCAGAATTGAGACCCACAAGACGCCTATCGGCTTCCGACAGAGCAACAAGAGTGAGGAGTTTGTGCGCGGCGAGGAGACGGACGCGCCCACGAGCTATATCAAGATGGGCACCATCCTCCACCAGCTCTTCTCCTCCATCCGCACAGAGGAGGACATCGAACCACACATCAGCCAACTGGTGTCGGACGGTATCATCACGGACGATCGACTCATCGCACAACTGCGGAAACAGGTGGAAGCCTCACTCGCCAATCCCACCGTGGCCGAGTGGTTTCGCCCAGGATGGAAACTCTATAACGAGTGCTCCATCCTCCAGTATAACCCTGCCGACGGGACGACCATAGAGCAACGACCGGACCGCGTCATGAGCGACGACGAGAGGACAATCGTGGTTGACTACAAGTTTGCCAAGCCACGCCCGGAGCATGCCACACAGGTGAAGAGCTACATAGAACTGCTTCGGAAGATAGGACATAAGAATGTCTCCGGTTTTTTGTGGTACGTGCTCCGCAACGAGGTGGTCGCGGTAGAGGTATAAAGAAAACTCGGAGATCAGAAGCACCAAGCATCTCCGGCTGGGAACAAAAATTTTTCAAGCCCCCTGTAGAGGAAATAACCATACGGGGGGCTTGAAGTGTCTTTGATCGCAAAACGCAACGGTTCTGTTTGCGCCCTATACCTTATATATATAGGCTATCATGAAATGGCGAGATTAGTTGATCTCAAAATCCTTGATCTTCGCAGACGGCTTGATGTATTCGAGTTTGAAGTCGAGATTGGGTTCAATGTCCGAGGTAAGGGAGTTGACATAATCCAGTCCGGCCTTGGTGATATCCTCGTCGGGAATGCTGATATAGACCTTACCGATGTTGCAGGCTACACCGTAGTCGGCATTATACTCGAAGGTCACTCCCTTGGCTTTGCGGAGCGTTTCGGCCAAGGGCTCACCCACAGCGATGGTCGTGCCACCAGCCTGCGTACTCTTCACATTCTTCTCTACCGTCTTCTCCTCTTGAGCATTCTCCTGCACCTCAGCCGTTTGTGGCGTATCGATGGCAGCGGTGTCTTCCTTGATGGTGTCGGCCACCTCAAGCGTGTCAGCATTCTGCTGCGGCTGCTCTGTCTTGTTGCCGCAAGCGCTCAGTCCGATGATGCCTGAGAGCATCATGACGGGAATCATTTTTTTCATAAATGGTTAGTTTGCAACACTTTGTTTTAAAAATCGTATAGTTTTCCTGTACCCTATAGGGCCTCGGAGCGGCGTCTCTGCATCCACTCTGCGACCATCGTGTTGCGCTTCATGGTCTATGATAAGGAAGAAAGACCCAACAAAGGTACGAATAAAACTTGAAAAAACTGCACAGGGGATGAAAAAAACTTGATAAACGGCTATGGATAAGACATGAGGCTCTGAGCGTATCGGAAACGCAAAAGAAGGAAGGCCTGCGACTAAAGGTAGAAATCGGACACCAGCGACTGATACCATGGCGTGGGATTGCCATTCTCCATCATAGTACGAATCTCCTGAGGGAAAGAACGGGCAGAACGGAGCCCCAGGGCCAAAAGGCAACGCTTCGGTTGCTTGCGCTCCGTGGTCCGTATCGCTACCTTGCGCTGAAGGAAGAGTCCAGCGAGGGCTGCTTCCGTCTCCACTTCACCACAACGGTCGGCAGGAATGATGAGACTCATCACCCCACCCTCGGCCAGCAAGCGGCGGCCTCCACGACAGAGGTCGCGAAAGGAGAGACTGTCGGTCTGCCGTGCCATAGCTCTTGCGCAACCCTTGGCAGCAAGGGCATGGGTGAAGAAGGGCGGGTTGACAACAATGGCATCGAAGGGCAGGGCCTCGTACTGCTGCAGGGCAACATGCTCCACCGCAATGCGATCGGAGAAAGGACTTGCTGCTACGTTTTCCTTGGCCTGCTGGGCCGCCGACGCATCGAGTTCGATGGCCGAGACCTGGGCATCAGGAAAGCGCTGCGCCATCATCAGGGCTATGACACCCGTGCCAGTCCCGATGTCGAGGATGCGCTGACCACCCGCGGCCCACGCTCCGAGAAGGACACCGTCCGTACCCACCTTCATGGCACAACGGTCTTGACGTATGGAGAACTGCTTGAAAGAGAACACGATGAGATTTACTTCAGATTCAACTTCCGAAGCAGTTTTAGATTGGTAGCCTGGATGTTGCGGCCCTGGCGAGTGATCTGCGTGCGGATGCGGTCCATGTTATAGAAGAGCTCTGAGGCAGCAGTCTGCATCATATTGGGTTGACGCGCAGCCTCATCGGCATGGGGATTGACTACGACGCAGATGCTCTTGGGTTTGACCTCAATCTCCACGTCGGCATCGCTCATGAGCGGGTCGCCGTCATAGTGGATGAGGCCCGGCTTGCTGCGGTGGATATGGACGTGGCGGGCCTTGAAGGTGC
>OHHJ01000453.1_pt1 | contig 11747 bp, 20 predicted proteins | sample 1568041 | NCBI WGS metagenome assembly OHHJ01 (sample SAMEA3879573, study PRJEB24766) | human gut metagenome | biome: human-associated habitat; feature: feces | place: USA | collected 1985/1987
TTCTTTTATGAGCTCTTTTGTGAACTTCGCATGTTCTTTTAGGAACACGTCATCACCTTTTAGGATATGTTTTCCAGAGTAATGTCGGCCACCATAAATGCAGATATTAGATGATGAACACAGAACTATTGTCCGAACACTTGCCAATTTAACGACATGAATCTGCCATATCCCAAAGGCGATTTTGCCAATCTCAAAATGACATTATAATTATTCAATATCCAATGCAGGAAGACTATTATCTTCAAATCTATCAAAGTCAGATTGAAAAAGACGGTCTTGAATGATCCTGTACTTTTCAAACTCTGATTCAGCAAACTCTTTGGCATATTCGGCAGAAACCTTTCCGCTATCCTGTAATATCGGGCTCTCAAATAAATTAATGAATTTGTCTATTTGCTTTGCCCAATCTTCCATTGTCATAGGTATATGACGCATAGCCATACTTTCTGCCATATCAAGCGACGCATTGACTATCCTACCCATTTCTTCTAATTCTTTTTCTCGCAAATAGTTCTTTGCTACAGACACATCTGTTTTGACAATTTTTCCATTCGGAGCGTTTTCCCAAGTGGTCAATCCCATGTGTTCCTTATTCGCATCGGCTCGTTCGACTATCAACTCCGCAGCAGTATGCCCATGCACAGCATAGTGCATTTTGTTCTGTACTGTTTTGAAGAACTTTTGTGTCATTTCCACTCGTGGGTCATAGTCGATACTGAGGGCATAAATCTCCAATACCTTACGATAGAACACCTTCTCACTGGAACGGATGTCACGTATTCTTGCAAGCAATTCGTCAAAGTAATTGCCACCTCCAGCTCGTTTCAAGAGGTCATCGTTCATGGCGAAACCTTTTACTATATACTCCTTCAGTACCTTAGTTGCCCATATACGGAACTGAACACCACGGTAGGAATGAACACGATAACCTACGCTGATTATCATGTCGAGGTTGTAGAAGGCTATTACCCTTTCAACCTTGCGAGTTCCTTCATTTTGAACTGTTGCAAAATTTGCAATAGTTGCCTCTTCTTGTAATTCTCCATCCTCTAACACATTCTTTATATGTCGTGAGATTGTGGACTTATTACGCTGAAACAGCTCTGCCATCTGGTCAAGTGAGAGCCAGACAGTATCGTTTTGCAACTTCACCTCTATCTGTGAATCGCCGTCAGGAGTTTGGTATAATAAAAATTGCCCTTTATCCATATATACATTACTTTAATGTCTTGGTTTGGAGAAGAACTTGGTTTAACTTCTTAACAGATCTTTCATTTCGACACCAAGCAGTTTAGCAATGGCATTAAGTGAACTAAGGTTAGGCTGAGCTTTATTACTAGCCCATCTTGACACAGTACACTCTGATACACCCAGTTCTTGTGCTAACCATTTCCCGGTCTTCTTCTTTTCGACAAGGACTAACTTGATGCGATTCAAATCTTGCTCCATATAAAATTTATTATCGTTTGATGCAAATTTATATAAATCCCCCGAAATTCCACCATTCCATACGTTAAATTAAGAAAAATAGCCCGATTTTGCCACTTTCTCAGCAAAAATTTCTTGATTCTCACTTAATTTCCGTACTTTTGCAATGCTGATTGGAGGCTCTGTGTAAAAGCAGGGAATAGCCAGTTAGTCAAGAAGGCGTATCAAGCTATTCATACCGCTCTAAAATGTCTGGAAAACAAAGAAGAAAGGTACTAATGAATAGAAACGATATGCCCTTCCTTGGTGTATATGATAATGTTCGGTACAGCCCTAATTGTACCCCTACATATCAGCACTGGGGATGGGGCTTTGTTTCTGAACATTTCGTACCACAGGTTTTTTTCCAGACTACCTTAGAGCGAGGGATGGCAGATTCGAACTCCATCCCTTTCTTGTATCTATATACTAACCGCCGTGAATTGTTGGAGTGTATCGGCAAAAAGGCAAGTTGTCGATATGAAAACGTTTTTATACATCTTTCTAATTATTGGACTTTTCTGTTCATGTGCTTCTGACGAGGACAACGTAAAGAATACCGTTAAAAAGTATTTTACTGCATTGTCAAATGAAGACACCAAGACTGCTTACGAGTTGTTTCCAAACAGTAATCCTCAAAATTACGGCAGTACCGTTAAATTGAAAGGAGTGGCTTATACAAACCCTGAGATAACAGCAGTAAAGCAAAAGGGAAATACTTATGAGGTTGATTTTAAGCCTGCTGCCTGTCTTTATGTGGAGAAGAATGGAAACGGAGATTTTGTAATCACCGATTCACGAAACTTTATTGATGTACAAAATGATAATTTAAATAGCCAATATAACATCGCTTCTGCGACTGGAGCCATAAATGATGCTTCTACAGACATACATGTTCTCAAAGCAGAAGATCTGGTAAGAGACAATAGCGAATTCTTTAACTTCTTGAAAAAGAAGTATAACAAATATTACAATGGAGATTTTAAGATATTATCGAATAAAAAAGATAAAATTGGAAATGTGGTATTTGTAAAGGTTACATATCAAACATCCATAGATGCACATGAACATGCTGTTGTTGTAAATGGTAAGGACAAGGATGGTAATGTCATTGTTACAAAACAGAAAAATATTGATTGGCTTGACGCTGGGCATATAAATTCTGTAACATTAATAATCAATGGGGATATGATAAATTACATTAAAGACTATGAAGTTAATATTGGTCTTTTTATGAATCACGACCCTGTTTATTGGCTTGCATATTGTGGTGCTCCATTTTCAAAAGGTGATTACAAAGAGTTTCTTAGGGCAATAAAATAAAAAACGAATAATATGAAAGAGGTAATTCTATCACTGAGAAAATTTAGCTTGCGATGGTCTATTGTTATAGTCTTTGCAGCTACTTTTATTGTTGGGTTGTTTAGCCTGTTTAATGGCAAGAGCTTAGGATTAACAGCGATTATTACATCCCTTACTATCACTTTGTTTTATGTTACATTTGCAGTACAAGCGATAGAGAAGGACGAAAAAGCCGTCGTTACATCCTGTATTTTTATGGCTGCTATGCTTTGTTCTATTGGTGGTTCTTTTGGAACTTTTAACGAATCGCCAGATTTTGGCAACATGCTTTTGGGTGATGTCTTTGGAGGCAACGATAGCATGCAGAATTGGGCATACGAATCAGTCGAGTCATCTGCCCCTTACACACTTTTGATGAACATTCTTATGCTTGTTGGCTTCTTTATTTCAATCAATAATATCAAGAAAAAATTTGTATTCGCATGGTGGGTTGCAATAATAGCACAAATTGTCTCTACATGGGGAACTTTCGTTGTTTTCTCCAATTCTGATTTTAGTACCTTCCAAACTTGTAATAATGCAAGTTCAGTTATAACTTTTGTATTGCTAATAACTGTATTGTGCATAGGAGGTAAAACAAAATCAAACTTTACAAAGAACGAAGTGCAATATACTAAATCTGAAATGCCTAAACCTGTATCACCAGAGACAAACAGTATAGTCAATAAGAGTGAAGATTTGATGAAAATAAAGGAATTGCTTGATTCGGGAATATTGACTGAAGAAGAGTTCAATAATGAGAAAAAGAAGATTCTAAATATGTAAGTGTATGAAAAGTAAAACTACAGCAGGAATATTGGGTATTATATTCGGTGAGATTGGTGCCCATTGGTTCTATCTTGGCAAACCAGGCAAGGGAGCATTATATCTTTGCTGTTTCCTTCTTACATTTTGGACGGTGTGGGTTCCTATAATACAAGCAGTAATCGTTCTTGTGGAGGGCTTGATGTTACTCTGTATGGATGATGCAAAATTTGATTCTGAATACAACAAAACTTTAGGTTCGTCAGTTTCAACTCAGAGTAACAAAATGTATGTCAAACAGGAGACACCTACAACGTCACCAAACAACACTTCTAAGATGGAATCACTGTTTGAATTAAAAAAGCTCCTTGATTCAGGTGTTCTTACCCAAGAGGAATTTGATAACGAAAAGAAGAAAATCTTAAACTCATAACAACATGGAACAGCATATAATAGACAACTTGAAGTCTTTGAAGGCATTACTAGATTCTGAAGTTTTGTCGGCAGAAGAGTATGAATCGGAAAAGAGGAATTTGTTGCATGGGGAAGTCAAAAATGAATCACAGATACAAACACCACCTGTAAAATCGAAAAAACAAAACGAACTCGACACTAACGATATGGTAAATCAGCCATGCGCCCCAAAAACAATCAACATAGGAGGCAATAATCTTTTGCTATGGTGGGCGATTACCTATGTAGTTGCAAGTGTTATAGCTGAGTTTATTCGGAACACTTTGAATATTTGGAGTGCTGAGTCTGTAGTTTCTCGCAATATTTTCTTTTTATTGTTGATTATTTGTCATTTCAGCAATATTCTTCCGGCTCTTGCAATAAAGAATAGAATATATAAAATCCCTTGCGTAATAGGAGTTGGACTATTATCCTTATATAATATATTTCAGATTATTCAAGAAATGTGATGTTTTAATATTATGGAGCAACAAACAATAGATAAACTCATGGAGATAAAGAAACTCTATGAGGCAGGTATCTTGACAAAGGAAGAAATGGAGGCAGAGAAGGCAAAAATTCTGTCCCCTACAACTTCACAAAGTACCAAGAATGAGAACAATTCTGAAAGTGAACCGTCTGATATCAAAGCAAGCACATCAGACAAAAAGAAATCAGAAGCTCAAGAAGTAACAATAGTACATGTTTCAAAAAAAGCAGGAGAGAAACAACAGAAAATCAAATCTACTCCCCGAAAAGGATTGTCTGAGAATGCAAGAATTTGGCTTATTGCAGGAATTGTAGTAGCGGTCATGCTCACTATTGCCATCATCATTCAAAATGGCAAAAGTTCAAGCAACCAATCATACGATAATGATTATGTTGATTCTGTTGCTGTCGATTCTGCTGGTGTTGATGATACTGATTATGATACTGCCGTAGATGTAGATGATAGTCAAGAGCAGACACCACAAAACTACACAGAAAAGGCAGAGGATTACATTGGTGGTCTTGATACTGACACTCGTGTTGTCGCAAGTCTAACGGATGATGATCGCCATTGTGTTTATACACTGACTGAAGTTGAAGCTGGTCGGGGAAGAGTAAACAGTTTGTATTGCCACAATCTTGAAACAGGTTCAACAAATCTCGTTTTAGTTCCTTACAAGGTTGAAGGAGAAGAGGACAATGGCGAACAGGTTGCAGATGCTAAAATGATTGGTAACAATCTTTATGTCATCAACACTTCATATCGTTGCGGTAGTAGTGTTGCTTGCTTGAATACGCTCACAAATAATTGGTCATGTGCTGTCAGAGCCTGTGCTGATGCTAAGTTTGTCGGTTCAAACAAGCTTAAAGTAACATATTCAAAACTCGTATATGAGGGAGAATGTTTAGCTGACAACCAGTATGAATATAAAGATAAAGTAATAACATTAAAATAACGTGACCCTATGAGAAAGTTATTATTACTCATTGCATTAGGATTCGTAATGTTATCCTCTTGCACCAACGGGCAAACAAAAGGTGCTGCCGAAGAGATTGATAGCATAGCACTCAGAGCAAAGACAGATACGGTTCTTAGCTTTAATGGTCATACTCTTGGAGATACTGTTATACAAGAGTTTCCATCATCAGTAGCAGATGAACCGTATGTTGGATATGAAGATGAAACGACCCTAACATTTGATAAATGGAGTTATCCAGTTAAATATCAGGTTTTAGGAGATATTTTGAAGTCGTATGAAAGAAATCATAAAATCATTGATTCCGTTAAAGTTGACAATATCTCTATACATCTTGCTGATAATATTAAACCTAACGATTTGAAGAATATCGTTAATTTATACACATCAAGATATGGTAAATATTCGTTTTATGCAGAAGATTACGTCTCACCAAAACTCTTTCCAAATGACAGAGTGGACAGCCTTTCTCACGATTTTTACTTAAAAACATTTATTGAACAAGGCAAAGGAAGAATAGTTTGGGAATGGGCAAATTGCAGTATAACTATTGAACATGGTGATTTTTTAGATTGCTCTATAACATATAGTTTATCTGGATCTAAAGATAGATTGAAAGAAGAAAAAGAACTTGAATCCCAAGCTAAAAAGCAAGACATTTAAGATAGGATAAAAAAAGAGAGGAAGGACATCCAAAGTCTTTCCTCTTTTTAGTTCTATGGTCGTGGGAAATTAGGTACAGTTGTTTTGAATCTGTAGCCATTGTTACAAACGCCATTAGATTTTAGATTATTTGCTATACTACCGACACCCATTCCGAGAGCTTTAGCGGCATCATTCATGGTATTAAAATCTTGCCATGTTCCGTCTGGTGCAAAAGCCCGGACTGCTTTACCACGTTTTTGTTGGGCGAGTTTCATATTTGCTCTGGCAGCATCTGGAATTTTATGACTACCCCAATAACCTCCTCCATGAGTCTCTCTCCACTTTCTAGCACCCTCAGAAGCTGCTTTTGGCTCAATTCCTTTCATACGGTCAGATTGGGCTTTCTTCATTTCGGGAGTACGTTTTTTGCCTGTATTGCCCTGGCTAATTCTCAGTTTGGTAGCATCAGATTGTGTTCTACCGAGATTAGCTGCCGAGATCTTTTGTTTGGTTTCAGCTGTATGATTTCTACCCTTTGAAGCAGCACCAATTTTTTGTCGATGTGAAGCCGAGAAGTTCACCCCTTTATTACCAGTTCCATATTTAGCAACATTATAACCATTATTGATAGTATCGTATTTCTCGATATAATCTCCTTCCAAAGAGAATAATTTGGGTTTTAACATTCCTAAATCATAGTAATCTGTGATGACTTCAAGCTCATGGTAAATCCAATCTTTCGTTCCTAATCTTCGTTTAGCCTCGTTGAGTTTCTCATTAGCGTATTTGTCATTAAGATTCTTCCAATTACGCCTACGAGCTTTCTCATTGATAGTTTCACCTACATACGACTTGCCATGTTCTTTCCCAACTCCTTGGTAAGTATACATATAAACGACACCTCTGAATTGAATGAATTTGATTGTCATTTCCAGTTTGTCAGAGTCTGCTGATACAGAAATGTCATAGCGGTTGTAATCCAATTTGTAGTGTTGCCTCATTAGCTTTTTATATTGAGGAGCAAAACTTCTAAGTAACACCTTTCCTGCCTTTGCTTGTGTTGGTCGAGAGTCAACAAATTCAAGTGGTTTAGTATTTGAAACTTCCCATCCTGTTATAAGTTCAGCATCCATTATACCAATCAATTTCTTTTTAGGTAATTTGAGGTTACGTTTCCAAGTGAATGAAATAGAATGAAGATCATTTCTGGTAACACTAAAATCAATAAAACCTTTTCCATAAACGGCATCATATTTAGGTTGCATCTTTTTCTGAATGTTCTCAGCCAATTCTCCCATATCCAAGAGAGTATCGAAGAGAATGAATGATTGTTTCTCATTCGTCATAATCTTATATTTTAAAGTTGTGAACAAGACTATTCTTATTCATACTTTAGGCGTTAACGTTCCTTAAACCGAGTTTCGAGGCATTTACTTTACACACGTTGTTTCATGTTTTATGGGACGAAAAAAGGGAAGAAAGCCCATAAAAAGCCTTCTTCCCAATTAGATTAGTCATTATTGCAAACCTCAAGCTCGTGGAATGAATAAAACAGATCCTCATTCTCTTCTTCGTGTTCTTCAACGTAAGCATCTAAAGCATTTTGTATTGCATTAACGTTTGGCTCTACATCAATCCCGACAATCTTAGACACAAAATCTGCTGCTTCATCGAGAGTTTCAAAATATTCCCAATCCTCGTATGAATCAAGAAAGTAACGCTCTGGGAAATAATCACCTGAAGCATCATTCGTATAATACACTCCACAGCCAGGTTCTTGCTCCATAAAGTAAACTTTGATGGACGGATAGGTCTTTTCGATTATCTGTCTAACCCCCTCCTGTTCGCACCAGGCAGTATTTTGATTTATTGTCAGTACATTTCCGTCAAGTGAGAAGTCTGTTATCTCCCCACGACAACGATATTCCTCCCAATCTCCACCAAGTTTGTGTACCAAGTTTCCAAGCCACATCTTCCCGAAGCCATTCTTTAAGATAGATGTCTTACGCTTCTCCATATATTTCAAGACTTTATGCAGAGATTTTACTTCCTTCAAATCTCCTACGCACTTATAAGAGGTATCACACCAATTCGGCATCAGCGACCTCCTTTCCATCTTTGTAGTGGTGGTAGATAGATAGTGTTTCTGTTACCATCCACTGTGAATTCTTTAGTCTAAAACCATACTTACATTCGAGGGTTGAGAGAAATTCCTCAAAATCCTCATACTCCTCAGACGCTTTCAATTCTTCATTGGTCAGCTCGATAATGTTCAAGCAACCGATTGTGAAGTCTAAAATCAATACATACTTTGATTCCATAATTATTCTATCCTTGTTGATTTGTAAAACATTAATTTTGTGATAAATGGGTTCTCTCGTAGTATCATATTCCTTGCAGACATTTGATTCTTTGCTTCTACCCACATCTTGATAGGCTTAGTTGATTCTTTAGTCCTAGCCATGAAGTACCAGAGTATTCTCATAGTTCTACACCATTCAAAGAGGCTGCATCAATAATTACTTGACACACCTCCAGTTGTTCTGTATCAGGTAGTTCGGAAAGAGCAACTTCAAATCCTTCACCAACATCCATCATAAGACCTCTCTCTGGATCCCAATAAAAGTCCTCGATGACATTACGTTGTCTCAAATAATTATTACCATCCCAAGATTGAGTAGTGATTGTAGGATAGTAAGACACCTTAAAGGCATCATCATTTTTGTACTCCTTAATAATAGTACTTGCCTTGTCAATAGTCTCTTGCAAGTCTGGAATATCCTTAGAGTCAACAATCTCTCTGTTATCAAATTCCAGTTCAAAATCCTCATTATACAAATCTATCTGGTCTGCCTTCTCGATAGCTTCTTCTTTTGAGTTGGCAAGGACTACAACATCAACTGTGGCGTAGTAATTGTAGTGAACTAAAAATTTTTTCATTTTTCTTGATGTTTTAAGCCCAATCATTCACTAGCCATACCTCAATATCATAATTTACAGTATAGCCCTGCGTTTGAAAGGGGATTTGTAATTCTTGTTTTATTTGTTCTCTTGCCTCTTCTGCCGTAAGTCCATCAAAATCATCCAAAGGAATATTATGATGTTCCGCTATGGCTTCAATGGCTTCTTCTTTTGATGTGTAGATACCCTTGTAGTCTCGATTTGAAAGAGAGTGCCAGGAGTCAGTCTCATACACTGGATAAAGATATTGTTCTGTCATACCGCTTCCTTGACAAAGTAGGTTATGTGGTTGAAGTTGGAGCTATATGGGCTTGTTGTAATCATCTTAAACCCCACTCCATATTTGCCTTGGTACTTCTCCACGTTCCAATGCTTTCTTGTGGATTTACCGACACCCACAGAAGTATGATGAGGAAGAAAGTTGTGTTGTATGAGTTGTTTAATTCTCATACGTTGTTCTTCGCTATAAATTCTAGCGTATGCTACATTTGAAGAATGAAGAGTTCTAATAATAGCACCCTCCTGATTGTGTATATTCTCTTTCATTTTAAGTTGTATCTTTTGAGAAGTTTATATATTGTTGATTTAGAGAAAGAGCAACCTTTGGAAGTGACAAATCCCTCTTGATTGAGTGTGTCTGCCATTTCTTGTAAGGTATATTCTTCTTTCACGAGAGTACGGAGCATAGCAATAGCCCTCTTGTTATTAGGATTGCTATCCGCTTTAGCTTTGCAGGTCTTGATGCTGTTCTGGATTGCTTGCTCATGCTTATCCAGTAAATGCTCTGGATTGCCAAGTTTGAATCCTCTTGCTTTCTTTGCCTGTAATGATGCTTTGGTTCTTGCTGCAATAAGTTCTGCTTCATACTGACTAATAGCAGAGATTATATGCAGTACCATTTTATTAGCCTGGGGAAAATCGCAAAAGATAATTTCCACATCAGACTCCAATAGATTTGAAAGGAAAGATACGCTTCGGGCGAGACGATCTAGTTTAGCAACAATCAGAGTTGCACTTTCCTTTCGGCATTGTGATAACGCTTCTTTCAGTTTGGGTCTGTCAGATTTGCGTCCACTTTCTACCTCGACATACTCAGAAATCGGAGTTGTGTCACGGAGGTAGTTGTGTATAATTTCTCTTTGTGCTTCAAGTCCAAGTCCACTATATCCTTGCTTTTGTGTAGAGACTCGGAGATAAGCTACATACTTTGTTTCTGTCATTGTTTACTGGTTTTAACATAAGTTCCACAGCTTAGATATCCGTCTTGTCGATGGAACCAATGTGAGTTAGACATAAAAAAATGAGGAATACCAGAGATTGTTAGTTTCCTGATATTCCCCATCTTCGTAGGATTGATAGTTTCCCTATACTGCGATTTTATGTGTAAGCCCGAATATTGAGCAAATGTAATCGTAGTAAGAAACGCCATATTGTACGTTTACATCTATGAGTGAAACGATATTCTCTAAAGAAACGAAACGATAGATAACTTCGGATTCCAGAGCGTTGTCGGGAGTTATTGTTATATCGTATCTGTTATCTTCTGTCAGCTGTATCTTAATCCATCCACAGACTTTTCCTTGAACATAAAATGAAGTTCCGTTTTCGATGACTTTGATGTCGTTGAAGCGGAGACCCCATGAGAAAGGCTTCATGCTACATTGAAGAGCATCATGCCAGATTTGCTTTGCTATTCTATCGTTCATATTAAGCTCCAATTAAGAAGTTCATTACTTTGGCATTATAGTTCTCAACCTTGTCGTTCTCCACGTTTAGGTCGATCGTCTCTGCCAGGTTATCTAAATACACATCGTCTATCTGTTTGAGCAAAATCCCTTCTTCATCATATAAGAGAACTTGGAATATATCAGCTCCTTCGATATAGACAATTCTCACGTTTCCTGTATGTAAGAAGCCCTGAACATGGAATTCGAGAGCATCTTCACTACATACTACTGTTTCTAAGTCCACTCCCCAACTCATAGGAAGGAGAGGTTCTTTGGCAATGATACTCCAAATGTACCTTGCCATGTCGGTTGATAGTTTCTTATTACCCATCTTGCCTTTTATTGTTATCAATCCATTTTTTTGCCTCTTCAAGTGAATCAAAGGTATTGTCCTCTATTTCACCATCTTCATTCAGAACAAATGCTTGAACATCATCGGGAGAGTTCAGAATAATCAAATTCTCCCTATAAGTTATCTCCTTAGCCATGTTGTAGGATTGATTTAATTGTTTGTACTTGTTGTTTGGTTGGAGCTGAGAATACGATATAAGCATCATCGTCCTCTATCCCAGTCCATACAACTTTATCTATCGTACCGCCATTCTCTATAATTTGACTCTTGGCGTATTGAACATCACCCTCATGCTCAACATCTATAAGATAAAATACTCCTTTAGCCATAGTATTCCTTCATATAGCAATCTTCACAGAGAGATCCATAATCATTAACATCACTTCTTGTCATCGGTCTGCCACAATACTCACAATGTCTTACAGTCTCTTCGTGAACATAGCGGACAACATCAAGCATCGATGCACCACGATAAGACACAGATACCTTATCTTTCTTAGTTGCTTTCTTGTTTGCCATTTCCTTTTAGTTTTGATTCGTACTTGCATTCAACATAGGCAGTAAGAA
>OHHJ01000465.1_pt1 | contig 11507 bp, 8 predicted proteins | sample 1568041 | NCBI WGS metagenome assembly OHHJ01 (sample SAMEA3879573, study PRJEB24766) | human gut metagenome | biome: human-associated habitat; feature: feces | place: USA | collected 1985/1987
TGTCAAGGTCGACCGAAAAAACGCTCACTTCACCTCTGTTTCAACATTGCCAAACGCAACCCTTTACACAAAGGCTATCGAATTTTAAACAAACAGTTAAGTAATTTTGAAAGTATAAGTTGAGCAATTTTGACCTGTATTTTTGTTGGTTTTGGCATTTGGAAGAGGAAGCATAGTGGACTATGTGACCGATTACAAATTCCAAAAACAGCAAAATTGCGGAAGTTATTTTTCACCATTACTTATATTCAATCGCCACGACATTCACGCCATCAGCATCTCCGCTCTCCTGCCCATAGGCATCCATAGCCCGCACGATATAGGTATCGTGGCAGAGTGAAGGCAAAGAGGGGGTATAAATCCATTGTGTCGCGGAGATTTTTGAAGCGACCAGACGCGGTTCTTCCAACGTTTTTTTCAGCACAAGTGTGTCCTTTGGAGACCGAGGCGCACCAATAGTAAGGGGGGAAACACGGCTGACGCTTGTCGCGCTTTTGGAAATGCGATAGATATTATAGGTTACTGGAACGGCAGAGGTGACAGCCTTCCACGACAAGTGCAACGTATTTCCTTCTCTTTTGATGCTGACGTGCGGCATCTCGGGAGCTGCAACGCCCGACACCTTCATGGGCGGTGTCAGAACGGGGTGGCGATAGAAATCCTTCTGAAGAAAATCATAAAGTCCCTTGGTGTTGTCTGTCAGGAACTTGCTCCGAAAAAAGGCCGTGCCTCCCATATTGAGCTGACGCGCGAAATGCATCTGCCGCGCGATGACCGACAAAGACCAATTTTTCTCGCGCGGAGAAAGGAAGTAAATTCCCAAACCAGGAACGACTGGGCGCCCTCCGCTCTGTTCTGTCCAGTCTTGTGCGAAGGGATAAAAGTGCTTACCATCGAAATACATCATGGGAAACAACACGTCCATCAGTCCCTGCTGCAACCATTGTGCGGCATCTTGATAAACGGCCTCACGCGCATTCCAGCCATAGCTACTCTGACGGGGCAGATCGGCACGTTTTCCAACTGGCGAGCAACTCAGTTTCACCCAAGGGCGCACAGACTTGACGGCGTCATGCACCTCCCGAACAACGCGCGAAACATTCTCGCGCCGCCAGTCTCCCAGGCGCTTTCCGTTGCCGTATTTTCGATAGGTGGCCTGGTCTTTCCAAGCCACAGACTCTTCTGGATATCGTATGTAATCTAAATGTATGCCGTCCACATCATAGCGTTCCACAATTTCCCGACAGATGCCAGCAACGTATTGCGCCGTGGCTGGAACGCCAGGGTCCATAAACCAGGCATCGCCACAGCGATGGCAGAGCTCTGGATGTTTCTTTGGCAAAGCTTCCGCCCCGAGCCGCCGCGCCAACGCCGCATTGCAGATGGGAAAGGCCACGACCCAAGCGTGCAATTCCATGCCGCGCTTATGACATTCTCTGAGCGCAAAGGCCAACGGGTCGTAACCCGGACCGCGCCCTGGCGTTCCCGAAAAGGCGCCATCCCACGGTTCGATGTTTGAGGGATAAGCCACGGTGGCCCGGATGCGCGTTTGAAAAATCACGGTATTGATGCCAGCCTGCTGCAGGCGGTCAAGTGTCTGACGGAGCGCCTGCTGTTGGCGCAGGGTGTCTGAAGGAACACTCACCGGACGCGAAGGCCAGTCAAGTCCGCTCAACGTTGTCAGCCAAACGGCACGATATTCTCGTCCCGCAAAGCGCTCGCCAAGTATCTGCGCCAGACCCTGCGATGCAGAAAGGAGCATAAAGACAGCGAGCATGAAAAACACCCGCAGCGTTTGGCTTCTATATAGATTGTGTTTTATCATGTGATAAACTGGTAGTTATTTTTAAAAAAGGGCATTCCTCCTGTCCTTCCATTATTTCTTCAACTGCTGATAATACGCATTGAGCATCCCGCGCGGAATGCCCAACGCCACGGCGGCATCCAAATCCTTTCGGGCAGCCACAAAACGTTTGAGTTGCAAATTGGCCTTGGCGCGGCCAATGAAGATTTCTGGATTTTCCGGCGCGAGAAGAATGGCTGCATCATAGTCCTTCACTGCCAAATCTGGCACCGTCAAGCGCATTTCGAGTTCGGCTCTTGCCAAGCGTCCTTCAACATTCTCAGGATGGGCCTCCACAAAGGCATCGAGTTTGTGGAGCGCATTTTGCGATTGTCCGAGCGCTTCGAGCGCCCCAGCTTCGAGCAAATGCGCATTCTGGTTGTCGGGGTCAAGACGTATGATTTCTTCCACGTCGGTTTTTGCCAGATGAGGCTGACGGCTTTTCATGTGAATGCCAGCTTGCAGGAACAAGGCTTTCACGCGCAGATGCGTTGCCGGATTGCCATTCAGCAACACGGAACAGTCTTCAAGCGCCGCCTGCTGGTTGCCCATCTCATAATAGCTTACCGCGCGTTCGTAACGCGCCTCGCCCACTTCCGGATGCTCTTTCAGCACCTCACTGAAACGCGTGATAGCTTCCCGGTAACGTCCTTGTGCGAGATAGATTTCTCCAAGATTATGCCTAACGATGTAATTCGACGGAGCTTCCGGCCGAACACGCAGTGCTTCCTTGAAAAGTTGTTCTGCTTGTGCCAGAGAATCGCGCCCCAACGCATTGAGTGCACGCGTCAGATGGTCAACGTAAGCTAAGGAATCGGCTGCCAACCGCTCCTTGACCTTGGCTTCCTCGCGATAATCGTCAATGGTTTTGGCACGCACGACACCGCCACGCTTAAGGTCAATCACGGTTTGTGCCCTCAATGCTGTGAACGAGAGAGCAAAAAGACACAGGCCGACAAGGGCCACATTCTTAAAGACTTTCATTTTATTCTGTTTTGCAAGCAAGTGGTCTGGATTAACTGATGGCAAAAAGCCGCATCATTTGTTGATTTGAAAACGAACCGTGTCGCCATAGCTCGTCCCCATTGCGAGCATAAGCCACGGCGTAGTAGTTTCCATTCTGCAGCGAGTCGGCGTAGGCCGAGAAAAGCAGAGAGACTTCCTCACTCTTAAGCTTCACGCGCAAGGTGTCGTTGCCATAAAGAAAACCACACTCAAGCACATCGCTGTTGGGGGAGTCTGTCACGCGGCCATTGAGAAGCACACCGTCGCCCGCCGCCTCTGCCGCCAAAGTTTCCACCGTCGGCGCAAAGGGTTGCTCGCCAGAACGGTCTACACCGTTGCACGCTGAGAGGAAGATGAATGAGGGAAGGATATAAAGGAGGGTATGTAATTTCATTTTTATTGAGTAATACATTTTATAGGTTTCGCACTATTTCCGGCCAAACCACACTGCCCGACAGTGCATTATGCCTCAAGTTTCAGGAGCAACACTCGCTTTGTGTCGGGAGAAATGGCCCCGCGCTGGTCAGGACGGTGCCCCACAAGCCAGAGTATGCCGCGCGAATCGGCCACGACAGCCGTCCATAGGCGCTGTATCTGCGAGACGTGTCTGTTTGTCAGGAAGTCGCTCACAAGTTTGCTGCCGCGCAGACCGAAGGGCGTGAAGCGCTCTCCGTTTTCCGGACGGCGCAACATCAAATCTCCCACAATTTTGTCGGCGTCAAGCGCCACTTGGTCAGCGCAGCGCGGAATCTCGGTCAAAGCTTCGCGGGGAAGCCATTGCACACTGATTGTCCGACCATCGGGCAAGGTGGCCCGCACGACATCGGCAAGGCTGACGGGGCGGTATTTCGCTGGACGACGGCTCACCTCCAGATGGTCGCGATAATAGGCCGCGAGAAAATTTTCCGACTGGAAGAGGGCACGCTCGCCACAGCGTTCTGGCTGAGAGAGCAAAGACACGACGTCTTCGGCGAAACCGAAACGCCTTCCGATGGCATCGAAATTGGCGCGGAAGCGCAACATCGAAACAGGAAAGACGTAGCCCGTCGGCGTTGGGCGGGCAGGAGCGTCGAAGGTCGACGCCATGACGGCCTCATAAGCCTCTTCCGCCGATTGCAGTTTTCTCATGTCGCCAACGAGGGTCTGCTCCACCGAAGGATTCATCTCCCTCAACAAAGGCAGGAGACGATTGCGCACAAAATTGCGCTTATAGCTGGTGTCGGCATTCGTGCTGTCGGTGACATAATCCTGTTTCCTGCGCTGCAAAAAGCGGAGCAAGGTTTCGCGAGAGACGTTCAGGAAAGGGCGGATGATGCGGTCGCGCTCAAAAGCCATACCTGTCAGTCCGCGGATTCCCGTGCCACGCACGAGGTTGAGCAAGAGGGTTTCGATGTTGTCGTCACGGTGGTGGCCAACGGCGATTTTGTCCAATTGGCGTTCCTTTCGCAACGTTTCAAACCAGGCGTAGCGCAAGCGGCGTGCGGCCATTTCGATGCTCTCGCCGTTGGCCTGCGCCTCCTTCTTTGTTTGGAAATCAACGACATGGAGCGGCACCTGCAGGCGCTCGCACAGATCTCGGCAGAACATTTCGTCGCGCAGGCTCTCGCTGCCCCGCAAATGGAAATTGCAATGCGCAGCCTCCACGCGAAAGCCCAGTGTCTGCAACACGATGAGCAACGACACCGAGTCGGCACCGCCGCTCAATGCCACCAAACAGGCGTCGCCCTCGCGAAGGAGGTGCTGCCGCTTGATGGTCTGGCCCGCCAGCTCCAGCAATTCGTCTTTCATTGGAGTCATCACAGGCAATCAATAAGAGGCGGAAGCCGGAATGCCGCATGCTTTCACGCGGGCGACAATGGCATCGAGTTCTTCATGCGTGGCTTTGAGAAGGGCCTGGTCGGGGGTCTCACGGTCGATGGTGTAAACCATCACGCTCTGCGGCGCAATGGCCTTGACCGCCTCAATCCAGGGGCCGACATATTCCTCGCCGGTGTTGTCGACGCTCACGCCGTGCATGTCACGTCCTTTCATGAACATCGTTTGGATGATGACGTGACCATGATAGCTCTTCAGAGCCTCAACGACTTCACCGACATCGTAATGTCCCGTTGGGGCATTCACGCGCCGAATGTATTCCGCATTGACCGTGTCGAGTTTCAAAATATTGTTGTCCACCATAAGCAAGGCCTCCCTGACACTTGGTTTGGCGGCCAGCGTGGCATTGCTCAAAACGCTCACACGGGCCTCGGGGCAATGGCGGTTGCGCAACTGTATGGTGTCTTCAATGATGGCTTTGAAATCGGGATGCGCCGTCGGTTCACCATTGCCGGCAAATGTCAGCACATCTGGCAAACGCCCTTCACCCGCCATCTTAACGAGCTGCTGCTCCAGTTTTTCGCGCACCTCTTCGCGCGTCGGACGATGGAGGCGTGGCCGATGGTCGGCATTGAAGCCACACTCGCAATAGATGCAATCGAACGTGCAAATCTTGCCGTCGGCAGGCATGAGATTGATGCCCAAAGAGACTCCCAGACGGCGACTGTGGACAGGACCGAAGATGGGAGATGGATAGATAACCGTTGACATGATATATATTTTATATTTGGATGGGATGAATACCCACTTATTAACCACTGACCTTTTAAAGAGGATATTCCACCGCATAATTTATTACAAATGAGGGCATGTTCCGTCGTTAAGAACATGCCCTTCATTAAGTAATGGTTTTGTTTCAACGACCAGAGGAAGCCTCAGGCGTTTGAAACACAATTATTTTTCTGCTTTGATTTTCTCGTTGACCGCCTTGATTTTCTCCTCGATGAGCTTGAGGTCTTCTTTCAAGCGTTCAATCTTTTTGGAAACCTCTCCCACGAGCGCGTTGGCACCCTTCGACTTCATAGAGAAGAAAGAAAGGTTCGTCTCGTAGTTCTTGATTTCCTGCTTCTTGGCTTCAAGCGCATTGTTCAAGCGGGCACGTTCGCGCGTCAGTTCGTTGCCACCCTTTTCAGCCACATTCTTGCGGAAGCTCTCCAGATTACGGCGCCCTGCGCTCAGGTGCAATTCCTTATACACCTTGTCGCAAGCCTCGTGGTAACGCTTGTACATCTTTTCCTTCTTGCGGAAAGGCACGTGGCCCGTTTCGTTCCACTGTGCCTGCAAGTCGCGCACCTGCTGCTGCACGTTTTCTCCTGGATTGGTCAAAAGAGCCTCCAGCGCGGCGATGATTTCATTCTTCTTCGCCATGTTGGCCTCTTCAGCTTCGCGCTGTCCGGCAGTGGCGGCATTCTTCTGCTCGAAGAAATAGTTGCAAGCATCGTTGAAACGCTTCCAAATGGTTTCAGAAATCTTGTGAGGCACAGGACCCACCTTCTTCCATTCCTTCTGGAGTTCAACAAACTTGTTGGTCACGTTGTTCCAGTCCTTGCTGTCTTTCAATGCCTCAGCCTGTTCGCAGAGCGCATTTTTCTGAGCGAGATTAGCCTGAAGCGTTTCGCGCGTGGCCTTATAGTAGTTGGTCTTAGCCGTAAAGAACGCATCGCAAGCACTGCGGAAGCGCTCAAAGATTTTCGCGTTCATCTTCTTCGGCGTGAAACCGATGGTTTTCCATTCTGCCTGAAGCGCAATCACCTCCTTGGTCTTGCCTTCCCAGTCGGCAGCATTCTTGAGCGTTTCAAACTGCGTATTGATTTCCTCAATCTTCTCGCAGAGCGCCGTCTTCTTCGTGAGGTTTTCCTCTTCGCGGTTTTTCAGTTCCTCGAAGTGGTCCTGGTGGCGTTTGTTGACAACGGTTGAAGCATCCTTGAAACGCTTCCAAATTTCCTCGCGCAACTCTTTGGCAACAGGACCCGTCTCGCGGAACTCCTGGTGCAGTTTCTGCAACTGATGGAAAGCCGACACGGGGTCTTCCACCTCGGCCAACTTCTCAGCGGACTCGCAAAGAGCGGTTTTGATTTCAAGGTTCTTCTTGAAATCGTAAGCGCGAAATTCGTGGTTCAGACGCAATTGGTCGTAGAACTGCTCAACATACAGTTGGTAGTTTTTCCACAGTTCCGTCGCACGTTCAGCTGGCACCTGTTTGATTTCCTTCCATTCAGCCTGCAAGTTCTTAAACTCATCATAATTCTTGTCGGCCTCATCCGGTGTTGCCGACATTTCCTTGATGCGCTCAATGATGGCGAGTTTTCTTTCCAGTCCGGCCTGCTTTTCCTTTTCAAGTTCCTCCATGGCCTGCGCACGCATTTCGCGAATGCGCACCATCTGCGCCTTGAAGTTTTCCTCTTCGGGATCAGGAGCCGGCATAAATTCTTCCACCTTTCCGCCGTTGGCCAAGAAAGCCTCTCTTGCGGCAAGGATTGAAGCATTGTGGAGTTTATAGTAAGTCTGCTTCAGCAGTTCTATTTCATTGCGGTCAACGTCTTGTCCTTCGGCCACGATTTCCTTCAGACGCTCGATTACGCCCTCCTTCGTGGTAGGCAATGCACGTGCAGACGTGTTTTCAGCGGCAGCAGCCACCTGCTCCACCGTTTCCTCATTAGCAATGTTTGCCGTTTGCTCCGTAGCTTTCACAGGAGCTTCTGCAGCGTTCAATTCGTTGATTTTCTCTTCGCTCATAGGAGTTTTTTTCTTCTTAAAGGTCGAGCTCTGCTTCGCGTTGTCCCTCTGCATGGGAGACACAGCGCTGACAAGGCACCACCTTCACAATAGTACAATAATGTTTCGATACTTCGCGGCCACCATCGCCTCTTTGGCGTTCTGATGCCGCACACGTTAATTCGCCGTCTGACTCAGCAAACGGCTTATTCGTTTGCAAATGAAGTTATTTTTATCGGGATAGCCAAACGTTTGCCAACAAATTTTCGTCAGCCCTGGCGCTCTGGGCCTTTTTGGCACAACTTATCCCTTGTTAAGTAGGTGTTCAGAATTAGTTTATATTGAATTGTCGTATTATTTTGTTCCTACAGCTGTCTTGAAGAAGGAGCGTAGCGGGCTACGTGACTGATGAAAGACAGTTGTAGGGGCAAAAGAATGCGGCAAGGCAATATTAAACTGGCTTATCCCTACATGGATAGTATAAACTAATTTTGAACACCTACTTATCCTCTGCGGAGGGTTAATTATTCTCTGCGAAGGACGAATTATTCTCTGCGTGAATTATATCCAAGCCTTCTTGCGGAACACACCATAGCAGATGAAAGTCACCACGATGGTGAAGACGATGGTGATGGGGAAGCCCCACCACACTTCTTCCATGCCCGAAATCAAGTTCATACCAAAGATACTTGCCACGAGCGTCGGAATCATGAGGATGATATTGAGGCTCGTCATCTTCTTCATCAAGCCCGACATATTGTTGTTGATGACGTTGGCATAGGTTTCCATCGTCGAGTCGAGGATGTTGGTGTAGATATTCGTTGTCTCCCTCGCCTGGTTCATCTCAATGGTGACGTCTTCAATGAGGTCGGCATCGAGTTCATCGACAGGCAGTTTAAACTTCAGTTTTGAGAGCAGTGTCTCATTTCCACGAATAGACGTGATGAAGTAAGTCAAACTGTCTTGCAGTCGCGACAGCCCCACGAGGTCTTCGTTGTTGATATTGTTGTCGAGCTTATGCTTGGCTTCCTCTATGAGAATGCTGATTTGCTTGAGTCGTTTCAGATACCAAACGGCCGAAGAAAGGAAGAGGCGGAATACAAGGTCTACGGAGTCGGTGAATCCCAAATTGCGCTTCTGCTGATACGACACGAAATCAATCATCATGTTGGTTTCGTAGTTGCAGACCGTTACGCAAACCCCTTTATTGAGGATGATGCCAAGCGGCACCGTGGTGTGGGGCGTGCGCGACCTGACTTCCTTGACATAAGGGATACGCAAGATAATGAGCGACCAGCCCTCATCGTAGTCATAACGTGAGCGCTCGTCTTTATCTCGGATGTCGTCAAGAAAATAATCGGGGATGTGCAGTTCGTTGAAAAGGAAATTTTCGTCGTCTGGCGTTGGGCAAGTCACCTGCACCCAGCAATTGGGCTGCCAATTCTCAAGAGTACGCAGTGTGTGGTCGATGTTCCAGTAGGTTCGCATGTCAAGTTTCTCCCATGTTTAAAAGGACGGGGAAACCTGCCTGATGCTCTTTCCCTGTCTGTTAATCAATATTTTCCGCGTGATAGTCGTCCATTTGGATGATACAATAATGGTTTTCGGCAGCAAAAATAATAATTTATTTTTCGCAGGCAAAGCGTTCCCCCCTAAAAACGGAAGGAAAAAAGTCGCTCCCCACCTGCGGCAACAAGTGGGGAAGGGCGAAAAAGAAACTTCCGCTGGTATTCCCCACCACAAAAGCCTACTTTCCGCCGAGCCAAAGCGCCAGATAGCCCCAAGCGATTTGCGCGGCGAAAAATTCTTCTGCCGTGTCAAAACTGTTCTCTTTCTTACTGTTGAAATAGCGGCCGCTCGTGCTCTGGGATATTTTCTCCAACATGGTATCGGTTCTGGCGGCGGCCCAGGCATAGGCAGAAGGACGGACATTTCTGTCGAGGCGGAACTCATGGGCGAGCACGTCCATCAGCCAATAGTTGGCCTGACGCCCCGTTCCCCAGTCGTTGCCTTCTGGGAAATACATCTTCGACGTGGCTTGTCCGTTTCCATCGCGGCAATAGATGGTGCGTTTCTCCGAGCCAAACGGCAGATTGGTGAGCGCCTGATAAATGATGTCTCCGTTGAAGGTGCTGCTTGCCAACGGCTGCCGACGTGCAAGGCGGTCGAGCAAGACATTGGTGGCGTTGTGCATGAAGGCCACCATATAATCGGGGTGTATGCGATTGTGGTTGACCACCGTGCCGTCCTCGTTCATATTGCTTCCCTGAAGGATTTCCGAGAGAATAACGCCGTCAACGGTTTCATGGCGCTTCAAGTCCGACGGACGCGCATAAGCCGAGATTTGCAGTTCACGGTTCTTCTCAAACCATTGCTGGAAATGCGGATGCCGTGGCAACATATCGCAGGCAATGGTCAGGATGTTGGAGTTCCAGGCATTTTCCTCGGCTTTTGTGTCGCCGGGTGTCACGATGCGTTCCTCCTTGTCTTGATAATAGGGCACCTGATAGCCGATAAAGCGGTCGGCCTCGTGAATGAGCATCTTCAAGACCAATTTTCTCGTCTGCTCCGAGAGTTTGTCCCAAAGGAACCATGCTGCCTCAGCGCCTTGTGCGGCCCAGAGGGCGCTCTGCCACTGGTCGCCCCACCCTTTTTCGCCGCTGTTGGCCTTATGGTGCCAAGCCATCGACGCAATGAGTTTTTCGGTGAAACGCAGCGCTTCCTTCTGGCCAACACCCGTGACCTTCGGCGAACAGATGCCGAGGCGCAACGACATGGCAAGCACAAAAGCCTCATGAGAGACGGGACGTATGTGCTTTTCCTGGCGTCCGCCAAAATCGTAGTAAGTCCCCGTCTGCTGCGTGAAATGCTTCACATCGTTGCGCCACGCATTGAGGGCATATTTGCAGCAATGCTCCAGGATTTGGCGCGTCTTGACACTGACGGAATCCTGTGGCTGACGCTGGCGCCACTGCGACGCCTTGATTTGTTGTACCTTGACTGCGGTTTGGGGTCGTGCTGGCAAAAGGGCAAGCGCAAAGACGGCCGAGAGAACAGCGGCCAGTCTTGAAATATTTGTAAGGAATGATTTCATGTATGGTAAATTGTATGCTTGGTGAGTATATAAGTAGGTATTCAACGGCAAAGATAATTGTTTCCTCTTACAAATTGCTAACTTTGCAACAGATTTACAATACCAACAAGCACATGAACAAGATTTTTACGGTCAACGGCATGAGTTGCGCGGCCTGCGCAGCGCACGTAGACAAGGCCATACGAAGAGTGGATGGCGTGAGAGAGGTGAACGTCAACCTGTTGATGAACCAAGCACAGGTGGATTTTGACGAACAGCAATGCTCACCAGCCGACTTGAAAAAGGCGGTGGACAACATGGGGTTTGAACTAATCATTGACGCTCCGAAGACAGACGCGCCCTCCAGCACCGCGGCAACGGAAACACCCTCAGACACCGCGGCAACGAAGACGGCGGACAACGAAGAGCCCCAGGAAGCGGCGGAAACAGCCAGCGAGGGCAAACCGAAACACGGCCCGATGCTGCGCCGCGCTGCTGGAGCAATTGCCGTTGCCATTCCGCTGGTGGTCTTGAGCATGGCGGAAGGACTCTTTGAGGGCCAAGGACTGGCGGTCTGGCTGCTTGCCACCATATCGCTGGCCGCGTTCGGCCGCGTGTTTTATGCCAACGCCTGGAAGCTCCTGCGTCATGGCACATCTAATATGGACACACTGGTGGCGCTCAGCACAGGCGTTGCCTATCTATACAGCGTTGCCAACCTGCTGTTTCCACAATGGTTCATCAGCCACGGCCTCACGCCGCGCCTTTATTTCGACAGCGCCGGCGTCATCACGGCCTTCATTCTCTTGGGCCGCGCCCTTGAGGAGCGGGCAAAACACCGCACAACATCGGCCATCCGCGCCTTGATGGGCTTGCAGCCGACAATGGTGCAGGCCGTCGGTGCTGACGGAAGTATCGCGCCCCGCGCCATCACGCAGGTTTCTGTTGGCGACTTATTGCTGGCCCGCGCCGGCGACCGCATCGCGGTGGACGGGG
>OHHJ01000467.1_pt1 | contig 11433 bp, 8 predicted proteins | sample 1568041 | NCBI WGS metagenome assembly OHHJ01 (sample SAMEA3879573, study PRJEB24766) | human gut metagenome | biome: human-associated habitat; feature: feces | place: USA | collected 1985/1987
CTCAGAGTTCTGCCTCTTTATATTGTAGCGTATGTAGTAGGTCTCGGCATCGAGTTCGCTTCTGCCCAGATCCGCAACGAAGAGGTCAATGAGGGTTACCTTGTTTCAGGTATGCTCATTCCTCTCATCGTCCCTGTGGACGTTCCGCTTTGGACTCTTGCAATCGCAGTTGCATTTGCAGTGCTTTTCGGCAAGGAAGTATTCGGTGGTACCGGTATGAACTTCCTGAACCCTGCACTCCTCTGCCGTGCATTCCTTTTCTTCGCTTATCCTAGCAAGATGTCAGGCTCAAGCGTTTGGGTATCATTGAAAAACGGCGAAAGTCTCATCGACGGTGCGACAGGAGCCACTCCTCTCTCATTCGCCTCTGAAGGTCTCGACGCAATGAACAACGCCGGAGTACAGTACGGCATGTCAGCATGGGACATGTTCGCCGGAATCATCCCTGGTTCTGTAGGTGAAACATCAGTTATCGCAATCCTTATCGGAGCGGTAATCCTCATCTGGACAGGCGTCGCAAGCTGGAAGATCATGGTTTCATCAGTTGCAGGAGCACTCTTCGTAGGCTGGCTCGGCAATTTCTTCGGAGCTACTGACGTTCCTGCCTACTACCATCTTCTCATGGGTGGTTTCGCTTTCGGTACAGTATTCATGGCAACAGACCCTGTGACATCTGCACAGACCGAGTGCGGCAAGTGGATCTACGGATTCCTTATCGGCGCCCTCTGCGTTGTCGTCAGACTGTTCAACCCTGGATATGCAGAAGGCATGATGCTCGCTATCTTGCTGATGAACACATTTGCACCGCTCATTGACCACTACGTCACCGACGCTGCGATCTCAAGAAGAGCCAAGAAAGTTAAAATCGCATAATATATATAATAGGTATGAATACTAACGGAAATATATATACAGTCATCTATACGACAGTAGTCGTTGTGGTGGTAGCTGCGGTTCTTGCGTTCGTCTCAGAGACACTCAAACCGAAGCAGGAGGCCAATGTCAAGGCCGATGCCATCAGCCAGATGCTCACAGCCAGCAAGTTCTATGAGAAGAGCGAGCTCGACGCAATGAGCAACGAGCAGAAAATCGACGCATACAAAGCTGTCGCAAAGTCTTCTGTACTTGTCAATGCTGAAGGTCAGGAGTGCGGAACACTTGATCTTTCAAAGCAGGAAATCTACACTACCGGTCAGCTTAAAGCACAGGACAACCTCATCAAGAAAGGTTCAGCAGATTTCAAACTGCCTGTTTTCGTATTCGAGAAAGACGGACAGAATGTAACTGTAATCCCTTGCTATGGTGCAGGTCTTTGGGGTCCGATCTGGGGCTACATCGCTCTCAATGAGGATCTTCAGACAATCCGCGGCGCATATTTCGACCACGCCAGCGAGACTCCTGGTCTCGGTGCCAAGATTAAGGACGATCCTTCCTTCAGAGCAGAATTCGAAGGAAAGAAAGTTGATTTCGAGGACGCAGAGGCATTCCAGGTCGTGAAAGGTGGCGCAGGTGAGAAAGCCAATGCTGTCGATGCAATCTCAGGAGCTTCCATCACAAGTAAGGCTCTCGGCGTTTCCATCAACAACTGGCTTCAGGCATACAAACCATTCCTCAAAGCTGCCGCTTCCAACGTAGCACAGCCGGAGGAGGAGAATGCAGCCGATTCCCTCAGCGTTTCAGCTGATTCACTTGCAATCGCCAAATAATGAGGAGGAAATAAAATGAATGCAAAACTTAAAGAAACAACATTGAACCCGATTCTCAAGGGCAACCCTATCACTGTCCTCGTACTCGGTATCTGTTCCTCATTGGCTGTGACCGTGCAGATGAAGGGAGCCTTCGTAATGGGTCTTTCAGTAATCGTCGTTACAGCACTTTCAAACTTCGTCGTATCTCTGATGAGGAATTCTATTCCTAACAGAGTTCGTATCATCGTCCAGCTCGTAGTTGTGTCGCTTATGGTTATCCTCGTGGACCAGTTCCTCAAGGCATACGCATACAGCATTGAGACCCAACTCTCTGTCTATGTGGGACTTATCATTACAAACTGTATCGTAATGGGTCGTATCGAGGCTTTCGGTCTCGGCAACAAACCGATTCCGTCACTTCTCGACGGTCTCGCAAACGGCGCCGGATATGCCATGATTCTTCTCATCGTCGCATTCTTCCGCGAACTGCTCGGTTCAGGAACCCTCTTCGGATTCCGGGTAATCCCGCAGTGCTTCTACGATGCAGGTTATATGAACAACGGACTTGTGATTCTTCCTCCTGTAGCACTCATCCTCCTCGGATGTATCGTATGGGTACAGAGAAGCATCCAGAAAGATCTTCAGGAGAAATAACAACTAACACGCAAGTAATATGGAATATATAAGCTTATTCGTAAAGTCAATTTTCGTTGACAATATGATTTTTGCATACTTCCTCGGTATGTGTTCATACCTGGCAGTATCGAAAAACGTGAAGACAGCTTCCGGACTTGGTGCGGCTGTTATCTTTGTGCTTCTGGTCACATTGCCTATCAACTACCTCCTGAACACATACGTGCTCAGCCCGGGTGCATTGAGCTGGCTCAGTCCAAGCCTCGCAAGCGTTGACCTCAGCTTCTTGAGTTTCATCACATTCATCGCTGTCATTGCCGCTATCGTTCAGCTTGTCGAGATGGTTGTCGAGAAATTCGCACCGACTCTCTACTCTGAACTCGGTATCTTCCTGCCTCTTATCGCAGTGAACTGCGCAATCCTCGGTGGTGCGCTCTTCATGCAGCAGAAGGATTTCGTCAATGTCGGTGAAGCAACTGTTTACGCTCTCGGTTCAGGTATCGGCTGGTACCTCGCTATCGTGACATTGGCCGCAATCAGAGAGAAGATGTCATACTCCAATGTGCCTGCACCTTTGAAGGGTATCGGTATCACATTCATTACCGTAGGTCTTATGGCCATGGCATTTATGACATTCATGGGTATTTCACTTTAATAGGAGACTTGAGAAATGAATGAAATTACTCTTACAATTATAGCCTCTGCAGCAACTATCACAATAGTTACGCTTATTCTGGTAGTCCTGCTGCTCTGGGTAAAGACAAAACTTACCCCTAGCGGTACAGTCAAGATCGACATCAACGGAGGAAACAAAATCCTCGACGTGGCTCCGGGCAACTCTCTCATGGGAGCACTCGCTGAAGAGAAGATTTTCCTTCCTTCTGCCTGCGGCGGTAAAGCAAACTGCGGACAGTGCAAAGTCAGAGTTCTCGAGGGTGGCGGGAATATCCTCCCGACCGAAACAGGATTCTTCAACAGAAAGCAGATCAAGGACAAATGGAGACTCGGTTGCCAGGTCAAGGTTAAAGAGGACCTCAAGATCGAAGTTCCTGAGTCAGTACTCAGCGTCAAGAAAGTTGAATGCGAGGTCATTTCCAACCACAACGTTGCAACCTTCATCAAAGAGTTCACAGTCAAACTTCCTGCTGGTGTGCATCTCGACTTCAAGTCAGGTGAGTATATCCAGATTGATATTCCTCAGGGAACATTCAATTTCAGTGACATTGACGTAGATCCTGAGTACAGGGCAGACTGGGAGCACTTCAAGTTCTTCGACCTCAAGTGCGTGAACCCTGAGCCTACAATGAGAGCTTACTCTATGGCCTCTTACCCTGCTGAGGGCGATATCATCAAACTTAATGTGCGTATCGCAACTCCTCCATTTGACAGGACAGCGCCTAAGGGAAGCAACAAACTCCTGCCGGTTAACCCTGGTATCGGTTCTTCTTACATCTACACTCGTCACCCTGGTGACAAGGTAATGATTTCAGGACCATTCGGTGACTTCCTTCTTCCTAAGGATGACCCGGATTCACAGGAATACATCTTCGTCGGTGGTGGTGCAGGTATGGCTCCGCTCAGAAGCCACATCATGCATCTGTTCAAGACTCTCAAGACCAAGAAGCAGGTCAACTTCTTCTATGGTGCACGTAGCTTGAAAGAGGCATTCTACCTCGAGGATTATGCTGAAATCGAGAAGGAGTTCCCTAACTTCCACTTCCACCTCGCTCTCGACCGTCCGGATCCGGTAGCCGATGCAGCTGGAGTGAAGTATGTGGCAGGATTCGTTCACAATGTCATGTACGAGACATATCTCAAGGAGCACGATACTCCAGAGGATATCAAGTACTTCATGTGCGGCCCTCCTATGATGGTCAAGTCAGTCAACACATTGCTTGACAATCTTGGAGTTCCACCAGAGAACGTACTCTACGACAACTTCGGAGGTTAATCCTTCACTTTAATCATAAAACCCGTTTGGATGCATTTCCAGACGGGTTTTTTATTTGATTATATGTTCTTGAACCACCTCCCGACAGTTTTTTAAAATTTTCCGGCAATTTAAGAATCATAAAAACATACACTTAATAAGCCACTTTTCCGAGATTTGACGAAAAGGTCAGAATATATTTGCAGCAACAAAATAACTGCAAATGACACGATTCACAGACAACTGGACAAGCCGGCAAACAATTCAGCCTAGCTTAACAACATCTAATCATCACACGGCCGTTCTGACCGTAGCCTTGCTTTTACTATCATCCCTGCCGGTGTTCATTTCGTGTAGCATTGACGACAGTTATTATCATAATGAAGAGGGATCCAGTGCCCCGGAAACTGTTAAGACAATTCTGACCTTTACGCCTGAGACGGGTACGATGGCAGACGGGACACTGGATATCTTCTTCTTTAATAATGACAGACTCAGAAAACTCGATTCATATCAGAGGAGCCAGATTCATAAGAACAATATCATAGAAGCGGCATCAAGAGAAGGCGACAAGATTATTGTGGTCATCGCGAATTCCCACATAAAAGAGGAGGACTGCGAAAACATATATGACTATGCAGACTTGTCCGGATTATATGCTGAGCTGAAAGATGAGCGATCCGACTACCCTATCCTGTGCGCGGAAACCACAGTAAATGCCGGACATGAAAGAAGATGCGCCATAACTCTGGAGCCGCTCATGGCACAGGTCAAAATCAACAGCATCAGCTGTGATTTTTTCAACAAGCCTTACTCGGATGCCGAACTGACGGATGTCAAGATATATCTTACAAATATCTGCAGCCGTTATCCAATAGCAGGACAGCAACCGTCAGTCCCGGAAAGCATCATCGACTACGGAAAATTCGAGCCTGAAGATACGTCAGGATTCATTGACAGGCACCTGTTCTATCAGAGACTGGACAGTCCACTTAATGCATCCGTCATATATCCTGAGATTATGCTCTACTGCTACCAGAACATAGTGGAAGAGGAGGCTCTGGGATCTCCTTTCACAAGGCTAGTGATCGAAGGGACTCTGAACGGCGAAACCACATATTATCCTATCAATGTCAACAGAGGGGTCTGGAGCAGTCCGGACGGCAAAGCCGGAGTCTCAAGAAATGGCTGCTATGTATATGACATAACCATATCCCAGCGAGGAGTTCCCTCCCCTGACACTCCAATAGAGCCGGGAACAGTCACGTGCAACTTCAGCATAACACCTTGGCAGGAACAAGATAAAAGAAACGTAACCTTCTGATTATAAGACAATGCCACACAACACTTACAAATTGACGACAGCAATCATCATGTCGATACTCGTGTCATGTTCCAGAGATACATCATCATACGACATGGCAGAGGCAATGCTGACATTAAACACAGGTACAATGTCAGTCACGCGCACCACGGATCCGGACGAGGAAAGGATTACTGACCTGAACATCTTCATATTCGACGAAAACGGAAGCCTGGAACGCCATGTGTTTCTCGGCAGGAATTCACTTCCTTCCACGAAAAACGGCATTGAATACAGATTCACCTGGCTTCGCGGCAAAAAGTGTCAGGTCTATGCATGTTCCAACTTCGGATTCGACATTGTGGGCATCAGCTCGACGGAAGACCTGAAAGAATACAGATATCATCTTTCTTACCCGGATGAATACAGCCGTGGCGTACCGATGTGCGGAAAAAGCGACATTACTGTAATTGACAATAACAATAGCGTCATCAATGTCAAGATGGAGAGGCTGATGGCCAAGATCTCCCTGTCGATAGACCGCAGGAAACTGAACAAGAACATCAGTTTCAATGTCAGGAGCGTGAGAATTGGCGGCTGTCCCAAATCTGCGGCATTGTTCTCACCGAGCGCGGCAGAAGGAAGCAATGACGTATTCAGCAACGGCTATATGAAGAGTTACAGCGATGCCGACGACCTCAACATTGATGAAAAGACAGGTATAAGCAGAGAAGTCAATGTCTATATGCTTGAAAACAGGCAGGGCAATCTGCTTCCAGATGCAAAGACAGAAAAGGACAAGATTCTGGATTCATCTGTCCGAAGTATGCTCCTACATTGAGTTGAAAGCTGAGTACAAGTCAGACTCTCTGTTCACGGGACCGGAAGAATATCTCATCTACAGGTTCTACCTGGGTGATACCCCTTCAAACTTCGATGTAGTAAGAAACTGTCACTACCACATTACTGTTGTTCCGAGCGGGTCAGGAATTGAGGAGGACAGCTGGAGAATCGACAAATCCAATCTGTACAGATACGGAAAAACTGCCATCACGGTCCATCCGGCAAAATATCTGGAAGGAAAGGTAGGTGAAGACCTCCATATATGGGCTGAAGTAAATCCGGAAGGCGCAAGGATGGAGTTCGGCAAAGAAGAACTCGAATACGACAAAAGTCGTGGCATATACGACTATTCCATGGACAAGGACAATCACGGAGTCACGCTGCACCTGAAAAGTCCTGGAAGCGGAATTGTCTATATCGAAGCCGGTGCTCCTGCCGATGCTGCGGAAATGGTTGCAATAACTGTCAATCCCTGAACACTTATGAACAGATATATTTCAATTCTGCTGGCAGGACTGGCAGTTGCCGGTTCTACTGCGTGTCATGAGATAGCGGAAGACAAGGGCACTGAAAGTCCTCTCAGACCGGAAATAATAGCCACCAAGGCCGATTATACCGCTAATTTCTGTGAGAGTTTTTCATTGTCCGCTTATCTTGTCGAGCCCGATAAGGAACCTGTCACAGATTATCTCTGGAACATGAAAATGACATTGACAGGAAACAAATGGGTCGGCGAGTATCCGGTCTTCTGGATGGATGGACAGGAGATTGAATTCTATGCAGTCAGCCCTTATTTCAGAGAACAGGACAGCAGCCGCGGCATTCGTCCCGGGACTCCCGGAACCAGTCCAGTATTGTATTATGACACTCCGGAAAGCACTGTGTTCCAGACAGATATACTTGCCGGCATTGACAGGCGCTCTTCAGGCGTGGTCCAGTTGGAGTTCAACCATATAACATCGTGTGTCAGGTTCGCCGTAGGAAGCAATTTCGAAGAAGGAGCCAAGGTAAAGTCTATAACAATCTCCGGAATTGCCGGTTCCGGAACATACCATCTCGACAAAGGGACATGGGAGACCGGAGACCGGAAATACTCTGTATATGACAATGATATAGGTTTCACAATGAAAAACGGAATGGGCAGGGGGACCATCATTTCTGAGCGGTATTTCTATCTGCCCTCCCAGAACTTTACGCAAGATGGTGACGCAGTCATACATGTCAGCATTGATGAAGACGAGTTCATCACGGATGGCGAGATTCCGCTGAACGGAACCACATGGGAGCCGGGAAAGATATACACATTTTATCTGAATTATTACGGAGGGCGTTTCTCCGCCACAGACACGGAAACACTTTTCAAGGCAGGTCATTATGAAATCGATGACTCTGACGAGATAGAGGGAGAAATTTAGAAAGACAAGTGATATGAAATCGAAATTGACATTGATAAGCGCTGCCGCCGCTGTTGTACAATTGGCGTCATGCAATGGAAATCCTCTTGAGGATATTGACTACAATGACCCTGTTTTTCACGCTCTGACTGAGACGGAATCAGGGACAAAGACTGTGTTCGGAAAAGAAGACAATGCAGGAAATGTCCCGATAATGTGGTCATCCGGGGACGAAATCATAGTGACCGGTGACAGCAGGAAGAAAGCATGTTCATACTATAAGACTGCAGACAAGAACACATCTGCAGCTGAATTCAGATATGACAGGAGCAAAAACGGGAACCGGAGGACTCTCAAGAAAGACAAATGGTATGCCTTCTATCCGTCATCCTCATATTCATTCTCCGGAGAAGAACATATCATGGAACTGCCCCAGAAGCAGACATATTCACCTGACAACATAGGAGAGGGAGCCATGCCGATGTATGCCGTGTCCGATGACGACAATTTGAGTTTCCGGAACCTCTGCGGAATATTGCGAATCAGATTGAACTCTCTGAAAAACAGATTAAGTATCAGCAGGATAAAGATTGCATCCGACAAGGACCTGAGCGGTAAAATAATACGGTACTCGGCCCAGGATGGAATCGGATATCTGACAAGTGAAGGGAGCAGCAAGGCTAGCGCGTGGCTGGAGTGCCCCAAAAACGTAGTCCTATTCTCCGATCCTGCTGATTTTTACATAGTTATGCCTCCAGGAAGCCACTCCAAGTTCAAAATACAGTTGTGTGGCAGCAACGGTGTGAATTTCATATATGCCACGCCGAAACCGATAATAATAGAACGGTCAGGAATCACAACTCTGGATTTGGACCTGTCGAAATTCATATGCACAGGCACTGATGATATAATTGCCGGCAAGGACAACAGCGCCCTTTCGGGACTGGAATACTCTTTTACAGGAGGTGATGAAGACATCTTTCTTTTTAAAGATGGTGAGAAGGGTAACATTGATCTCACCAGCAAGATCAGCGAGAATTACGAGAATGGTGACTCCGTAACCAAAGGAGTGGCCTGGCATAGTGAATTCAGCACAGACGGAGGAAAGACATGGAGCAGGACACTGCCTGACATGTTCTCTTCATTTACGCTTTCCGGAAATGGCGATAAAGAGCACGATATCATTTCATACGAAGTGACGCAGTCTCCTGATGACAGGGAATGCAAAGTAAGACTGGTGCAGGAAATGAGCGGAAAGAGCAAGGAATTCTCTGTCAGACAACTGTCCAGCGCCATCATCGTTGAAGTTGAAACCAAATCGGCAAATGAACTCCTGACCATATTCCACAGACACGGCAACAATATTGAGACCGCATATTACGATGACGGGACGTCCACGTCTTTTAAGCCGTCCACTTATGAAGAAGGCATAACCCACAAATACAAAGACATCGGCATCCACAGGGTTATCCTGAAAGTCAGAAAAGGTATACCGGCTCTGGAGAATCTTTTCCTCAAGAACTTTTATGTCAAGTCGCCTTACAGAATCCACTCCGTGGATATCAGCCATGTCGATTTTACGGAAATAACCAGCCTGAAGAAACTGTTTGACAACTGCGCCAAGGTCTCGAAAATCATACTCCCCGCACCGGGGACAAAGACACCGGTACTCAAGAACATTTCAGGCCTGTTCCTCAACTGCCAGTCCTTGAAAACAGCCGACTTGAGATGGATTGACAGCAAAGTACTTGAGGATATCTCGGATTTATTCAAGTATTGCTATTCTTTGGAATCAGTTGACCTGAGTTCAATATGCACTGACCATGTAACAAACATGGCGAACACGTTCTACTACTGCCGTAGTCTTAAAGAACTGGATGTGAGACATTTCAAGACATCAAACGTCACTGATTTCACAGGCATGTTCAGTTCATGCACAGGACTGACCGCCCTTGATGTCACCGGCTTTGACACCTCAAATGCCACCTCTATGACTACCATGTTCAGGAATTGTTCATCCCTCAAGACTCTTGACGTCTCAGGATTCAACACTTCAAAGAACAGAAGTTTCGGCGACACGTTCAGCGGATGCGAATCGCTCGAAGAACTTGATGTCTCAGGATTTGACACAAGAAGCGCCAAATATTTCAATGGGACATTCCAAGGATGCCGGAAACTCAAGAAACTGGACGTAAGCGGATTTGACATGTCTGAGGCGGTCAATACGTCAGACATGTTCAATTATTGTTCATCTGTCACCGAACTCGACGTCTCAGGCTTCAGGACAAGTTCCCTGAAAGACATGAGCTACATGTTTTCGTCCATCAATGTTCCGCATCTGGATCTGTCAAATTTCGACTTTTCCTGTGCGACCAATATGAGAGGCATGTTCAATTACTGCAAAACGGACTCGCTCGTATTGTCCGGAATCCATGCACCGAATCTCACCAATGCGTACATGATGTTCTTTCAGACCAATACAAAAAGCATTACGATAAAAGACCTGGAATGCCACGAAGGATGCAGTTTCAGCAATATGTTCAACCAAAGTACTGCGGAAAAAATAACATTGACAAACTTCAATGGTGCAAATGGATCTGATATGAGCTACATGTTCAACTCCTGCCGCCATCTGAAGAGACTCATTCTGGACAATTTTTCCACAGACAATGTCCAGAACATGAATCACATGTTTACGGCCTGCTACATACTGGAGGACCTCGACTTGTCCATGTTCAAGACATCAAATGTCACAAATTTCAACTGTATGTTCCAGGGCTGCAGGGCACTTACGTCAATGGACCTGTCATCTTTCGACACGTCGAACGGAAAGGAATTCTACAGCATGTTCGAAGACTGCACAGGGATTTCAGAACTGGATGTCAGCAATTTCCGCTTCAGCAGTGCGACCAGCATGAACAATTTGTTTGCAAAAAACTACAATCTGCGTTCAATACGCATGGACATGAGAGACATTCCGGCAAACTGTACCCTCAGCAAGGTCGTGTATGGTGTAATGACTGTCGGCACCATGTTCTGCAAAAACAACGTACAGGATTCGAGAATAACTGAGTCCCTTCCAAAAGACTGGACCATCTCATCATTTTAAGATTCAGCGATATGGACATACGCAACTATCTGATTTTCATATCAACATTGACACTATTCTCATGCGGAAAACAATACGTGACGAAACCTCAGGACGATTTTGTCAATGCTGAAGTCATCTCATCATCCTATACCCGCGTCTCCACGGGAAATGAAACGGGAGGCAAGATTCCGTTGATGTGGGAAGCAGGAGACAGGATTAGAATCTTCGGAACCGGATCTTCTGCCGGAAGCACATATGTCACCTATGATTCCGGGACAAAAACAGCCAAATTCAAATACGATGAAACTGTCCCGGACAATGTGAGACTCCCCTGCGGAGAGACCTTCACGGCTATGTATCCGGCAGAATATCTGCCTTCCGGACGAGTAGTGACTTTCCCCGGGCAGATTACCATTCCGTATCCGGAAAAGAATAATTCACATATGCCAATGCTCGGTTATGGTGGGCGCAAGTCAATGATATTCAGATATTCAGCCGCCGCAATCAGAGTCAGGCTATATAGTCTGACAAAGAGTATTCCAATGCAGGAA
>OHHJ01000476.1_pt1 | contig 11303 bp, 9 predicted proteins | sample 1568041 | NCBI WGS metagenome assembly OHHJ01 (sample SAMEA3879573, study PRJEB24766) | human gut metagenome | biome: human-associated habitat; feature: feces | place: USA | collected 1985/1987
AGTATCTTCCGCAACCTCATCGACAACGCCCTGGCCTATGCGGGAGAGGAGACGACCGTCTATGTCAAGGCTCGTGCCGAGGACAACTATTGGCAGTTTACCATCGCCGACACGGGCCGCGGCGTGCCCGAGGAGCATCTGCCGCGCCTCTTCGAGCGCTTCTACCGCGTCGACAAGGGGCGAAGCCGGTCGCTCGGAGGCACAGGACTGGGGCTCGCTATCGTCAAGAACGCCGTCATCCTCCACCGCGGCAGCATACGCGTCAGCAACCGCGAGGGGGGCGGACTGCAGTTTGACTTCTCCCTGGCCAAGGAATAAAAAACAAAGGTCAGCAGGGAAAACAACTAAACAACAAGTACAACGCTTCGCGAGGAGGCGGAGGAGGAAGTGGGGGAGGCCTTAACGTAACATGTAACATGTAACATGTAACAATGCGACTCCATGCGACCAATGCGACGTGTATCTGAGAAGAACGCTTACACGACTTGTCAGCGCTTCGCGAGGAGGCGGAGGCGGAAGTGGGAGGCCTTAACGTAACATGTAACATGTAACATGTAACAATGAGGACGGGCACAAAAGAAGAAAAGCGGTCTGCCGCGGCGTTGTAACCGTATTGTAACGCGATAGCAAAAAGTTTGTAGCATCGTCGGCGTAACTTTGCACCCGAAGAAATTAACAAACATAACATTTACAACACATGGAGACCATTTATCTGTGTATCGTCATCTTCCTGCTCTGTCTGGCCGTCTTCGACTTGTTTGTCGGCGTGAGCAACGATGCGGTCAACTTCTTGCAATCGGCCGTCGGCGCCCGCGTGGCGTCGTTTCGCACCATCCTCATCATTGCCTCGGTGGGCGTGATGCTCGGCGCCGTGATGTCCTCGGGCATGATGGACGTGGCCCGCCACGGCATCATGATGCCGGCCCACTATTCCTTCCACGAGGTGATGACCATCATGCTGGCCGTGATGGTGACGGACATCATCGTGCTCGACGCGTTCAACACGCTCGGCATGCCTACCTCCACCACCGTCTCGCTCGTCTTCGAGCTGCTGGGCGGCACGGCGATGCTCGCGCTGCTCAAGGTGATGGGCGACCCCACGCTGGAATACGCCGACCTGATCAACTCGGACAAGGCCTTGCAGGTGATCATCGCCATCTTCGTCTCGGTGGCCATCTCCTTTGTCATCGGCATGGTGGTGATGTGGCTGAGCCGCATCGTCTTCACCTTCCACTATTCGAAGCACAGCCGCTATAGCATCGCCATCTTCGGCGGCATCGCCTTCACGGCCCTCTCCTACTTCATCTTCATGAAGGGCATGGGCAAGAGCCCCTACCTGCCCGAGAACCTGCGCGACTACATCGAGGAGCACACCAACTGGCTGCTGCTCTGCACCTTCCTCGTCTCGACCGTGGCGATGCAGCTCCTCCACCTGCTCCGCGTCAACATCTTCAAGTTCACGGTGCTCATGGGCACGTTTGGCCTCGCCATGGCCTTTGCCGGCAACGACCTCGTCAACTTCATCGGCGTGCCGCTGGCCGGCCTCGACTCCTACCAGGACTTCACGGCCCACGCCCACGGCGAGACCATCGACACCTTCATGATGTCCTCGCTGATGGAGAGCGCCACGACGCCGCCCCTCTACCTGATCCTGGCGGGCCTGGTGATGATCTTCGCCATGGCCACCTCGAAGAAGGCGCAGCACGTCATTCAGACCTCCGTCGATCTCTCCCGCCAGGACGAGGGCGACGAGATGTTTGGTTCGAGCCGCGCCGCCCGCGCCATCGTCCGCTGCTCCCAAAACCTGATCGAGGGCGGCAAGCGCCTCTTCCCCGCCGGCCTGCGCCGCTGGGTGGGCACGCGCTTCAACACCAACGAGGTGGAGCTCCAGGACGACAAGGCCGCCTTCGACGTGGTGCGCGCCGCCATCAACCTGGTCATCGCCTCCATGCTCATCACCTTCGGCACCAACCATCAGCTGCCCCTCTCCACGACCTACGTCACCTTCATGGTGGCCATGGGCACGAGCCTGGCCGACCGCGCCTGGAGCCGCGAGAGCGCCGTCTTCCGCGTCACGGGCGTGCTGAGCGTCATCGGCGGCTGGTTTATCACGGCGGGCGTGGCCTTCATCGCCTGCGCCCTGGTCTGCCTCGCCATGTGGTTTGGCGGCGTCATCGTGCAGTGTGGCTTCATGGCGCTCGTGGTCTTCCTCCTCTACCGCAGCAACCGCCAGTACAAGGCGAAGAGCGCCAAGGCCAAGCAGGAGGACGACACTTTCCGCCTGATGATGCGCACGCGCGACCCGGAACTGGTCTGGGAGATGCTGCGCAGCCACGTGCGCGACACGCAGAGCACGGTCTGCAAGTATATCATGGAGCAATACAACGGCATCGTCGAGGCCTTTGCCACGCAGAACGTGCGGGCGCTGCGGCAGAGCCAAAAGAGCATGCGCCGCGAACTGGACCTGCTGAAGAAGTATCGGCGCCAGGAGATGCTGGGCCTGCGCCGCTCGCCCATGGACCTGGCCATCGAGCGCAACACGTGGTTCCACGTCGGCATCAACAGCGACCAGCAGTACGTCTACACGCTGCGCCGCATGCTCGCCCCCATCAAGGAGCACGTCGACAACAACTTCAACCCGCTCCCGAAGGCCTACGAGACGGAGTATGAGCCGATACGCCGCAGGGTCAACGAACTGATGCGCGCCACCTACGAGCAAATCTCCACGGGACAATACGCCAACTACCGCGCCACGCTGGCCGAGGCCGACGGCTGCAAGGACGACTTGTCGCTCGTGCGCAAGGAGCACCTCAACCGCATGCAGAAGAGCCACGGCACCAAGATGATACAGGTGGACCTGGTCTATCTCAATCTCCTGCAGGAGACGCAGCAGCTGCTGAGCGTCATGCGCCACCAGCTGCGCGCCGCCAAGAAATTTATGGAGGAGGGCCAGGGCCAACTCCAAAGTCTCGCCGAGTGATCGCAGGGGGCTGCACGAGAACCACAGAGAGCGCGCAGGGGGTAGCCTTCCCTCATCCCCCCTGCCCTCTTTGCTTCCCAAGCAAACAGGTATAGATTGAAAAAATTGGGATAACCAACAGGGCACCCGTCTTCTTTGCCGACGAGTGTCCTTGTTTTTTGTTTGTGTGGATCATGCAGAAATCCTTAACGGCATGATGACATGACGACATGATGACATGACGGCGAGACAGAATGATGCGCTGCCAGCTGCGGGCCACCAAGAAGTTTACGAGGGATAGCCATCAGCTGCATTCAGGAAGCTACAAACCTCTATGGCAGATATTTCTCTTGTTGTGTGCAGATATGAAAGCAGTAGAACTGTAAAATACGATAGTTTTGAACGGACAAAATAAATATTCTCCGTAGAAAACTATCGCGTTTAAGGATAAAGTTGTATCTTTGCAGCAATAAATAACCATCATAAGGCATAGGTATGGATGAGATTATGCATAAGGCCACCTCGCAAGGTGGAATCATAACCACCGCAGAGTTCCCAAACCAATCAGATTATCAGAAAATTGTGAGGGCTAAGGAACGTGGAGAACTTATTCGGGTTCGCCATGGGGTCTATGCTGTTCCTGACGCTCTTTTCAATACGATGATAGATATTGATCGAATCGTTCCCAATGGAATTGTATGCCTGTACAACGCTTGGGCATATCATCAGCTCTCCACTGTTGTTCCACCTTCCTTTTGTGTTGCCATAGAAGCCAAGCGAAAGGTGGCAATGCCGCCAACCCTACCGATAGAACTTTATTATTGGAAAAAGGAGAATTTGGAGTTTGGTGTTATGGATGTGGAAATGTCGGGCTACAACATTCGTATGACGGATATGGAACGTAGCGTATGTGATGCCGTCAAGTATCGCAACAAAATCGGATTGGAAGTATGCTCCGAGGTGATACGAAATTATCTGAAGAAACAGAACCGCAACCTAAGCCAATTGGCAGAATATGCAAAACGGCTGAGGGTTGCCAATATTTTGAAAAATTATCTTGAAATAGCAATAGAATAAAATGGGAAAGAAAAACTATGGCAAGTCTGTCAAGACTCGTCTGCTCAATCTGATGAACGAGACAGGCTATAAATATTTGTATCTTCTTGCAAGATACTTCAACGAGCGACTGCTGTACAGGGTTTCTGTAAGTCAGTACAAGGACAACTTTCTGCTTAAAGGCGGTTCTTTGCTTTATGCGATGGATGGCCTTAACGCTCGTCCAACCATAGATGTGGACTTCATGGCAGAAAGAATAAGCCGTAACAGAGAGTTCTTAACAAAGGTGTTCCAGGAAATTTTGGGCATAGTCTGTGATGAGGATGGCGTTACGTTTGATACGGAAAACATAACGATGGAGCCTATCACTGTGGAAAAGAAATATCCTGGTACAAGGTTCTTCTTCACGGCACACATGGACAGCATTGTCCATAAAATGTCCGTGGACATAGGCTTTGGAGATGTCGTGACACCTTACCCTGCATCCATTGATTTTCCTTTGTTGTTGCCGAATATTCTTAACTAGAAAGGGGAGAGCCATACAGATCGAAGACTTTCATCGCAGCTACCAATTATTCCTTTTGAAAACATCTATCGCGTAATAATCTTGTCCATTGATGGTATAAGATTTATGACATCCAATAGGAGCACCAAGTACTCCTTCAATATCAACACCTACTTGATTCTGCACATCGACATCTACAGTATTTTTTACATCAACTTCTCCTGTTACATTTGCGCCAATATCGCCACCAACTACATACACTTGTTTACCTGCCGAAGGAATAATTCCCGCATTTTGTAACACATTGGCCCATATGCCTAAAGCAATAACAACCAGCAAGGGTTTGATAGAAAGACTCTTCCACTTAAAAAGACTCTTCCACTTGGCACTCGTACGATTTCTCTTTTCTTCTACATTAGCAACAAGATCCCTCTGATCATCTTGTTCAACTTCGTTTCTAACTATACCTTCCATATATAACCTAATTTCTGTAGTACTATGATTTTGAATTATAATAAGTACCTGAGAACCTTTTGTAGCTCAGTTTTTGCCATCTCGGATATTTCACATTCCTTTGTGCTGCAAAAGAAGTATAGTAAAAACTCCGAACGACATGGCAAAAGTAGATATAAAATCCGAAAAACTCACTCCTTTTGGAGGATTTTTTCCTATTATGGAGTAATTTGATGTTCTTTTAGCTCAAACCCAAAGACTCTAGCTTGAAGTTGAGTTGCACATTTTTAAATTTGAAAGTTCGCCAAAAGTTCACTGTAAAGTTCATATTATAATGGTTGCTATGTGTTTTTATTAATCCCTTTGCGCCATGAACTATCAAAGTCGGATCGTGTTGCGATGGTTTGTTCTGTGTTGACGATTGCTTGAGGATCAAGGAGTCCTTAACGACATGATGACATGATGACATGATGACATGACAGCGAAACGGAATCATGCGCCACCAGCTGCGGCCGCCAAGAAGCTTATGGAGGAGCGCCAAGCCACCACAAAAAGAAAGACGCACATCGAAGAGCGTAGGATCTCGCTATACTAATAGCCATACCATTTGCACCTCATCCCCAAGGTGAGGTCTATGGTTTGAGCCAAAGAGCATCAAATTGCTCCATGATCGAAAATATTCCTCCAAAGGAGTGAGTTTCTCGGTTTTTATTTGTACATTTGCCATGTCATTTGGAGATTTTGCCATACTTGTTTTGCAGCACTAAGGTTGGTGAAAAATCTGACATGGCAAAATTCTGAGCAACTTTTTGTCGCCCAGGTACTTATAAAAAAATGCTAACTCATAGAGCTGCGGAAATTAGGATCAAAAGAAATGTATTTCAACAAAACAGAAAGAAAAAATAGATGACAATAATTTCATTATTTAGTGGTGCAGGAGGATTGGACTTGGGATTGATTCAAGCTGGCAACAATGTTATTTGGGCTAATGACATTGACGCGGATGCTGTGGCAACGTACAAAGCCAATATCAATGACCACATAATACAAGCAGACATACAAAACATTGACATTACAAAAGTACCATCAGCAGATGTTGTTGTCGGTGGTTTTCCTTGCCAAGGCTTTTCAATGGCAAATATGAAGCGTAACATAGACGACGAACGAAATGTATTGTATAAATTCTTCTATAACGCTATAAAAGAAAAGCAACCCAAATTCTTTATTGCCGAAAATGTGAAAGGCATATTAAGCTTGGGTAAAGGTTGTGTTGTAAAACAAATCAAGGCTGATTTTGAAGATGCTGGCTATATTGTTGAGGTACACAAAGTAAATATGGCTGATTACGGAGTTCCACAGCACCGTGAAAGAGTATTGTTTATTGGACAAAGAAAGGATTTAGGAACAAACATGATATTTAGCTTTCCAAATCCGACCAATTCTAAAGATGGCAAAGACGGTCTCCCAAGATGGAGATCAATAAAAGAGGCTATTGATGATTTACCACCAATAGGAAATACAGACAAAGACCCCAACAATTATGGGTCGGCTTATCGTTTTGTTGCTCGCAACTTTACGGCGCATAGAGTAACTGACCCCGCCAAGCCTTCGCCTACAATACTGGCACGAGGAAACGGCAAGGGTGGCGTTTGCGCAATACCCCATTATAATGGAGAGCGCAGATTGTCGATACGAGAAAGTGCTATTGTGCAGACATTCCCACGAAACTTTGTATTTATGGGAAAAATGGGGGCTTGCTATCGTCAAATAGGAAATGCAGTTCCTGTACATTTTGCAAAATTATTAGGTTTGGAGCTGAAACGCTTAGAAAGAATTGTATCATAATGAAAGTTGTATCGTTGTTTAGTGGTGCTGGAGGCTTGGACTTAGGCTTTATAAAAGCAGGACACACCATCGTATGGGCTAATGACTTATACGATGATGCGGTAGCTACATACAGAAAGAATATAGGAAATCATATTGTCGATAAAGACATAAGGGAGATTCCTTCGGAAGAGATTCCTGATTGCGACATAGTTATTGGCGGTTTCCCATGCCAAGGTTTTTCTGTGGCAAACACAAAAAGGCATACAGCTGACGAGCGTAATGTATTATACAAAGAACTTCTAAGAGTTATCAAAGATAAAAACCCAAAGTTCTTTCTTGCAGAAAACGTAAAAGGAATTTTGTCCCTAAACAAGGGGGAATCTTTCAAAATGATAATGAACGATTTTAGAAACTTGAATTATGAGGTTCAGTACAAAGTCCTAAATGCTGCAAACTATGGAGTACCACAGACACGTGAAAGAGTAATTATTGTCGGTGTTAGAAAAGATATTGACTTTGTTTATGAATACCCACACCCAACTAACTCTAAAGACGGAAGTGATGGACTGCCAAAGTGGCTGCCTGTTGGTGAAGCGCTCAAAAATATTCCAGACCCTGACCTGCCAAATAATGTGTTCAACCATACATATTCTAAGTATAAATTGAATATTAATGGTTACATAGGACATCGCTTGTTAGACCCTAGCAAACCAGCCCCTACGGTTACAGCCAGAGGAGACAACAAGGGCGGTGTCGTTATTCATCCTCATCCAAATGGGTTAAGACGAATGACATGTAGGGAACTTGCCACCGTTCAAAGTTTTCCTTTGGATTATTTCTTTGAGGGTACAAACTCTTCCGTATATCGCCAAATAGGAAATGCAGTACCTGTACAACTGGCATATAATATAGCAAAACAATTTAATCTTTACAAAGAAGAAGATAATGAAAAATAAGAAACTCGAAATACCGAAAAAGCCATTTGCAGATTTCAAATGGAAATGGGCAAGCGTACAATGTACAGAAGGTATCAATGACCCAGTTGTATTGTTAGGCGTCCTGTTCCGCATGGCAAAATTGGAGGGGAAGTACAAATATAGTTCAGAACAATTCGGTAGTGAACTGATAGGACTTTCACACGATTTGCAAGGTACAGGCGTAAATGTCGATTTGGAAAGACGTGTCGGAGAACGGAATATCATAAGAAACTCGGGACAATATTGGAAAGCGTTAAACCTTATTCCAGCCAAAAGTACAAGGGGCTTGATTACTTTAACAGACTTTGGACGTAAAGTTGCGAACCATGAGATTTCTCAAACCGAGTTTTCCGCACAGTCCATTATCAACTTCCAATTACCTAACCCAAGTATTCAAACCAAGGAAGAATGTGTGGAATGGGAAAAAGCAGGAATAGAACTTCATCCACTTAAATTGATTCTTTCTATCATTCGCGCTTTAGGTAATGGTATGCCAACAAGTAGCGACGCTTACATTACAGTGAAAGAACTGGTAAGAATTATCATTCCACTGTCTGGTACTCCAAATCGAAAGGTTGAGAGTTATGTTGAGTACATTAGAGCATTTCGAAGTGGAGACATGGATTTGAAAGATTGGGTGGACTGCATCCCCGCTGCTAACGATGAGCGTTTTGCACGTGAATACTTGTTGTTCTTGTCATACTATGGTTATCTGAAAAAGCAAGACGGCGTTGGTACAAAAATGCATGAACATTATTTATACAACTTTGAGATTGATGCGGAAATACAAGAAATCTTATCAACACAGACAACCGTATCAAACGAAATTGTTTCTGATACTGAACGAAAACTTGTAAAAGGACAATACAGACCTAACCAAGCTCGTTTCAGAAGAGAAGTTCTCGCTGCTTATGGACGATGCGTTATTACGAATGTAGAAATGCCAGAAGTTTTGGAAGCTGCGCATATTGTACCATTCAAATATCATGGAGAAGATAGCATAGCAAATGGGTTCCCTATGAGAATGGATATACACTATCTGTTTGATGCAGGACATTTGCGTATATCTGCTGATGGAGATGTTTTCTTGTCGGACAAAGCAAGATGGTCTTATGGAGCATCCATTCCACCAAAAATATTTATCCCAAACCAAATCAACCGCGATTTCTTGAAATGGAGATGGGACAACTACAACGGAATATAACCATCTGTTAACAACAGCTATGGCTAAAGTAGGTTTTTACGTTGTTTTTCTTGCTAACGTTTCTATTATCAATGATTATTCGTATCTTTGCAGCAACAGAATCCAGCAAGGGGAACTACCGGTACAAATATGATAGACTTCACACCAAATCATCAATATACAGAAATAATTGACAGCGATGTACAGGCAGAGATTTCTGCCAATAAAGCGGTACAAATAGTTATAGCCATAGCCGTTGTAGCCAGTATCATTTGTTTGTTTTTAGGATTTCAGAATCTATCATGGTGGATAATGATACCCATCACTATCATCATGATACCTGTTTGGATTTTTGCTTTGTTTTTCTATGCCTTAGCATCCTATCGGCCTCTATCAAAAGCTCAGGTTGCGAGTATAATTAAAAATGTTATTGGGTTTGATTTCGGTGATGACTTTACACTGCTGCAAACAAGTAGTCATGATTATGAGGAATATCTCTATCTATTCTCCGAGTCATCTTTTGAACCATTAAAGAAACATCTGGACTCCATTCCTGACAAGGATGGCCAAGAAGATGAGCGTTCTATCAAGCATCAAATAAGCGTGAGGCTACGCACGGAGATTTTCCCTACGCCGAAGGCCGGTTTCTATCTATGCGACAACCGCATGGATAATATCGAGGCTATAGAGGTCGATTATCAAGAACGTACGTTGAAACATACATTTACTATATATTGAGGTGGTGCGAACAGAACTGTGTCACGGCTTTGTTCTTTACTCTCTCATTTACAACGATTTGGCTTACCATTCGCACCTTGGTTTTGAAATCTTTTTATCACATTTTTGGTTCTTGTTCGCCAGCAAAAGGTATGGTATATGAACTATCAGAGACGGATCGTGTTGCGATGGCTTGCTCTGTGCTGCAGCCATGCGCATTCTCATTGAGCAAGACCAACACATAGAGCCCTTTCCCGATTTTTGTCATTTGTGTCAGTTTTCGGGAATGAATAGGTAAAATGCCACTGACTTCTCAATGTGTTTTGGGCTCGAACAGTATGAGGTTTTGAATGTAAACCACATATAAGGCCATTTCCATTCCCGATTTTTGTCACAAATGACACTTTTCGGGAATGGATTCTTTCTTTTCCAGTAAAAAACGTACCTTTGCATTCCCGAAAGTTGACACTAATGTCACTTTTCGGGAATGGCCATGTCTGATGGAGATGACAACGTTATCGAGTTGGAGTAAATCAGAAAAAGATTGTTCGATGCTGCTTTATATAAGTTGGGAGCAGCATTGATTTGAGTAGCATAGAATGAATGCAAAAACAAATTCCTTATGGCAAAGATTATTGTAAGAAACCAAACGATAAAGACTCTAACAAAAAATGGAGTTGACTACATCTGCATTACCGACATAGCAAGGCAGAAGAATCCAGTTGAGCCTAAAGATGTGGTAAAGAATTGGCTACGCTCCAAAAACACCTTGGAGTATTTGGGACTTTGGGAACAGTTGAACAACCCTCATTTCAAAGGGGTCGAATTCGGCCCCCTTTTGAAAGAAGCGGGTTCAAATGCTTTTACAATGAGTCCGACTCGGTGGGTGAAACTTACCAATGCAGTAGGTATCGTTTGCAAAACTGGAGCGAATGGAGGCACTTATGCCCAAAGGGATATTGCCTTTAAGTTTGCCAGTTGGGTTTCTGTGGAATTTGAACTGTATTTGATAAAAGAGTTCCAGCGACTAAAGGAAGAAGAGCAAAAGCAGTTAGGATGGTCTGCCAAGCGTGAGTTGTCCAAGATAAACTATCGCATCCACACGGATGCAGTCAAGGCGAATCTCATTCCGTCAGAGGTAACTCGTGAGCAAGCAGCCATGAAGTATGCCGATGAAGCGGATGTACTCAACATTGCCATGTTCGGCATGACGGCAAGGCAATGGCGTGAACAGAATCCCGACAAGAAAGGCAACATTCGTGACTACGCCAGCATCAACGAGCTTATTTGCCTGTCGAATATGGAAAACCTCAACGCTGTGTTTATCAATGATGGAATGCCTCAGTCTGAGCGACTGATAAAACTCAATCAGATTGCCATTCAGCAAATGAAGATTCTCGAGGATACTGGTGGACGAAATCTTTTGCAGTAGAAAAGTTAATTTCATCCATGGAGCGTTATGACTCGTTGGGGAAATCACACAAACAGATGAGCGAATAGCTAAGAGGGCACCCGTCGGCAAATTGACGGGTGCCCTTGTTTTGTTGTGGTCTTGCCGTGGCTATACGCCTGCCATGCAGCTCGTCACGCCGAGGGCCGTGGCTATGGCCGTGAGGATCGAGATGG
>OHHJ01000487.1_pt1 | contig 11132 bp, 6 predicted proteins | sample 1568041 | NCBI WGS metagenome assembly OHHJ01 (sample SAMEA3879573, study PRJEB24766) | human gut metagenome | biome: human-associated habitat; feature: feces | place: USA | collected 1985/1987
CTGCGCAGGGTCTGTCGCTCCCCACGGTGGCAGGAAGCGAAAGCCAGGGCCAAGAACAGCATTGGTATAATAGCTTTTAGAATTCTCATAGTGTGTGCACAAACTGTTGCGACAAGATGGTGCGAGACGTCGAGGGACGTTGCAACAACAGAGAGGCGGGGAAGAGCGTCCGCCCGCTTGTGCCAAAGACCTTCCCGTCTTCTGAGTTGCTACATCTACGATGGTCGATTGTCCAGTAGTGACGGCAAAGGTAGGACAAATCCTCGACACAGCCAAAAAGAGTGCCCTGTTTTTCCTCTTTATTTTATAGTTGCGTAGTTTGACCGCGCCAGAAAGCCCTTGGATAAACATCGTAACAACGCACCCTCGTATAGCCTTAATTGAACCGAGGGTTGCTCTTTCCTCCCAGCCGAACGCTTCCCTCCCTCCTCTGAGCTTCGCATAAACAAAGAAGCCGGCTCTCGACGTCAGAGGAAGAGAAAAAGCTCCCTCTGATGTCAGAGCCGGCCTCAAGAAAACTAATCGAACGGATTACTCCGCATCGCAGGGATCATCCCAAAGGGCCACATCCCAGCTCCAAGGGTCTATCTCGACATAAGGCTTACGCCTCTTAGCCAAAAGAGGATCAGTATTGGTTGCTGGCTTATTTGTAATCCCGAGATCTTCAGTCTTAGAGCCTTCAACAAGAAGAGGCTGAGCACATTGGGCAACCACCTCAGTAAGAGGTCTTTTGTAAACACGTTTTTTCATTGTCAGCTACTTTTTTATGACCTTGTTATTATTGATGATATAAACACCTGCGGGAAGTCCCTCAAGCGCTTTACCCATTTCGACCAAACTCTTCACTTTTATACCCGAGCTAGTGAACACATCCACAAGTTCCTTGGGAGTTATTTCCACATTTGCAGCGTCCGTATAGTTATCATCTGGGAATCGGAGACTTCTATCAGTGTCGTCACCCAAGCAATTGATATAGCAACGGTAAGGAGATATCGTAAGGTCTGTTCCATCGTACACACGATAGAAGGCAAGGCCTTCGTCTGCTTGATTCTGTAACACATAAGCCCCAACTGGCACTTTCTTATTAGCAAAGACGCCTGTCATGTAAGGTGTGGCATACTCATCAAACAATGCCTTGTAAACACCCTCAAAATGATATGACGCTGGACTACCTTTGAGAATATAGGGAGTATTGGCAGCAAAGGAATTAACCTTATTAAGCACCAACTTACAATTGTCGTCCACACCATCACATTCAAAGACTGTCAGCCCCGCAGGAATCTCACAGTCGAAAGGAAGGATAAGTGTACCATAACCAGCAGATGTCATCGTATAATCAACACCAGCAAAGTCCTGTCCACCAACAACGACAAAGTCCGAATACTCTGTATGGTCTATGATGTTGCCATAGATATTACCGTCATCTTCTCGGACGACAAAAACCACATCTCTCATTTCGGCACGATAACAACCATTGATGGTCGAGTTGTCAGAAACTAAACCTACCGTAAAGAGTTCTTTCACAACGCCTCCATCCTGCTGGTCAGGAAACAGGCTCATATTAGTTGGGCTATATGCGATAATCTTAATAGTTCGATCATCAGGCATACCGCACGAAATGATATGGTCTGCCTTGCGATCAGTATTGAGCTTTATATCATTTACATATATCCTTCCGTCCTTACTTTGGTGGACCTTAGTGCCTTTGGGGACAGAAAGAGCCATATTAAACGCAACATAGTTTTGATTGGGATCATATTCATATACGGTAAGGTATGTAACGGTTGTTCCGTCAGCCGTTAATTCCACCCTTTGATCCATCCAAACTTGTAGCGTATTGTCTGAGGACGTTTGGGCAAATGCCTGCATGGTCAACAGTACAAGCATTAGCATCAAAAACACTTTTTTCATTTAGATTTTTCTTTTGATCTTCGTTTTTTCGTATTTCGTTTCAACTTGCTGTCCGAAGAGTTGGTGTAAATCTCCACGATTTTTGCCACGTCGATAGAATTGATGACACCATCTTTATTCACATCGGTTGCAGCAAAATTGAGAGGCGCCGTACCAACTGAATAGAATTCCACAGCCAAAGACACGTCAATAGAATTGACTATTCCATCAGTATTGGCATCGCCGTACTTAAAGGTCGCTTGACTCACCTCACGCGCCAGTTCCTTCTGCTCCACGTTACCAGCCGAATCAACAGCCAATACGCAGAAGCCATAGTCGAAGCCCATATTGCCATGGTAAACGTATTCAGATGTAGTAATTACATCTTCCAACTTTTTCCACCGCCCACCTTCAACATCTTGAACATACAACACATACTTCCAGAGACCCGAACGATTGTCATAGCCGTCAAATCGAAGCGTTATGAGACTGTCCTTAGCTGACACAGAAACAATCTCGCTCATAGGAGCTATCGAGTCAACGACATTTGTCCAAATAGGCGTAAGAATCGCTTCATTTTGATCAAAGATGATGGCGGCACGATTGTCAAACGGCTCCCCATCACCCATTGCCTTCTTTAGCCCGATATCGAAATTCAAGAAACCTATGCCATTCCCGTTGCTGTTTACAGGAAGTACCCCCTGCGTCACATCTAAAGTTTCTTCCATAGACATGGGGTCAAGAGATATCACAGTCCATTGGGCGACCCCTTTGTCAGCATCATACTTTAGATCCACTTGAGCTATGGCATTTATTTCGGGACGCATATCTACTGTTTTCGTAAAATTCTGTTCACCATCCAATTCAAGAACCTTCTCGCCTATCTGAACACGCGTCGCCTTGAAAGATGACAAATCAAAAACTTTCGAATCCAATGTGTCGCACACCACTATTCGATGAGCAGCAGCACTTGCCAATTTGGGGTCATTTTCAAACTCTATCGAATAGTTCACTTTTTTCACATGCTTACCCACATAAACGCTTCCCGCTTCGGACAAATAACCATGCATTTCGTTTGGATCATAAGATCTCCGTGGGGTAACAGGATGCCCACTTGGGATATCACAATCAGCCGACTCTATCAAACCTAATTGGTCATTTAAGAGAGAAGCAGCCACTCCAAGCTTTCCAGGCAAACAATGCTGAGCCCAATACCATATCAGATCTGCTGGCGATGGAAGGTGTATGGGACGAAAATACTCATCCGCTTCATCTTCAAATCCAGCTTGGATCATTTGTTCTCGCATCGCTTGATTGTGACGATTCTGAAGGGCATTTTGTATTCCTCCGACCGTACCACCTAATGACAGCGTAGTAGCACAAAGACATTCTTCCTTAGGCTTATCTAACCAAGAAGCTATTTCACAAGGATCAAACGCACACCCTGTAAAGATATCCGTCACATCTTGAAGCGGTCGTTTTTCGATAAACTCACTTGCCTCAGGGCCTTTCAAATTCCACGGAGTCTCCACCCAAGCGTAAACATTGAACGGTAGGACATTCTTCAACAGCACATCAAGAACAAAGGACTTAGTTTCGCCCGGCAATAATTCCGGAATAATCGACGGTACTATTTTCGTCTTACTATTATTGCCTCGGAAATCATCATATTCTCTATTTAGTTGGAGACCGCTGTCACAAAGCTCTTTGTTGCATTCTATTGCAAAGTTTTTATACTTTACATTCTGAATGTCGTCAAGATGATCCACTCCAAAGTAGAACGGAGTTGCCTGATAACTAATGTTACTGGTGTTAGTAACCTCAATGGTTACTGGATACGGATTTCCCACTATCTGCGGATCTTTAACGGTTATCTTGATGTCGTTGAAGTTGGGAGCCTCAAAATCCACCAAGTTTTCGCAAACTATGACACCAGGTTCGTCTCCGTCATCAAAATTAAGGACAAGATTGTATTTGCCATATGGCTCATCACCATGCAACTTCATATACAACCTTCCCTTAGCTTTTCCAGCCGTTCCAATAGAATCCACCAAGATGCGCTTGTCACCCTTTACAAGCATAGCCGACTTAAGATTGTCAAATCCATTGCCATCTAGGCCCAAAATCTGCACGCAAGGCATCACTCCAAACTTGGAGCTGGATGTGGACAACACCGCATACTTGTCTATATGTTGATATGCAAGGGCCATCTCTGACCTTGAGCCTGTGACATCATGAATGGCAAAATAGTAGGTTCCATTCTCACGAGCATGAACCCCATCCATTTTTATGGACTCTGAGCCCGAAGTGCTAAACACTTCTTCTCCTGATGGTGCAAATATCTGAACAGAAGAGGGTTGGGAAGACTGTAGCGCAATACTGTCGCCCTTTTCACAATCCATCGCATACCACCGAATGGTGTTGTCGGACGGTTTGACGAAAGGTTCTCTGCCAACATGGTCTGTCAGCTTTTTAACGACATCCACTTTTTGGCTTACACTATAATCTACGAAGTCTCTACTATCGTCTGCCCAATAGCCCAAAGCGTCCTCGAACCTGACATGGAACGTATTCTTCGCATAGATGATAGGCTTACCCGTCTTGGTCTCGAAATGGAATTTCGAAGAACGAACAGGAGCTTTCATCATGGGTAAAAGTGCATAGAGCTGGTAGGGAGAAGTGGGGTTCTCTATTGACACTTTTTTGTTGCTGGTCGAGTTGTCGTTCATCCAATATGTATATCGGGTAATAACATTATCGCCATTGGGCACTTTTCGATCCACCATCTTGACAAAAAGGTCTGACACTGGCGCACAGGCCATTCCCTTGTCATCTATCAGTTGATAGTGGACGACATGCAATCCATCAAGCAGAAGAGAAGCGTCTATTGTCTGCGCACCACCAGCCACATCAGCAACTTTTGCCTCAGCCTCATCATCAAACCAATATTTCAGACTTTGAGCGGCAGTAGAAGTTTCCTCTTTCAACTTCAAGAAAACTCCCGTCATGGGAGCGGTAAGCAGCCCCTTGTCGTCCACCAACTGATAATGTACCGTATGTAAACCATCAAGAAGATGTGAAACATCCAATGTCTGCACTCCCGTCTCTACGGCAATTTCCGCAACAGCTATTTCCTCGTCAAACCAATAGCGCATACGCTTGGCCGTTGATGCTTCGGTATCAATATTCGTTTTGAGGAAAACGGAAGAACGAGAAGACGTGATTGTTCCATCACTGCAAACCACCATATAATGGATGGTATGCAAGCCTTCGAGCATATTTGACACATCAAGGGTCAGCACCCCTTCGGGCATTGAGACGGTAGTCAATTCTTGCTGATCGTCGTACCAGTAAATGAGTTTGCTAACCGTGACTTTTTCGGCAGCTCCCCCTTCCTCCAACTTCAGAAAAACGCAGGAAGCAACATACGACATATCGCCGTCCGTATCTACCACTTGATAGTGCAACGTATGAAGTCCATTGAGAAGACTGGAGACATCAAGGGTCTGTACACCTTCATGGACGCTACAAGTCCGCACATCATCCGCATCGTCAAACCAGTAGCGAAGCGTAGCTGCCGTGGACGACTGAGCCAGACTACCGAGTTTTAGGAATGTGGTGGACGCTATATACGAGACTTCACCCTGCTCATCTACCACTTGATAATGCAAAGTATGAAGCCCATTGAGAAGATTGGAGACATCAAGGGTCTGTACACCTGCATGAGCGCTACAAGTCCGCACATCATCCGCATCGTCAAACCAGTAGCGAAGCGTAGTTGCCGTGGGCGACTGCGCCATCTTTGACGGCACCCAAAAGACGGCTGAATAAGGAGCCGCTACTTTGTTTTCACTATCAACGATTTGATAATGAATCGTATGCAAGCCTTCTTGAAGCGACGACAGATCAACAAGATGCGTACCGTTCGTCTTTTGGACAGTACGCACGCTTCCGGCATCATCGTCTATCCAATAGCGCATAGACTTGACCGTCGTGGGATGCGGAAGCCCCAACGAATCAAGTATAGCTATAGTCTGCCCATAAGCCACCAACTGAAGTGACACGAACAGCATTATAAGAACATATTTCCGCATAACCGACAATACAAAAGATTAGTTACTGTGCAGCACTAACACCAATTTCCACGCTCAGTTTGCCATCGGCAGTCGTCTTTGCAGCCACATTCATCTTGGTAATTTGAGGATAGGAAGGAGTCATGTTGTAGGGAATCATTCCACCAAACTTTCCTACAGGCGTACCATCTATTCCCAAATATTTTGCTTTAGCCTCATCGGTAAGATCATTCCACACATTCGACTCCTGGAAAATATCCATTCCTGCGTATGAACAGTTTTCCTTTAATGATATGTTGTTAAGCGCATTTTTATATCCACTTACATCAACACAGTTCATTGCAGAACATGTTGATGGGAAATAACCTCCACTCATGCCATACATGATACAATTCACGAATTGGCAACACTTATACAGATGAGCATATCCATTAGTATTAATAACACAATTTACAAAACTTGCCAGTTTACCCGAATTGCTAAAATGCTCAACATAGCTATTAATAATCTGCGCCGTACTCTGACCATAAAGGCTCATTCCATAGACATCACAATTCACAAACATTCCATTATCCATCTTACCATTAGAAGAAAAAACAGAAACACCAGCTAAGGAGTTTTTTAAGAAATACGCGTTTGACAAGGTTCCTTTTATCGTCATCGTGTTTGTAATACGACATCCCTCAAAACTCAACTTTTCCGTTACATTTGCAGGTATTTCAACATCAAAGTCATTCACGATATAGGTTGGATTCGCATCATGAATACCCGTGCCTCTAACCGCCACAGCCTTCGTGATCTTTGTGCTTTGGAAATTTCCACCCGATAGATTGATCACGTCACCATGTGTGGCAGCACTACAGGCTTGCTGCAAAGCATTTGTGCCATAGAACATGCGGATTTCGTCCCCATGGGTGAGTGTCGCCACAAGCGTGTTTTGCGCGAAGGCCGAAACAGAACAGACAGCCATAGTCACTACCGCCATCAAATAAACAAAAAACTTCTTCATAATTGTAGTTAATTAGGTTAGCCTATAGACCCCTCTGATTCGGCTCTTTGAAAGATGGTTATTAGTTTTGAATCAATACGAAAAAGGCGCGGAGTCTGTATTCTTACTTACCTCAAGGACACCGGCCTTCGCATTGCCTACCCAACGAGATAAGCAACTTGCAGCCCGCGCCCTTGTACATATAGATTCGCCTAGTCCACCTCTACAGACCATCACACATGTATTATCACTCACATGTACGAACGGTCGCATTAGTGCGGACCATAGCCCACTAATCGTACAAAACGCAGACGTTGTTCGTTGCCTAATCCTTGGTTGGATTGGAATTTGCGAAGTTCGTGTCCTCAAAGATCAGCGTTTGAAAACGCCATTTCCATAAAGATGCCGCCCTACTCCCCTCCGGGATTGGCTTGCGGTTGCAAATTTACTCCTTTTATTTTATTTGCGCAAATATTGAAACAATATATTACCCCTTCTTCTGCAAAGAACTGCACTTCAATTATCATCTTTCTGTTTTTCAACCCCTAGCACAATCATTCTACCTAGAAAAAGCATCATCTTACACCTAAATACATAAGCAAAAGCTATTTCCTTGCCATTGTCACCATCTATACCGCACCAGAAAAGCCCTTGGACGATTCTCAAGAGACCTTCGGGATAACCCTTAAGCAACCCTTAGGACGATACATAAGTAACCCTTAGGACGAGACTTAAGAGACCTTCGGGATGGTCTCGGGATGCGTTCGGGACGCAAGGCGTGCTTTAGGCCGGACAAAACGCCAGGACACTGGCTATTATTCATAGGGACGCACCATCACGTTTTCAGGTTCATCCGGAAAATCGAGTGATAGGGTTTGTGCTGTTGCCAATACGTCCTGCTGAGTTAGGGAAAACAACAAATACAACTTTTACAACAAGTTACAACCTTTTTTCTGCAACACCAATCATTGAAAACATTTTCTGAAGATACTTGTTTCTGCAAACGCTGAAATACCCTTGCTGTCCACACATGAATATATGATTTGTTTTGACTGCTACGAATCAAGTCAAACTCCACGATGTTACAAAGATGTAACGTAATCGACAATAGAGTCTTTGTTCAAGGACAAAGACGACCAAAAGGGCTGGTTTCCTCATGTAGGAGATCAGCCTTAATTGTTGTGTTCATTTACCGTTTTTGTCTTGTGTGTAAATACGAAACGTGGCAATAGGTTGAAGTGGGTAGCCGCAGCTTGCTTGCGGATACTACAGTGGAAAGAATGTGGGAAAATGCAGTAATCAAGGCTTTTTGCTTGGTGCGGGCTTTGTTAAATGGATACGGACAAGAAGTTAATGGGTTGTTAATTCATGCTAATCGGCTTGCATTCGGTTGGGCGAGAGGTTATCTTTGTATAGATGCCTCGTCTTGGCAAATCGAGTGTTCTTTGTCTTTGGACGAGAAACTAGGTGCTGTGAGTTGGTAAAATGTAAAAAATAACACATATAAATATTGATGGAAAAATTAAACTTTTTATTAATCTCTTCGCTTGGAAACAGAAGCATATCGGTCTCGTATCGATCTCGTATCAATCCCGTATTGATCCCGTATCGTTCTCGTATCGTTCCCGTATCGTTCTCCTATCGTCCTCCTATCATTCTCGCTTCCGGAAGCGGAAACAATACGGAAACGATACGGAAATGATACTTGGGGGGAGGGAGGATGAAGCGAGGACGATAGGAGGTGGAAGCGTGGTGGATACGTGGAGGCAAGGGAGAAAAGAAAATCCACCAGTGGGCCTCCCCGATGGGAAACCGACTGGCGGATCGTGGAAGTGGAAGTCTTGGAGTGAGACTCCAGCGGCTCTAAGTCTGTGGCGATCTTATCTCACCACGACCTTCTTGCCATCGACGACATAGATGCCGGCGGGAAGGCCCTTGAGGCTCTGGGCGTTTTTGCGCACCAATTGTCCCGTGAGGGAGAAGATGTCGCAGGCCTTGCCGCCGAAGAGGGTCTCGGCGGAGACGCCCTCAATGGCTGTGGAGGGCGTGATGGTCAGCTTTCCGTTGGTGCGAGAGCAGACGAGCATGTACATCACCAGGGCCTTGTCCTCCTCCTTGTTTTGCAAGAACTGGTCGCCCCTGGAGAGGATCTTTTCCGACGCCCATCCCCTCACTTGGCGGATGAGGGGTGTGTACTTACTTTGGCTGGAGGCCAGCGATGTAAGCGAATGGATAAGTAGTATGAGGACCAGCAGCGTCCTGCCAATATGATTTTTCATTTTGTATCGTCTTATGAAGTGGGGCCTTGGGGCGGATGAAGCTGCCTGGCCTTCGCTGTGTAAGTGTTCTGATTTCGCCACATCGGGCAGGAGTGGCGCAACCTGTGTACAAAGTTAGCATTTTTTAGTCAAAAAAGAGCCCTTGCGGAAATAAAATCCCCATTATTTAGTATAGGAATCAATTATTTTTTATACCTTTGTACGCGAATATGGACACGGCGTTGCGTTGGTCCTTTCGCAGGGTAACATCAACAAGATAACAGCCTGTCTTTTGATAAGTGAACGGTACAAATATTATCAATACAAAACATTAATAATTCTATTATGATTTATTCATCGGAAGTAAAGAACATGTGCGTTGTGGCCAAAGGCCCCAACCATGGACCTGCTCCCATTCCTGAGGAGGGAAAGTGGGTTTATGCCAAGGAGATCGCTGATATTTCGGGTTACACCCACGGTGTGGGATGGTGCGCTCCCCAGCAGGGAGCCTGCAAGCTGTCTCTCAACGTGAAGGACGGCATCATCCAGGAGGCGCTCGTGGAGACCATCGGTTGCACGGGTATGACCCACTCTGCCGCCATGGCATCCGAGATTCTTCCGGGTAAGACGATCCTTGAGGCACTGAACACCGACCTCGTCTGCGACGCCATCAACACGGCTATGCGCGAGCTCTTCCTCCAGATTGTCTATGGACGCACGCAGAGCGCTTTCTCTGAGGGCGGTCTGACCATCGGCGCCGGTCTTGAGGACCTGGGTAAGGGTCTCCGTTCACAGACGGGTACGCTCTATGGCACGGTGGCTAAGGGTACGCGCTACTTGGAGCTGACCGAGGGCTACATCACACGCCAGTTCCTCGACAAGGACAATCAGGTCTGCGGCTACGAGTATGTTCACCTCGGCAAGATGATGGAGGCTATCAAGAACGGTATGGACGCCAACGAGGCTGTGAAGAAGTTCACGGGCAGCTACGGTCGTACCACTGCCGAGCAGGGTGTTGTTAAAGCGATTGATCCACGTAAAGAATAATAAGGAGAAACATAACTATGATTAGAAAGGTAAGTTACGAAAGTCAGGAGCGTCGTGAGGCGCAGGTTCTTGCAGCTCTCAACGCTGAGGGCATCAAGAGCGTAGAGGAGGCTAATCAGATCTGCGACGAGGCAGGTGTTGATCCTTATCTGATGTGTGAGGAGACGCAGCGTATCTGCTTCGAGAACGCCAAGTGGGCCTATGTCTGCGGTGCTGCTATTGCCATCAAGCGTGGATGCAAGACTGCTGCCGACTGCGCAGAGGCTATCGGTGTGGGTCTGCAGGCATTCTGCATCCCTGGTTCTGTGGCCGACGACCGCAAGGTGGGTCTGGGTCACGGCAACTTGGCTGCCCGTCTGCTCCGCGAGGAGACGAAGTGCTTCGCCTTCTTGGCTGGTCACGAGTCGTTTGCTGCTGCCGAGGGTGCCATCAAGATTGCTGAGATGGCCAACAAGGTGCGCAAGAATCCGCTCCGCGTTATCCTCAACGGTCTGGGCAAGGACGCTGCTCAGATCATCAGCCGTATCAATGGCTTCACATACGTTAAGACAGAGTTCGACTACTACACAGGCGAGCTGAAGGTTGTTGACCGCATCGCTTACTCTGACGGCCCACGTGCCAAGGTTAACTGCTACGGCGCTAACGATGTTCGCGAGGGTGTAGCTATCAACTGGAGCGAGGACGTAGATGTATCAATCACTGGTAACTCTACCAACCCAACACGTTTCCAGCACCCGGTAGCTGGTACATACAAGAAGGAGCGTATCCTCGCTGGTAAGCCTTACTTCTCAGTAGCTTCAGGTGGTGGTACAGGCCGTACATTGCACCCGGACAACATGGCTGCAGGTCCTGCTTCTTACGGTATGACTGATACTC
>OHHJ01000492.1_pt1 | contig 11053 bp, 6 predicted proteins | sample 1568041 | NCBI WGS metagenome assembly OHHJ01 (sample SAMEA3879573, study PRJEB24766) | human gut metagenome | biome: human-associated habitat; feature: feces | place: USA | collected 1985/1987
CCTTACCATCCTTGCCTTCCGACTCACCGTAAAGCTGCTTCCACCACTCGCTCATGAAATGGAGTTTCGGCTGATAATTCACCAGAATCTCTATCTTCTTGCCAGCCTGCTCATAGAGAGCGTTGCGCACGGCAGCGTAGATTGCGGCAGGATTCTCGTCGAACGGCACATCCTTTCCGGTAGATTTCTCCATGTCGGCAGCACCGCTGATGAGCGATTTGATGTCGAATCCGGCAACAGCGATAGGCAGCAAGCCCACCGGAGTGAGTACAGAGAAGCGTCCGCCGACATTGTCGGGGATGACGAATGTCTTGTAACCCTCCTTTGTCGCAGCCGCACGGGCAGCACCCTTATGTGCGTCTGTGATTGCAACGATAACATCCCTTGCCTCCTCTTTGCCTCGCTGCTCTTCGCACTGCTTCTTCAAAAGGCGGAAAGCAAGAGCCGTTTCCGTTGTCGTTCCCGACTTGGAGATATTGATAACGCCAAACTTCTTGTCCTTCAAGAAGGCTGTAAGTTCGGCGAGATAGTCCTCACCTATATTGTTTCCGGCAAATACAATTGTCGGGTTCTTCTTGTCGTTGATGAGCCATGAGAATGAGTTTCCAAGAGCTTCTATCACGGCACGCGCTCCAAGGTAGCTGCCACCGATACCTGCAACGACCACCACCTCACACTTTTCACGCAGTGTGTCGGCAACGCTCTGGAGTTCGGCGAGGAATTCCGGTGTCACCGATGAAGGCAGATGCAGCCATCCTAGAAAGTCGTTTCCGGGGCAGGTGCCGTTTTCAAGCGCTTCATGTGCAGCGATTACCTGGGGTTCATAGGCTTTTACAGCGCCCTCACTAAGGAACTGGGCAGCCTTTGTAATGTCTAAACTAATACTTTTCATTTTTCTGACTATTTATGTATTTTGAGTTTACAAGTCCTTAAACCTGTCTTCAACCGATTCTGTCCGGGTAATGAAAACAATCTTATCGGAAACTGTCGGTGAGCAGTTTTATCTCTATCTGCGGACTGATGCGTTCGTAGAGTATGTTATAAACGGCATCGAGTATGGGCATATTGACATGCAGATGGCGGTTTTTCTCCTTCATGCATTTTGTTCCGAAGAATCCTTCCGCAATCATTTCCATCTCTATCTGCGCGCTCTTCACACTATATCCCTTGCCAATCATTGTTCCGAAGGTGCGGTTGCGCGAGAATTTGGAGTAGCCCGTCACAAGCAGATCGCCCAGATAAACGGAGTCATAGACGCTGCGTTCAATCGGATTGATGGCTGTAAGGAAGCGCGACATCTCCTGCACGGCGTTAGATATGAGCACCGCCTGGAAGTTGTCGCCATACTTCAATCCGCTACAGATGCCCGAAGCTATGGCATAAACATTCTTGAGTACAGACGAATATTCGATTCCTATGACATCCGAACTCGTCTTTGTCTTGATGAATTCCGAGTCGAGCACATCGCAGAAAGCCTGTGCTTTCTCCAGATCGCAGCATCCCACGGTGAGATATGACAGGCGTTCAAGAGCCACTTCCTCGGCATGTGAGGGTCCGCCGATGCACGCAAGGTTCTCGTTCGGCACATCATACACCTCATGGAAATACTCCGAGCAGGCGAGATTGTCGTCGGGTACGAGTCCCTTTATAGCCGTGACAATGAACTTGTCGCGCAGCCTTGTCTTGAGTTTCTTGAGGTGGTTTTTCAGATAAGGCGACGGCACCACGAACACAAGCGTGTCGTAAGCCTCGACAATGCGGTTTATGTCACTTGAGAAGAATATCTCGTCCGTATTGAAATGGACGCTTGTGAGGTAATTGGGGTTATGGCTGATGCGCTTGAATTCCTCTATGCTGTCGTCGCGCCGCATATACCACCCGATGTGATGGGTGTGCCCTATCACGATCTTGGCTATCGCAGTCGCCCAACTGCCACCGCCAATTACGGCTATTTTACCACAATTAAACAATTTGCTTATGTCTAATGGTTAATATTCAATGCTGTGCCACAAGTCTTTGCACGCACCAAAACGAAATCAGCAGGCCGCGCCGATGACGGTGCGACCTGCCATTCACTATTGTCACTCTTCGACAGAAGCAGTCTCCGAAACGGCCTTTGCCGCGTCAATCCAAGTCTGGATGTCATCGACAGAAGGCTTCTCGTAACCGAGCTTGTACTTCTTGTTCACATCGCCAATCTTCTGCTGCAAGCCCTGCGGCTTCTCTCCGGCGATGTCGGAAATGAGGTTGAAACCTATCTTGCGGAGCACATATACCCACTCTTCGGGTACTCCGATTTCCGCCCATTCCTTCACGCTGCTCTGCGGAATCTTCTTTTCCGGCTTCATCTGCGGGAAGAAAAGCACCTCCTGAATGGTGGTCTGTCCGGTCATAAGCATCACCAGACGGTCGATGCCGATGCCGATACCCGATGTTGGAGGCATACCGTACTGCAGTGCACGGAGGAAGTCCTGGTCGATAATCATGGCTTCGTCGTCGCCCTTGTCGGCAAGGCGCATCTGCTCCTTGAAACGTTCCTCCTGGTCGAGGGGGTCGTTAAGCTCCGAGTAAGCGTTGGCAAGTTCCTTGCCGTTCACCATAAGTTCGAAACGCTCGGTGAGTCCCGGCTTCGAACGGTGCATCTTTGTCAGCGGCGACATCTCCACAGGATAGTCGGTGATGAACGTAGGCTGGATGAACGTACCCTCGCAGAACTCTCCGAAGAGTTCGTCGATGAGCTTGCCCTTGCCCATGGTCTCATCGACCTCCATGCCCTTGGAAAGGCAGAAGGCACGGATCTCCTCCTCGGTCTTGTCCGTGCAGTCGAAGCCGGTCTTCTCCTGGATGGCCTCCAGGATGGGAAGGCGGCGGAAGGGAGCCTTGAAGGAGATGACGTGGTCGCCATGCTTCACCTCCGTGGCGCCGTTGTTGACGGCCTTGCAGATGGTCTCGAGCAGCTGCTCTGTGAAGGCCATCATCCAGTTGTAGTCCTTATACTGCACATAGAGCTCCATGCAGGTAAACTCGGGGTTGTGGAACTTGTCCATACCCTCGTTGCGGAAGTTCTTGCCGATCTCATAGACGCCCTCAAATCCACCTACGATCAGTCGCTTCAGATAGAGCTCGGTGGCGATACGCATGTACATATCGACGTTGAGGGCATTGAAATGGGTGATGAAGGGGCGGGCCGAGGCGCCTCCGGCGATGGACTGGAGGGTTGGGGTCTCGACCTCGGTATAGCCGTGGCGGTCGAAGAAGGCGCGCATGGTGCGGAGCACGGTGGCACGCTTGAGGAAGGTATCCTTGACGCCGTCGTTGACGACGAGATCGACATAACGGCGACGGGCGCGCAACTCGGGGTCGTCAAACTTGTCGTAGGCCACGCCGTCCTTGTACTTGACGATGGGCAGCGGCTTGAGGCTTTTCGACAGGAGGACGAGCTCCTGTGCGTGGACGCTGATTTCGCCCATCTGGGTCTTGAAGACGAAGCCACGCACGCCGATGAAGTCGCCGATGTCGAGCAACTTCTTGAAGACTACGTTGTATAAGTTTTTGTCCTCGCCCGGGCAAATGTCGTCGCGGGTGATGTAAACTTGGATTCTGCCTTTGCTATCCTGAAGTTCGACAAAGCTGGCCTTGCCCATGATACGGCGGCTCATCATACGTCCTGCAATGACCACCTCGCGCTTCTCGTCCTCCTTAAATTCGTCTCTGATCTCGGTAGAGAAAGCGTTGGTAGGATATTCTGCTGCGGGATACGGGTCGATACCCATCTCGCGCAGCTGCTGCAAACTTTGTCGGCGGCCAATCTCCTGGTCGCTCATTTCTAAAATGTTCATATTACCTAAGATATGATTCTATAATTATTTCTACGTTTGCAAAGATACAAAGAATATTCCGAAGGGCGTATCTTTTTACTGTTTTTTAGCGTATTGCGGGGAAAACAACCGCGGAAATAGCGTGTCACGGGGAAAAGAATTGCGAAAATAGTAGAAAACAACCGGTATAACAAATAACGGGTCCATCGCCGGGACACATAGCAAAAGAACTTGAACAAGATTTACAACAAAGAACAAACAACGCTTGCTTGTCCAACCCAAGTTAGCTTTCTTCACTCAATGTCCATGACGACGTTAGGACAAGTGAAGAAAACAACCAATACAACATTTACCTGTACGCTTGAAATTATCCAATACGCCCTGAAAGGGCAGAAGTTCCTAGCCCAGGGCATCGCCCTGGGTAATTATGAACGCCAACCTGTCGCCCTGAAAGGGCAAAAGCGTTGAAGAAGCAGGCTATAAACAACTCTTTTGCCCTTACAGGGCGTCTTGTTGATTGCTATTATCCCCAGGGCGATGCCCTGGGCTAGGAGCTTTTTGGGCTTTCAGCCCGCTTCAACCGACACGAAGCGTTTTATCTCCTTGTAAAAGTTGTTCAAGTTGTTTTCCCTACTCAGCAGGTCGTGTTGGAAACAATTCCGCGGCCAAGCATTCCGCGCAGCGCTCGCCGTCGATGGCTGCCGAGACGATGCCACCCGCATAGCCTGCTCCTTCTCCACAGGGGTACAAGCCGCGGAGGGAGATGTGCTGCAAGGTCTTGTTGTCGCGGAGGATGCGGACGGGGGACGACGTGCGGGTCTCGACGGCAATCATCACGGCCTCGTTGGTGAGAAAGCCATGAGCCTGGCGGCCAAACACTTCGAAGGCTTTGCGCAGACGATCGCTGACCTCGCTGGGCATCCAGAAGTGGAGGGGCGAGGAGATCAGTCCCGGGGTATAGGAACTCTTGGGCAGGTCGAAGGACAAGCGGCGCTTGACGAAGTCGGCCATGCGCTGGGCTGGGGCCGTCTGCTTGTAGTTGCCCTGCTGCCAGCAGAGGCGCTCCAGTTGCTCCTGGTAGGCCATCACGCGGAGCGCGTCGTCCAAGGGGCCGTTCTCCGTTTCCAATACGGAGGCGTCGATATCTTCCGGTTCCAGTTGCACCACCATGCCCGAGTTGCTCCACTTCGAACCGCGGTTGGCCGGACTCATACCATTGGTCACCAACTGGTTAGGACCGGAGGCGGCGGGGATGACGAAGCCACCGGGGCACATACAGAAACTATAGACGCCGCGGCCATCGACCTGCGTCACGAAGGAATACTCGGCGGCAGGAAGATACTTGCCACGGCCCGCTGGGTTGTGATACTGTATCTGGTCGATGAGGGCGGAGGGATGCTCCAGTCGGACGCCCACGGCAATGCCCTTGGCCTCCATCTCGATGCGGGCGGAGGAGAGGTAGTGATAGACGTCGCGGGCGGAATGGCCCGTGGCGAGCACCACAGGACCGCGAAACTCGTGCTCCGTCTGCTGTCCTTCGTCGTCGCGGCTGACAGCCTCCACGCCCACGACCGACTGGTTTTGGACGATGAGACGTGTCATGCGGGTCTGAAAATGAACCTCGCCGCCGCAAGCGATGATGCGCTTGCGCATGTTGGAGATGACGAGCGGCAGACGGTCTGTGCCGATATGGGGATGGGCGTCGGCCAGGATGGCTGCCGAAGCACCATGCTGGCAGAAGACGTTGAGGATCTTCTCCACGCTGCCGCGCTTCTTCGACCGCGTGTAGAGTTTGCCGTCGGAGAACGCGCCGGCCCCACCCTCTCCAAAACAGTAGTTGGACTCGGGGTCGATGGTCTGCGTATGGGGGATGGCCGCGAGGTCGCGCTTGCGCTTCTCGACGCTCTTGCCACGCTCCAGGACGATCGGGCGCACGCCCATCTCTATCAGGCGCAGCGCGGCGAAAAGACCGCCAGGACCTGCGCCGACAACGATCGCCGAGGGCTGGTCGCTGACGTCAGGATAATCCGTGGGCGCAAACGGCTCCTCGGTCGGGAGCTCGTTGATGTAGGCCCGAACCTTGAGATTGACCAGCACGCGGCGGTGGCGCGCGTCGATGGATCGCTTCACGACCCGCACGGCGCGAATGGCCGCTACGTCAAATCCTTTCTCCTGAGACAGGTATTGTCTGATGGTGTCCTCCGAGTAAGCCTCCTCAGGGAGCAGGCGGAGCTGATATTCTTCTACCATGCGGGTTTTCGCTATATTGAGTTGTCTGTTTGTGAATGTGCTATGGAAGAAGTCTGGGGAACGATCTCCCTATTTTATATTCGATCTCCTTATTATATATTCGAACTTCTTATTATATATTCGACCTTCTTATTAAAATATTCGATCCCCAAACTTTGTTCTTCCTCCTAAATCTATTCTCCTGACTATATCCTCCGTATATATTAAGGAACGAGCAACTTAAACTGGTCTGCATCGTCGAGGACGGGGAACTCCTTGCGGAAAGCCTTCAGGCGATCGAGGTCGATCTCGCCCGTCACGATACTCTCCACGCCCTCTTCGGCCTTGACGATGGTCTCTCCGAAGAGGTCCACCAACTTGGATCCGCCAGCATACTGGCCATTGGCATCCGAGCCCACGCGGTTGACGCCGACGACATAGGCTTGGTTCTCGATGGCGCGGGCGCTGAGCAGCGTGTCCCACACCTTCTGTCTGCCCTGCGGCCAGTTGGCGACATAGATCGCCAGGTCGTAGTCGCCACGGTTGCGGCTAAAGACGGGGAAACGGAGGTCGTAGCAGACCTGGAGCAGGATGCGCGCGCCACGGTAAGGGATCACGACGCGACGGTGGCCCGGCGTAAAGGCCTCCTGCTCATGGCCGTAGGTGAAGAGATGATGCTTGTCGTAAGAAGCCAACAGGAGGTCGGGACTGACGAAATACATGCGATTGTAGTAGTTCTCGCCCACCTTCGTGGCCACGCTGCCCGCCAGGGCACAGTTACGCTGGCGCACGGTGTTGCGCATCCATTTGAGGGCCAATCCTTCGTCGTCGGCCACGGTCTCGGGGTTGGTGTCAAAGCCCGTGGTAAACATCTCGGGCAGCACGATGAGGTCGCATTCGCCAACGCCCTCCAGCAAATGGTCCAAGTGTGCGAGGTTCGCTTCGGGTTGTCCCCAAATGATGTCCGTCTGTAACAGTGTAATTTTCATTTTGCTATACTTTTTTTCTTCTTATCCTGACAAGGAACCTTTGTTTGAAGATGGGTTTGATTCCCCCTCCATAGTCGGGCGTTTGCGTGTACGTTGAAGATATTGGTTTTGGCTTCGTCCGTTGCGGCTTCCTTATTCGGTTACAAAGATACTAAAAAAAACGGAAAACAAGACAGAAATGACGAAAAAAGGAATAAAAAACAACGTAAACACCCATTTCTTCAGTCAAGGAGGGGGTGAAACGGGAAAGAAGTGAGCCTGAGAGCGGCAAAAATACGACCATTCACTTTTTTCTTCGTCGCTGGCGCCGATTGGCATAGTTTTTGTATCTTTGCACTATTATAATCGTATTTCCGAAAAAAGCACGAAGGAAATTCAAGCAAGGATGAAATTCTAACAAGGATTCAATTCAAGGCGAGGATAAAAATTCAAAGCACGAAGGAAATTCAAAGTACGAAGGAAAAATCAAAGAACGAAGAAAAATGGAACAGAACACAACCCCCGTATTGCTGCTCACAGGCTATTTGGGCAGCGGCAAGACCACCCTGCTCAACCGCATCTTGGGCAATCAGCGTGGCATTCGTTTTGCCGTCATTGTCAACGACATAGGAGAAGTGAATATCGACGCGAGCCTCATCGCACGCGAAGGCATCGTCGGTCAGAGCGACGATAGCCTGGTGCCGCTGCAGAACGGCTGCATCTGCTGCACGCTCAAGATGGACCTGGTCCAGCAGTTGAGCGACCTGGTCAAGACGCACAGTTTCGACTATATCGTCATCGAGGCCAGCGGCATCTGCGAGCCGGCGCCTATCGCACAGACCATCTGCGCCTATCCGCAGATCTACCCCAACCTGGCGAAGGAGGGCGTGGCCAAACTCGATAGTGTGGTGACGGTAGTGGATGCGCTCCGCCTGCGCGACGAGTTTGCCGGGGGAAGCGACCTGGAGAAGGAGCACATCGAGGAGGACGACCTCGAAAGCCTCGTGATCCAGCAGGTGGAATTTTGCAATACGATCCTGCTCAACAAGGCCAGCGAGGTCTCCAAAGAGGAACTGGGCCGCATCCAGTCGATCCTGCGCCACATCCAGCCGCAGGCCGCCATTATCCCCTGCGACTATTGCGACGTGGATCTCAACCTGCTGCTCCACACCGAAGCCTTTGACTTTCAGAAGGTAATGACTTCGGCGGCGTGGATGGCAGCCATTGACGGGGACGAAAGCGAGGAGGACCACGAACATGACCATGAGCATGATCACGAGGAGGACCACGACCACGGTCATGAGGACCACCACGATCACGAGGAGGGCCACGGTCACAGTCATGAGGAGGGCCACGGCCACCATCACCACCATCATCATCATTCCCACGGTTTGGAGAACGAGGAGTCGGGCGAGGCTTTGGAGTATGGCATCAGCACCTTTGTCTATTATCGCCGTCGTCCGCTCGACCTCACGCGTTTCGACGAACTGGTGGCCTCGGCCTGGCCGAAGAGCGTGATCCGCTGCAAGGGCTTGTGCTACTTCCAGGACGAGCCCGACACGTGCTACGTCTTTGAGCAGGCTGGCAAGCAGGTGAGCATCCGCAACGCAGGAAAATGGTACGCGACCATGCCGCCCGCCGAACTCGACGCTTTCAAGCAGCAGAACCCGTCGGTCCTGAAAGACTGGGACGAGGAATATGGAGACCGCATGCAGAAACTGGTCTTCATCGGACAAAACATGGATCGGCAGGAAATAGAAAAGTTGATCGACCAGTGTTTGGACTAAAGGTCAGACTATAGAGACCTCGACGATAGGGATTCCAAATTGCCATCATCAAGTTCATCCGAAAAGATTGTTTGTGCTGTTCCCATACGCGCTGCTGAGTAGGAAAAACAACTTGAACAACTTTTACAACAACTTACAACTCTTTCGGTAAGCCATGAGCAGAACTGAGCTTGCTCAAGTTATGCCATGGCGAGAAAGAGTGCCATGTAATGGAACAGCTTCGCCTGGACATCGCCTCTTCGAGGCCCATGCAGGCCAAAGGTTGCTACATGGAAACAACTATGAACAACGCTTCGCCTGGACAAATTCGACAGGGAATGTCCAAGGCGAAGCGTTATATTTTTGTTGTTTAGCTTGCAGCAGGATATAACACGCGAAGCGTGTGTGGTTCCATTTCATGGCACCCTTTCTCGCCATGGCAAAACTCGAGCGAGCTCGGTTTTGCTCATAGCTTATCGAAAGGGTTGTTACAAGTTGTAAAAGTTGTATTGGTTGTTTTCCTTCCTCAGCAGGGAATATTACTTACAATTTCAGCTATTCCTTCCCCTTTGCAGCACTTTCCAGCACACTCTTGATGAAGGCGGGCGTAAAACCTTTTTTGCTCTTGGCAACGGCTTCGGGCGTGCCCGTGGAGAGCACTTGTCCTCCGCGCTTGCCTCCCTCCGGTCCCATGTCGATGATGTAATCGGCGAGTTTGATCACGTCGAGGTTGTGCTCGATGATGAGCACGGTGTTGCCCCGGTCCACCAGCTTCTGTAGCACATCCATGAGGATGCGGATATCGTCGAAATGGAGACCCGTGGTCGGTTCGTCGAGGATATAGAGCGTCTTGCCCGTATCGCGCTTCGAGAGTTCGGTGGCGAGTTTTACACGCTGCGACTCTCCGCCCGAGAGCGTCGTGGAAGACTGACCCAGTTTGAGGTAGCCCAATCCCACATCCTGCAGCGACTTGATCTTGGGCAGAATCTGTGGCACATTCTCGAAAAACTCCACCGCCATATTGACCGTCATGTCCAGCACGTCGGCAATGGACTTGCCCTTGTAGCGCACCTCCAGCGTCTCTCGGTTGTAGCGCTTGCCGTGGCAGACATCGCAGGGCACCATCACGTCGGGCAGGAAGTTCATCTCGATCTTCAGCAGGCCGTCGCCGGAGCAGGCCTCGCAGCGGCCGCCCTTGGTGTTGAAGGAGAATCGTCCCGGGCCGTAGCCCCGGGCCTTGGCCTCCTGGGTGGCGGCGAACAGATTGCGGATCTCGTTGAACAGCCCCGTATAGGTGGCGGGATTGGAGCGGGGGGTGCGGCCGATGGGGCTCTGGTCGATGCCCACCACCTTGTCCAGGAACTCCTCGCCCTCTATGGCGTCGTGCCGGCCGGGCCGGGCCTTCATGCGGTTCAGGTCTGCCCCCAGGCGCTTGAAGATGATCTCGTTGACCAGAGAGGATTTCCCGGACCCGGACACGCCGGTAACGCAGGTAAAGGTCCCCAGGGGGACGGATACGTCGATATGCCGCAGATTGTTTTCCGCCGCACCCCGGACGGTGAGAAATTCCCCGCTGCCGGGACGGCGCTTTTCCGGCACGGGAATGGACCTTTTGCCGCTTAAATACTGGCCCGTTAGGCTGTTGGGATTGGCCATGACCTCCTCCGGCGTGCCGGCGGCCATAACCTGTCCGCCGTGGGCCCCGGCCCCGGGGCCGATGTCGATGAGATAGTCGGCGGCGCGCATGGTGTCCTCGTCGTGCTCCACCACGATGACCGTATTGCCCAAGTCGCGCAGCGCCTTGAGCGAGTTGATCAGTCGGACGTTGTCGCGCTGGTGGAGTCCGATGCTCGGCTCGTCGAGAATGTAGAGCACATTGACCAGTTGCGAACCGATCTGCGTGGCCAGTCGGATGCGCTGGCTCTCACCACCCGAGAGCGAGGCCGACTGGCGGTTGAGCGACAGATAGTCGAGTCCGACATCCAGCAGAAAGCGGATGCGCTTGCGAATCTCCTTGATGATCTCCGTGGCGATCTGTCGCTGGGTCTCGCCGAGGTGGTTTTCCACTTCCCCCATCCACTCATAGAGTTCGCCCAAGTCCATCTCGGAGAGTTCGGAGATGTTCTTGCCCCAAATCTTGTAGGACAAAGCCTCGCGGTTCAGTCGCTGGCCCTGGCACTCGCCGCAGGTCACGTCGGCGATAAACTGTCCGCTCCATTTCTTTCCCGCGGCACTCTCGTCGCCCTCCATGACGGCCCGCAGATACTTCACT
>OHHJ01000498.1_pt1 | contig 10941 bp, 8 predicted proteins | sample 1568041 | NCBI WGS metagenome assembly OHHJ01 (sample SAMEA3879573, study PRJEB24766) | human gut metagenome | biome: human-associated habitat; feature: feces | place: USA | collected 1985/1987
CTTCAGCATATCCTTAGCCTTTTCCAGAGATTGCTCCGGAGTAAGGTTCTGGTGCAGCTCCAGACTTTCGGCAATCTGCTCGCCTACAGTCATAACAGGGTTCAGCGCAGTCATCGGGTCCTGGAAAATCATTGCCACGTCGTTACCGCGCATTTCCTCCAGCTCACGCTCGCTCATTTCAAGTACGTTTTTGCCTTCAAGCTTAATCGTACCGCTTTTGATAACTCCCGGAGGATCCGGAACAAGGTTCATGATAGACAGTGCGGTAGTAGTTTTGCCAGCACCGGTTTCGCCTACCAGACCCAGAGTACGTTTTTTGCCGATTGCGATGTCAATGCCGTTGACAGCATGTACATCGCTGTCTTCTGTTTCATAATGGACCACAAGGTCCTTAATATCTAATACTAAATCCATAATGCAGCCCCCTTATTTCTTCAGCTTAGGATCCAGCGCATCGCGCAGGCCATCGCCCAACAGGTTCAAGGCTAATACGGTAAACATAATAGCTAAACCGGGAATAACACAAATGTAGCTGGCATCACGAATATGACCTCTGCCGCCGGAAAGCAGCGCGCCCCATTCGGGAGCAGGCGCCGGTACGCCGATACCCAAAAAGCTCAGGGAGGAAGCGGAAATAATAGTAGTACCGATCAGCAGAGTAGTTTGTACGATAATCGGAGACAGGCAGTTCGGCAGGATATGTCTGAGAATAATCTTCCAGGTGGGCAGGCCCATCGCATAGGAGGATTCAACATATTCCAAATCGCGCACTGTCATAACGGAAGCACGCACGATACGCGCATAGTTGGTTGCGCAGGAAATTGCCAGAGCAATAATCAGGTTGATGGTGCTGGTGCCCAGCAGAGATACGATTACTACTGCCTTCAGAATGTTAGGAATGGAGTAGAAAATATCGATACCGCGCATGATGATATCATCGGCCTTGCCGCCATAGAAGCCGGCAATAGAACCTAAAATGGTGCCAACAATCAGACCGAAGCCTACGGAACCGATACCGATAGCCATGGAATAGCGTGCGCCGTACATAACACGGGCAAACAGGTCACGGCCGTATTCATCGGTGCCGAACCAGTGCTCCCCGCTGGGAGGCTGCAGCTTAATAGCCAGGTTCTGACCGATAACGTCGGTTTCATAGTTGAATACCAAGGGACTTACCAGAGCGATGACGCACAGCAGCGCCAGAAAGGCCATGCCGATTACAGCGCCCTTATTTTTCAGCAGACGATGCCAGGTTTCCTGGAACATGGTGCGTCTTTTAGTTCTTTTCTTTGCAGCCATCTTCCTCACCCCTTCTTGCTGTACTGTGCCTTGATACGCGGATCAAAGAATGCGTATACCAGATCGACAACCAGATTAATCAGGCACATCAAAATAGAACACAGAATAATAGAACCTGTTACCATCGGAATATCACGTCTGGTAATAGATTCGTATACCAGACGGCCGATACCGGGCCAGCTGAATACGGTTTCAGCCAGTACGGAGCCGGTGATAACCAAGGACATTTGCAGACCGATAGCAGTGATAATAGGAATCAGTGCGTTTTTCAGACCATGCTTGTAGATTACACGATGCTCGCTGCAGCCTTTGGCACGTGCGGTGGTCATATAATCCTGACGCATAACGTCCAGCATGGAGGAACGGGTAATACGGGTAATCAAAGCAGCCAGACCGAAGCCTACGGTTACAGCAGGCAGAACCAGGCTCTTCCAGCCGAAGTTGCCGCCGGTCGGGAATAATCTCAGATGCAGAGCAAAGATAATAATCAGCATCAGGCCCAGCCAGAAGTTAGGCATGGAGGTACCGAACAGAGCGAAAATCATGCCTGCGGTATCCTTCCAGGTGTTCTGGTGGATAGCGGTGTAGATGCCCAGAGGAATGGATACCAGAGTAGCGATAATAACAGCAGTGTTCGGCAGATATTGGAAGAAGGTATGGAATACGTCCTTGTTGGTTACATAGGATTTGCCCATATCACCTACAAGCATACCTCTCATATAGTTAAAATATTGCAGCAGGAAAGGCTGGTCCAGACCAAGATCATGGCGGATCTGATCAATCATTTCCTTCGAAGCGCCGTCGCCGGCAATCATCATTGCGGGGTCGCCCTCAGTAAGACTCATTGCCCAGTAAATTAGAAAAGAGGTTACTAAAATTACCGGAATCAAACTGAGGAGTCTGTTGACAACATATTTAAGCATTCAACAAAGCTCCTTTCCGTAGAACTCAAATAAAAGGTGCTATGATAAAACAAGAGAGGACTACGCCTCCCTTGTTTTACGCCTTTGTAAATTTTTCAGCAAAATTATTTAGCGATATAAGCATGACGCCAATCGTGGTTGCCGCCGCCGTAGAAATATTGACCTTTCAGTTTTTTATTGTAGGCAACTACCAGGTTAGCAATGTACAGAGGAACCTGCGGGCATTCGTCAACCAGGTATTTTTGCAGCTCAACGCCAGCTTCCATGCGTTTGTTCTGATCCTTCAGGGTTGCAACATCATCAATCAGCTTGTCAGCCTTCGGATCGGAGAAGTGATGATAGTTGGAGCCGGAACCGGTGTAGAACAGGTCGCGATATACGAAGTCAACCTTGGAGTCTTCGTTCCAACGCCACAGGAACAGACTTTGTTTGCCGTCCTTGCAGGCAGCCTTCAGAGCAGCTTGCTCCATCGGAACCAGATCTACGGTAATACCGATTTGTGCCAGGTTAGCTTGGATAACAGTTGCAATCTGCTCGTAGGGAGCGCCGGTTGCATAGGTCAGAGTGGTTTTGATAGGACCGGTTACGCCGGATTCCTTCATCAGCTGTTTAGCACGCTCCAGGTTGTAGTCATAGCCGGGCATTTCATCATAGAAGCCCCACAGACCACGGTTCAGAATGGTTTTTTGCAGAGTGCCTTTGCCATTCAGAGCAGCGTCCAGAACGGATTTCTTGTCGATTGCGCAAGCTACAGCCTGACGCAGTTTTTGGTTATCCCACGGTTTCTTTTCAACATTGAATGCGAAGTAGAACAGACGGGTACCGGGTTGTTCGTAAACAGTGATATTCTTGTCATCCTTCAAGAATTTCAGATCGCTGATAGGCGGATTTACGCATACATCGATTTCGCCGGCCTGCAGAGCCATTACGCGAGCAGAAGCCTCAATCATCGGACGGAATTCGATGATATCGGATACGCCGGGAGCAAAGTTATCGGTTGCAGGCAGGTTGTTGCCCCAATAATCCTTAACCTTGGTCAGACGGCAGTATTCGCCTTGAACCCATTTGTCATATTTGTAAGGGCCGGTGCCGATAAGCCACGGCTCTTTTACGCCATCATCATAAGCTTTTTTGGATTGGATGGACAGAGGAACGGAGGACAGAGATTGAATGAACTCGTTGTTATAGGAGCTGATTTCGATTTCAATCTGATATTTGTCTTTAACGGTAGATTTTACATAGCCTGCCAGAGCGGATTTGATAACGTTTTTCATTGCCATATCCAGGGTGAATTTAACGTCATCTGCAGTCATCGGAGTCTTTTTACCGTCGTTGAAGTATACATCCTTACGCAGGTTCATGATGATATGGGTATCATCTACGAACTTCCAGTCGGTAGCCAGACCGGGACCGAAACGCTCCTTGCCTTGAGAGCCGTTATTGAAGAATACCAGAGTCTGGTGAGTGTTCTTCAGAATAACGTTGTTGGCAGCGTCCTGTTGTTTTTGCAGGTTAAGGTTGTTGATATCGGCATCGGTACCGATAACCAGCTTCTCCTTGTGTGCAGTACTGCCTTTGTCAGCTTTGTCATCGCCGCCACAGCCTGCAACAGCCATAGCAAGAATCATCAAAGCTGCCATGATGAGCACTAATAATTTTTTCATAATGCACCTTCCTTTCAAAATTGCATTTTATGACTACTTCCATGGTACACTATGAAAGAACTTTACGCAAGACACAATTTTGTCAATAGTTCTACAATTTTAGTTCATCGTTTAAATTTCTCTGCCCTAAAATGCTTTTACAATAATAAATGCGCAGCCAAACTGCGACTGCGCATTATAAAACACTGTTCTTGTATGAAGGACTGCTCTTACATCATCTTCAAAAACTTGTCATACATAGCCAAAAAGCCCTGCATAAAGCTCTTAGCCTTTGCCAAGTCCGCTGCATCCGGATGGCTTGCAGCCGCTGCCCAACGGGCTTCGCTCTCGGGGCTGGGGCTGTGCGGGCTGCCTGCCGGCATCTTGCGCATCATGGCAATCAGCGCCGGGTCAATCGCACCGCGGATAGATAAAGTACCAAGCACTCTGCAGTCCTTGTTCATTAATACACCTGCATTTACCAGGGAGCTTACAGCGTGGTCGCTCGCCGGGTCTGCACCCAAGGTTTGGAACAGCACTACCTTTTTGCCGTGCAAATTCTCCAGATATTTTTTCATCTTCGCATTCGGTGCGCCCTTGTCAACCCAATAGCCTGCCACAACAACAGCGAAGTCATCCGCAGCCGGAGCAGCGTCAACCTGCGCCAGCACGCAGCGTTCGCCTGCAGCCTCGGCCAAAGCCTTGGCAACCTTTTCCGTATTACCGGTTTTGCTGTCATAAACGATTAAAATGTCCTGCATAGTAGTACACTCCTTTTATTTCATATTCTTCATAATACCCATCATCTTCTGGCCTGCCTGCTCCATCAGTCCCGGCTTGCCGTAAAGCGCGCACTCCGCAGCTGTCAGCAGCACTCTGTCCATCTGACGATAGTAATATTTTCCCTTCGCCGTAAAGTAATACTTGCCATCCACTGCGTAAAGCAGGTCCAAAAGCTCCCACTGCTCCAAAAGCGGCGCAAGCAGTTTTTCCCAATCCGCATCGCTATACTGCTTCAGCAAAGCAAAATCAAACCTGCCGGAATCACACTGTCCGGACAGCTTTTCGAGGAGCAGATAGTTTTCATTATGCTTGCCCATGCCCATAACGGCGTACTGCTCGGACGTAGCCTTTTTTACATAGTCGCTTCGGTCCATAGTCTTCATGTAATTATACATTCCCATGTGACCGCCACAGGCCGCACCGCAGGTAATGATGTTCGCACCGCTCTTCACCAGCGTGTTGTAGCCGCTGCGTTCGTCCTCGCGCATTGCCCAATGGCAGCAGCTCAGCGCCTTGGCCCCCTGCTCTGCAAGCAACGAATCGGCAGTGACGAACATTTCCGCCAGCATTCTGTCGTTATATTCGTATTTGATGTTGCCTTTAGCAATCGCCTGACCTAAGGGAGATTTAGGCATAATCTGCAGCTTGTACAAATCCATGCCGCTCACGCCACAGGCCAGCGCCGTTCTGATATCGTCCAGCAGCATTGCCTGCGTCTGGCCGTTCAGGCCATAAATCAGGTCGATGATGACCTTTACGTCTTTGGCTGCCACCTCTTCGAGCTTGGCCGTTACCTCTTCCTTCGCATTAAGCCTGCCTAAGGAGCGGCGCAAATGCGTATCAAAGGCCTGCACACCGAAGCTGAAGCGGTTCACGCCGCCGGCGATGCAGGCAGCGAGCTTCTCCGCAGACAAATCATAAATACTGCTTTCAAAGGTTACCTCGCAGTCATCTGCCAGACTTGCTACACTGTGAATCTTGTTTAGCAGCGCACTGATTTGCGCCGGATTGAGCACCGACGGTGTGCCGCCGCCAAAGAAAACAGCTTCCGGTCTTTGTTTGGCAAAAACGCCCTGCTGCTGCAGAAAATCCAGCTCCGCCAAAAGCGCCTGCACATATTCTTCCACCTGTTCTGCATCAAAGGGATTGCGATAAAAGCTGCAGTAGGAACAGCGCAGATTGCAGAACGGAATATGCAGATACAGCGCCGTAGGCTGCGCAGGCTGCAAAGCAAACTCCTGCAGCATCGTCCCGGCCATCATCCCCAGCAACGGTTTGGTCTTGCGCGGAATGTAGGTCAGCTCCTTAAAGCTTGCTTCAACAGCAGTTGCCCCCGGCTGGCCGGCAAGAGCCTTATAATCATCGCGCTCATAAAACGCCTGAATATTTTTTGCATAATCAATCATCAGCTTACTCCTTTACTGCATCAGGATACATTTTAGCTGCCATGTAGCGTACTGCCTTAGGATATTCCAACCCCGGATTGAGCAGGAACAAATCGTCCGGCAGGAAAAATACCTGCTTATTTTTTACCGCATCGATGGAATTCCACGCCGGGTTGCTCATAATCTCCAGCTTAGGATTGCCCTCACTATCTCTGGGTGCACCCATAGAGGTGATAAAAATTACCTGCGGATTTTTCTCCAGCAAATCCTCTAAGCTATAGGGAGCCTTGTCAGGCTGAGTTCCCATCGGTCCGCTGACAGGCTTGGTTTCGCCCTGTACTACGTTGCGTAATTTAAGCATTTTGGCACAGCAGCCGGCAATACTGGTTTCCTTTTCCATAGTAATGCCCATGCTGGTGGTGTGCAGAATCGCTACGCTACGCTCGCTTTTAGGCAGCATGCTGACGGTAGCATCAATATCCTTATCAAGGCTTGCCACAACCTTCTGCGCCTTATCATCCTTACGCATTATTTTGCCAATGGTAAGCATGCTGTGCTTAACATCCTCATATGACTTCAGATTCAGCACAACAACTGGAATATTGTTGGATTCCAATGTATGCAGATAACGCTCGTGCATGCCCTTGTAAGCAATTACCAGATCAGGCTTCAGCTCCACGATTTTTTCTACATTGATATTAAAGATAAAGCCTACCTCGGCAGCATCCTTGGCAAAAGCGGGCACCTTGCCTACCTGTGTTTTGGCACGCCCGACAACCTTGCCATCTACTGCCTCCACCAGCTCCAGGAAGGACGGGGACAGGACAACAATTCTTTCCGGAATCTTCTTCAAGGTAACAATACGCTGGTTATCATCGGTGATTTTTACTGCGCTGCCCGAACCTGAGCTGCCGGTTAGCGGCGAGCAACCGCTTATACATAAGCATACCATAAGAACTGTAAAAATGAAACTGAAAATTTTTCTCATAATACTTCCTCGTTAGGCAAACAAAGCAGGCCATCGGGCCTGCTTTATTTGTTCTTTTACTTTACCGCTATGTTTAGAATTTATATTCCATACCAACTCTGTACAAGCGACCGAGATTGCCGTCAGAATACGGGCCAAAGTTCTGGTGATTGCTGATGTTGTCAATGCCCAGATAAATCTTGGTATCCTTGTTGAGATGTCTGGAAGCCATGATATTGGCAATGGTGAAGTCCTTGGTTTCGTAAACGAAGTTGCCCATGGTGCTCTTATCGCCATTATTGAAGTAGTAGCCAAGGTTAGATACAAGGTCAAAGCTCAGGTCCCAAGCATAAATATTTTCCGGCTGATAGGAAACGCCAAAGGTTACCTGATGCTTAGCTCTGTCTTTCAGACGAGTTCCCGCTGTTTTATCCTTAGCATCCAGGAAGGTATAACCGGCGTTAAGATAAATATCCTTACCGATTCTATGGGAACCGTACAGCTCCACGCCCTGCAGTAATGCCTCTGGAATATTTTCATAAGCCATAATCCTGTCGCCTGTAATACCGGGATAAATATCAGGATAATCTTCTGTCATTTTACCTGTCCAGTAGGTGCCAATCAAATCCTTAACTTCATTTCTGAATAAACCAAAATGGACTGTAGATCTGTCTCCCCAATCCTTTTCTACAGATAATTCATAGCTCAAGGATTTTTCCGGTTTCAGATCAGGGTTACCAACATAGAATTGACCATCGGAACCAGGATTTTTAGCATACATTTCCCAGAAAATGTACAAATCGTTTACAGTCGGAGTTTTATAGCCCTGGCCAACTACTGCCTTGATACGTACATCATCGGCGGCATTATAGGTTGCAGCTAAGTTACTTGTCAGCTTGTTGCTGAACTGATCACTGTGGTCAAAACGAACGGAAGGAATAATCAGCCATTTATCATTCGGTCTGAATTCATCCTGAACATATGCTGCCAGATAGTTGATATCTGCCTTGTCAAAAGCTGCATGAGCATCAGCACCGTTCAAAGAGGTACTCGGTTTCTTTAAGCGGGTGCCTTCGCTCTGATCCTTACGATATTCGAAACCGGCAGTCAGCTTGTTCTTATCGCTCAGGTTGAAGGTATCCTTGCCTTCAATAACGCTCAGGGTACGTTTAACAGTATCAACCTTCGGAGCCTGCAGAGTCCATTTGCCGGGCCTGCCCATCATGGTCATACGGGTATTATTCTGGTTCTTATAGGTCTTATCGAATACTGATTTATAAGCTCTGAACATCCAGTCCTGCTTATCATCGGAACCCTTGTAAGTAATAGCATAGTCAGTACGCTTATTATCGTTATAAATCGTCTGAACCTTATCCTGCCATACCTTACCGGGCACCATAACAGTTGTGCTGGTCGTAGATTTTTGATTCTCTTCTTTAATCTTGCTGAAATCTACGCTTAATTCATTGCCATTATCGAACTTATAGCCTACATTCAAAGAAAGCGGCTGCTGCTTACCATAAAAGTTCATGGAATCTCCGCTGCCTTTGGGATCCAAATACGGTCTGTTTTTATTCAGGCCAGCGTTGATTTTATAGGAATAGTTACCTTCAGCGCCTTGCAGATACAGGTTGCCTTTATAGCCTGCGCCCTTGCCGTCCTCATACCAGCCATATTCATAATTAATGTCAGCAGTTGTCTTATCCGGAGTTTTGGTAATAACGTTAATTACACCGCCCATTGCATCACTGCCATACAGTGCGCCTGCCGGTCCGCGGATAATTTCAACCTTCTCAACGTCCTCCATACGAATACGGTCTACGTCCCAGGCATTGGCAGAGTTGTAAGCTGCCTCGCCGCCTAAACGCTTGCCGTCAACCATAATCAATACGTGACGGGATTCACTGCCGCGGATGCTGACATTGCTACGTCCCTGGAAATCATTAAATACATTAACGCCCAAAGCGCCCTTTAAAGCATCATGCAAGGTTTTAGCCTGTGTCTGTTCCAGCTTTTTGCTGTCAACAATCTCTACGGTCGAAGGGGTTTCCTTAACGGTCATTGCCGTTCTGGTTGCGGTAACAACCATGGTGTCCAAAGAAAACTCTTGCAAATCTTCTTCTGCTGCAAAGGCAGTACCTCCCCAAAGCACGCTGCCGGTCAACAGGGTTGTCAGGACTAACTTAGATAGTTCTTTTTTCTGCATACTCATACCACTCCTTAAAAAATATACCAATCACAGCTATGACAGATTAAAATTCGGCAAAGTCCGCCATAGCTAAAACCAGTCATTTACATATGTCTGAATAGGCATATAAGATTTTTTGCATTCTTATACGTTTGCAAATTCATTACTGTTTAGAAGTATATCATTCAAAGACCACCAAGTCAATAAAAGTATGAAAACTTTTGAAATTTATTTTTACGTGAATTTTTTTAAAGCTAATAGGAAATTCTACATGATACGAAGCAGAATATTTTATATTCCATTTCCCTGTTGCAGGCACACAAAAAAGACTCCCAATTTCTTGGAAGTCTTGAATTGCAGTTGGTGGCGGCGCACGGATTTGAACCGCGGACACTGCGGGTATGAACCGCATGCTCTAGCCAACTGAGCTACGCCGCCATTTGGAGCTGATGACCAGGATTGAACTGGTGACCTTATCCTTACCAAGGATACGCTCTGCCGACTGAGCTACATCAGCATATAAAGTTGGTTGCGGGGGGCGGACTTGAACCACCGACCTTCGGGTTATGAGCCCGACGAGCTACCAACTGCTCCACCCCGCGATGTTAAGTTGGTGGATGGGGTTGGATTCGAACCAACGAAGCGAAACGCGGCAGATTTACAGTCTGCTCCCTTTAACCACTCGGGAACCCATCCATAGGCAACATAGATATTATATTACAGCAAGATACTTTTGTCAAGCAAAAAATAAAAAATTATTTAAGCTTCTGACGCAGTGCCTCAAACATCACAATGCCGGCCGCCATAGCAACATTCAGCGATTCCGCACGTCCTTGCATAGGGATAAAGACGCGCTTGTCTGCTGCCGCCAGCAAAGCAGGACTCACGCCGTTGGCCTCGTTGCCCATAACAAAAGCCAGACGTCCCTGCAAATCAGCCTTGTACAAATTATCCGCACCGTCCAGACAAGTAACCAGCAGCTCATATCCTGCCTTACGTGCTGCCTGCACCAACAGCTCCTCGCTCAAACCGCTCAGCACCGGCAGGTGGAACAGCGAGCCCATGGAAGCACGCACTGTTTTCGGCGCATAAATATCAGCGCAGCCCTGCAGCAGCAGAAGGCCGCCTACACCGGCCGCATCCGCAGTACGCAGCATGGTGCCGATATTTCCCGGATCTGTTACACGGTCCAGAACAAGCAGCATTTTGCCGGATGCCAGAAAATCATCCAGACGCTTGCTGCGCATTTCACATACGGCAATAATTCCCTGCGGCGTTTCGGTATCGGCAATTTTTTTCAGCACCTTGTCGCTCACGCAGACGAGCTTAATCTGCTTGGCCGCAGCCTCTTCCAGCACGGCGCGAGTGCGGTCATCCTCAATCGCAGTATAAAAAATGCTCTGCACGGCGCCGTAACGCACTGCCTCTTCCACAGTACGCAGGCCTTCCGCCAAGAACAGGCCCTGCTGCTGACGATATTTCTTCTGCTTCAGCTCCGCTGCAGCCTTCACCATTGGGTTTTGCAATCCGGTAAGTTCCATCTTGTTTCTCCTCTATACGCAACTAAATTACTTTTCTAATATTATACTAATATATTTAAGCCAACGTCAATCAGCCGTTGATGATAATGAAAAAGGCTGTAAAAAGAATGACGCTGGTAATAATCGTCAATGAATTGAACAGGCTGGCCAGCTGTACATTTGCTCCCAGCTTCTCCACAAAAATCGGGCCGATAATCGTGCAGGGTGCCATA
>OHHJ01000502.1_pt1 | contig 10882 bp, 10 predicted proteins | sample 1568041 | NCBI WGS metagenome assembly OHHJ01 (sample SAMEA3879573, study PRJEB24766) | human gut metagenome | biome: human-associated habitat; feature: feces | place: USA | collected 1985/1987
CAGGCTTATTGCTGCGGTCCGACCCGCTGTACGGCGAATACCTGTCGCAGCATCTTATAAAGCTCAATCGGGCGAGAGACGGCCTCGCCGTCTCGTCGCTCGCAGATAAGGAGGCGCGTATCGCGCATCTTGAAAAAAAAGTCTGCCCGTTTACTGCCCAAAGCAAGCAGATTGATCCGGTAGGCTGGCTGCGAATGATAAGTGGTCACATTCGTTGTCAGACTGGCGAGTCCGGCTTTCACCCAGACAAACTTCCAGTTGTAATAGAGGTTGTAAGTCAAGAACTCACCGCTTTGGAAAGCGGTGTTGCGAAACGTGCATTGTGCTGCTGCGCTGGTGACTACCATGACGAGCAGCGAAAGAATCAGTTTTCTCATCATCCTAATATTTTATACTGACCTAATAGGCTGTTTTATAGACTTGGAATGTTGATCGTGGGACAGACCTTCTATTCTATTTCCTGGACTGGCCCAAGACGCTCGCGGGTATTTCTATTCCCAATTTTGCGGCTCGCTCGGCATTTCTGTGCTTCAACTGCTGCCGCTGCTTGTCGGCCTTCTGCCGCACGAGCTCGTTGGGTTTCTGCTGGAATAGCGGCAGGGCATGGGGACTCCATGTCTCCGTCACGTCCCATTTGGCGCGACATTCTATCGCCTTCGGATAGTAATAGACCGCCTCGGGCTGTCGCCGAGTGGCAAACTCTCCCGTGTCCCAGCGTCCGTTGTCGTTGTCGTCCTCGATCAGTCGCAGGTAGTAGGTGCCCGGATGGACATAGAAGAAGTGGGCTGTGGCGTCGGTCGTGGCGATTTGTCGCACGACGTATCCCTGCTTGTTCAGCAGTTGCACGAGACACGGTTTGCCCGCCATCCCCGTCAGGGAGAGCGTCAGCGTGGCGTAGTCTTCCAGTTTATAGACGTTGAAGCCGAACTGCTCCGCTTTGGCCACCTGCCCGTAGATATCTGTGAAGGCGGCCGAGTCGATCTCCAGGCTGTATTCTGCCCCAGGCTCCCATTCGCCCACCAGTTCGTAGCGGCGTGGCGTGCCTGGTTTCTCGCCCAATAGATATTTGGCTTTATACCATAGCGTGTCGATCTTCTGATAGAGGTGTATCTTGGCCGTGTCGATCTCGGCGATGGGCACGGGCATGATGAATGCCAGGTTTTTGTCGGGATCCAGCTGTGAGGGCACGTCGTAGTCGGGCTCCAGCGTCAGATCGGGCATGATGGTCTGGTAGGGTTCGCCGCGCTCTTTGCGCTTGCGCTGCTCCTTCTCCCATTTCTTTTGGTTTTCAGCCTGGAGTTTCATTCTCCGTGCATACGGCACCTTTGCCAGCACCTGCAGGGTGTCGGTCTGTGGATGCAGCACGCCCGCCGTGTCGCAGACATTGTGGAGGACCGTCATGCGGAGCGTGTCGCTATTGACGAGGGCCGTGTCGCAGATCCAATAGGTGATGGTATCCTGGTTGAGCGAAGGTTCTACACGCAGGTCGCGGTCCGCGTTGAAGTTGAGACCTTTGACGACGGGCAGTTCCTTGTCGCCATAGGTGTAGAAGAGCGTGAAATAGTGTTCGTCCGAACGGTCCGCCTTGATGAAGTAGCGCTCAGTCTGCTCCTCAGTAAAGGCACGGAGCACGACGTCGTCGGGCAGGAAGTGGGTATAGCCCGTTGTGGTGATGTGGTCGATGTGGAGCGAGTCGCGCCAGATTGTGTCCTGACGGGTGTCGGGTTTCCACGAGGGTGTGAATATCTCGGGTGTGAACGCCATCTCCTCCGACTTCTGCGAGAAGCGATAGTCGTTGTTCTGGTCGCGGAGGGCATAGACGCGGTAGTCGCCCGCCTTCACGCCCTTGATGCAGAAGTGTCCTCTGCTGTCGGTACGCGCCACTCGCTGCATGGGCAGCGTGGCGAAAGCCGTGTCGTGGAGGTTGGCATAGAGGCCGACGAGTATTCCCTTCACGGGCTCCAGGTCTTTGGCATTGAGTACATAGCCGGCTATCTCCAGCGTGTCAATCTCCTGTCCTGTGGAGAAAGTATAGGTATAGTTGCCCATGGGGTTGCCCTCGTTGTTGTCCGAGATGGCGTCGGAAAAGTCGATCGTGTAGGTGGTGTTGGGAATGAGCGAGTCCTGCAGTTGCACGCTGATGCGCTTTCCCTGGGCCTTGATGACCGGTGCTTCGAGTTGCGGCGGCGAGACGACCACGTTCTCTGTGGCGTTTTGCAGCACGATAAACTCGTCGAAGCCGATCAGGATGCGGCGGCTGCTCACGTCCGTAGCGCCTTCGGCTGGCGACGTGGCGACGACGCGTGGTGGCAACTCGTCGTACCATCCGCCGTCGGGCTGCCCCATCTTGGCGCAGGAGGTGAGGATGGAGAGAATCACGAAGGCTCCCAGGGAGAACCCAAGCCCTCCCCTCTTCATCCATTCGTATATGCTCGTTGCCTTATCGTACTTCCTCATGTTCTCCTTATATATAATATACATTATAGCTTACGTCGGCTTCCATACCCAACTAACCCCTTTCACGCCCGAAGTTCTGCATCCCCGGGCTCTTTGCCGTTGAGCTCCAGCAGTTCGTCGATGTTCTTGCGGTTGTTGGAGAGTCGGGGCACCTTGTGCTGCCCACCCAGTTTTCCCTTGCGCTTGAGCCACTCGTTGAAGACACCCTTCCTTGCGACCACTACCTCCAGCTGCTGGAGCGTCACGTCGTGGAATCGCTTTGCCTCGTAGTCGCTGTTGATCTCCTGCAGCCGCTTGTCGAGGGCGGCGGCAAAGGCCGGGACGCTCTCGGGAGCCTTGGCAAACTCGATGAGCCATTGGTGGCGGCATTTGCCCTCGTCGTTCATGAAGACGGGGGCGGCCGTGTATTCGCTCACCACGGCCCCGGTCTGCTCGCAGGCGTAGGCCAGTCCCTTTTCGGCGTTGTCCATGATCAGTTCCTCGCCGAAAGCGTTGATGAAGTATTTCGTGCGCCCCGTGATGATAAACTTGTAGGGGTCGCGCGACGTAAACTGTACCGTGTCGCCTATCTCGTAGCGCCACAGTCCGCAACTCGTGGAGATGAGCATCGCATAGTTGCGGCCCAGTTCCACGCCTTCGAGTGGCACGATGTTGGGACGTTCGCTGCCCAGCTCATCCATGGGCAGAAATTCGTAGAAGACGCCATAGTCGAGCATCAGCAGCATCGAGGCGTCTGTCGGGTCGTCCTGTATGCCGAAGAATCCCTCGCTGGCGTTGTAGGTCTCCATGTAGTGCATCCCCGGTTTGGTGATGATGCGTTCGTATTGTGAACGATAGGGGGTGAAGGCTATGCCGCCATGGAAGAAGACTTCGAGGTTGGGCCACACCTCCTCCAGATGTTCCTTGCCGCTCAACTCCAGGACGCGCACGAGGACGCTCAGCATCCACGACGGCACACCCGAGATGTTGGTGACGTTCTTGTTCATTGTCTCGCGGGCGATGCGGTCGCGCTTCAGCTCAAAGTTGCTGATGAGCGCCGTCTCCTTCTTGGGCACGCGGATGAAGTTGACCAGCGGGTTGATGTTTTCGATGAGGATGGCGCTCAGGTCGCCGACCAGCGAGTTGGGCAGGTCGTAGTTGGGCGAATGGCTGCCGCCGAGTATCAGCGAGCGTCCTTCGAAGATGTGGCTTTCGGGATGGTTGCGCAGATAGAGGGCCACGACGTCGCCTCCGCCCTGATAGTGGAGGTTCTTCAGACCCTCCGGCGTCACGGGGATAAACTTGCTTTTGTCGTTGGTTGTCCCCGACGACTTAGCATACCATTTCACCTCGCCTGGCCACAGGATGTTCTTCTCGCCGTGGCGCATCCGGTCGATGTCGCCCTTTAGTTCCTCGTAGGTGTTGACGGGTATGAATTTGGCAAAGTCCTCATAACCCTTCATCATCGGGAAATAGTGTGACTGGCCGTACTCCGTCTCCTTGCCACGGCTGATGAGGTAGCGCAACACCTCGTTCTGAAGGGCCGCGCCACCTTGTTTATAATGTTCCAGCTCTTTCCAACGCGGTCGGAAGTATAGCTTGCTTATGATACTTGTCAGACTCATTGCCTAAGAGTACAGTTTCTTTGAATGTGCAAATTTACCCTAAAAAAGGCGGAAAGCCTTCCATTTTACGTTTTTTAATATGGTGATCGTGTTTTGTCAGTCCGTATCCACAAGGAGGTTGTTGGCCTCGTTAAATGTTGTTAAACCTTTTCGGGGGGGGTAATGGTCTTGTTTGGAAAAGTTGTAACTTTGCAGCCTCAAAAAGTCAAACAATTAAATTCTTGGAAAAGATAGGTTGCTATCAGACGTTTGCGAGCAAGCTCGCAGGACTCTATGTTGCCAGTATCTTGGTGAAGTGATTGCGCTTTGGCGAAGAAAGAACAGGATAACTTTTTGCTTTAGCGGCTTTGGCTATCGCCTGTCCTGTTCGCCAGATCATTAGACCATACGGACGGAACACGTATTACCCCCAGCAGATCACTTTCTAAAGAGTTTACACAAAAGGGAACGTAACAAAACCGATGTAGATGTGTACTTCGCGTCGTAGTCTGTACGAGGTCCGAGAGGACGTCGGCTGCTGTGTTCGTGCTCATTTTCAGACGTAATCATTTTTGGAACTATTATAATGTCTAACAACTCAATGAAAAGATTGATTCTTTTCTTTTCCTTGTTGCCTTTTGCGGGCGGCAAGATTTATGCGCAAAAGGCCTATACCTACGTTCGGCAAAATGGGAAGAAGCTGGAACAATTGGGTACGGCAGCCTTTGATGTGGGAGTAGATTCCCAGCCGAGAGTGCATTTTGTTGACGGCAAGGCCGTGATGACCATCGGCGAGACGCGCGTGGCCGCTCTTCCCATGGAGAATGGGGGCGAACTGGTGGTCTCCTATACGACCGATGTGGCCGAGGCGGAACTCAACAAAGTGACCAAGAACCCTACGGAGCAAAAGCCGTTTGCTACTATCTACTCTCCGTTTCAGTTGGTCGTGCCTTCGGGTAGTGAGGTCTATGCTCCCGTCTTCGACCCAGGCAACAAGCTGCTCCATTTTGCCGACGACCAGCGTGTGGCAGAGGGTGGCATCGTCCCTATCGAGACACCCCTCGTCATTCATGGTTCCAGCCCTGTGGAGTTTACCTTCTCCGCCACGGATCCCACCTGCGGTCTGAAAAGCGACCTGAGTGGCTCTTCGTTGAAGATCGACACACCTACCGATGCCACCATCTTCACCTTCGGTATTGGCAAGACGGGTCCGCATACGGGAGAGTTTGGCCTCTTCCGCTATACGGGGACGAGCCTCAACCCGGGAGTGTGCTTCCTGCAGGTCGCAAAAGAAAAGGTGCAGGAAGTCAACTTTGTCGCTCTCTCCTTTGAGCCTTATGTCACGGGCGTGAAAGACGTCGAGGCGCGCGAGTCGCAACCCGTGAGGAAGCAGGTGGAGAATGGCCGCGTGGTCATCGTCAAGGCTGGTAGAAAATATAATGTAAACGGACAACATATCAAGTAAAAAATGAAAAAAGAGTATATCATCCCAAGGACTTTTGTCGTCGAGGTGGAAAGTTGTCAGCTCCTTGCTAGCCACTCCAAGTATGCTGACGAAGAAACGACAACCGACGAACAATGTGTCAGAAGATTTATTGATGACGACGAGGAGGAAGACAACGGCAGTCTGCTTCTTGGCGAACCAAATAATTAAGAACGAAGCAAGTAAAACGACAATGAAAAAGATACTATTGACGCTCGTGGGGCTTTTCGCTTTGATGAGCATTCATGCACAGGTGGTGGAAATCTATAAGAACGGACAGTTGATGCAGACGTTCTACAATACCCCCAACAGCCAGTATGAGGTTGTGTTCAAACCAAGTGGAGATCAAGAGACAATCAATGGTCATGAGTATATCGAGATTGCTGGCAGGAAGTGGGCCACGATGAATGTGGGAGCCACGACCGTGGCTGGGTCTCCTGAGACGGCTTATGGCGATTATTATACTTGGGGTGAGACTGATACCTACTACAACTCGCTCACGGAAACGGGTATTAACTTCAAGGGTAACGCCCAGGACACGCATGTCAAAGGAAAAAAGATCAGCTACAACTGGAACAACTATTGTGGCGTGACAGATAACAAGTTTAAAGAGTGGGATGATGATCCTGCCCCATTGCATGGAGAGCTGGGAGAAGATTACGATGTGGCACGTTCCAAATGGGGCGATCCGTGGCGTATTCCAACCTATGGAGATATTCAAAGTCTGGTGAAGGCTTGTGGCAATTCTTCCAAGTTGATTGACGCTCCAGAGTCCATCACCGAGGGCGGAGTCTATTGGGTAACGGCAGGAGACATCATTGACGGTACGACTTATCGTGTTGCCGGAGCCCTGTTCGTGACGACGGACGACCTAGCCAAGCGATTGTTTTTCCCTGGTGCAGGTAATCTTCAAGTGGTTAGTCGCGATGGCGTGGGAACACTTTGCACCTATTGGTCTTCCATCAGGGACTCTCAGTATCCAGATCATGCCCTGGTCCTTTCGATTTCCACCGTTGAACATACTGTCAATATTATACACAGTTTAGTGAAGCGCTGCTTCGGATTGTCTATTCGCCCAGTTGCATACTGATGTAGTCTATGCGGATGACCTGTCTTTGGGTCAGCGAATAGATAGAAAGATAGGGAGCAAGTGCAGGCAATGCTGTGCTTGCTCCCTATTCTATGTCCTGAAACGAGGATGGCTATTAGGGCTTATTTCATAAAGACGAAATAGACCGCGGCTATCAAGCAGATGAAGGCTGCGAGGTGGTTCCATTGCAAATGCTGGCCTTGGAAGAGCAGGTTGGCGATGACGGTAAAGACGACAAGCGACACCACCTCTTGGATCACTTTGAGCTGGATGAGCGAGAACGGGCCTCCTGTGCCCTCGAAGCCGATGCGGTTGGCGGGCACCTGGCAGCAGTATTCAAAGAAAGCAATACCCCACGAGAAGGCAATCACGCCTATCAGGGGCCAGTACTTGCTCACCCCAGTCTCCTGAAGTCGTAGGTGGCCATACCAGGCGAGCGTCATAAAAACATTGCTCAGAAGCAAGAGCAAGATCGTATAGATTCCCTTCATGATGATTTACGAAAGAGCTTGATGATTCAGTATTTCTTCCACCTCTGCAAGGTCGAAACCAATGGCTGCTGCGATTGCTTCCGTTGTCATACCGTTGGCGTGCATGGTCTTGATAAGTTCAGCTTTGCCTTCAGCGCGTCCTTTTTCCATTCCTTCTGCCAGTCCTTCAGCGCGTCCTTTTTTCTTTGCCGTCTCTGTGACGGCACACATGTCCCAAAAGTCCTTTTGGCTTTCCCGGTAGCTTCGCAGGTCGTTGCTATTGAACTTAGCAATCTCCGCCTGTTCAAAGAAACGCTGAAAGATCGCGTCTTGTAGGGCGGCGGGTCGCTCCATGAGGGTGGCGAGGTTCTTGATAGCATAGAGCCACTTGTCGAAGTCGGTGACGAGCTCCTGCTCTGTCTTTCTGAATTTAGGCATTTCGAGGTAGATATAAGTGAGCTTGTCGTAGAACACCTCCTTCGTGTGGGTGTCCATGAGCTTCACCTCCCGACGCATGTAGTCCGCGTTTCCCTCGTCTATACAGAAGTTGAGTATGCCGATGGTATAGACCTTGTTGAGCTTGAAGTTCCATCGTCCTTGTGGTGCCTGCTCCTGAATGGGGAAGGTGCTGTAGAATATGCTTCTATCCTTAAAGTATTCTTGTTCGGCCTTCTGCATCTCTATCAGGAATTTTTCTCCCTTTTCGTTCTCGCAGTACACGTCGAAGACGGCCTTCCTTTCTGCGGCGTTATGACCGAGGTGCTCCACGTTGAGGTAGTTGAGGGTTTTGATGACCTCGGTCCCGTCAAACAGCGAGTTGAGGAAGCTGATGAGCAGGTCTTTGTTGGCTTCTGTCCCGAATAGCTTTTTGAAAGCGAAGTCGGTATAGAAGTTGACGTATCGTTCTTGCAATGCTGAATGGCACATATCTGATTTGTCTAAACAGTTTCTTTTCTTTTTCAGTCTGCTAAGTTACGCTTTTTGTCGCATACAACCAAGCAAAAGGCAGCTTTCTTTTCCGTGAGCGTTTATTTCTGCCTTGCCAAAGCAAAAAAGCGGCATGTTTTTGTCGTCGCTTGTGTCTCTGAGGTGCCAGCCTGGTCTGGCGCGAGTCTCGTAAATAGGTGTAGATTAGAGGTATGGATCAAAAACCATTCTTAGGAGTCGCCCTATTCAGCAGTTAATGGGCAGAAATTTTGCCGTTGCCGTTGGAATTTTGTACTTTTGCACCCGTCATCATACGAACAAATAGATCATGGCTCAGGAACTCAAACAGACTACGACGCAGGCGGCGGTCCAGGTGCAAGGCCACAGGCTCACGCAGCAACAGATGTTGCAGGTGCGTTTGCTGGAGATGCCGTTGACGGAATTGGAGGAGAACGTCAGCGCGGAAATCTATGACAATCCTGCCCTTGAGGTGGGTCGCGAGCACGAGGAAGACGACTCTTCTGCCTCTACCGATTCTGCTGAATCCTTCGAAGAGCAGCAGGAGCGGGAGGAAAGACAGGACGCCCTCGACTCGGCCCTGGAGCGAATAGGAGGCGAGGACAATGACCTGCCCGTCTATGATCCCCGTTCGCAGCCTACCGATACGGCCGACTATGAGGGTATGGTCTATGGCGACCCTGTCTCTTTCGTGGACAAACTCATGGAGCAGATGGGTGAGCGCGAACTGACGAGTCGCCAGCAGGAGATATTGGAATATCTGATCGGCAGTTTGGATGATGACGGCCTGCTCCGTATCTCCCTCGACAGCATTGCCGACAAGTTGTCCATCTACCAAGGTCTGGACGTGGAGGAAAAAGAGGTGGAGCAGATGTTGCTGGTCTTGCAGGATTTCGATCCACCTGGTATTGGCGCGCGTAGCCTTCAGGAGTGCCTTTTGCTCCAAGTGCATCGCAAGCAACGTGCTCTCCGTCCCGTCAATACCGAGGAGAAAAAGGCCCTGGCACAGTTCTATAACCTCCTCTATACCATCATACAGGATGACTGGGACGCCTTCTCCAAGAAGCGGTGGGACAAGCTGCAGCAGCAGTTGAAGCTTTCTGCCCCCCAGATAGCGGCCCTTCAACGAGAGGTGCGCAAGCTCAATCCGAAACCAGGAGCTTCGATGGGAGAGACGATGGGGCGCAGCACCAATCAAGTGACTCCCGATTTCTTGGTCGATAGCAATGACGACGGCACGGTGACCTTCGCCCTCAACCACGGCAACCTCCCCGAGCTACGCGTCTCGGCCCAGTATGAGGAGATGGCCCGTGCTTATAAGGACAACAAGGCCTCGATGAACCGCAGGGAAAAGGAAGCCCTGCTCTATGCGCGCGAAAAAGTGGAACGCGCGCAAGGATATATCGAGGCGGTCAAGCAGCGTCGCCATACGCTCTTTGTGACTATGAAGGCCATCATTGCCATCCAGCACCGGTTCTTTGTCGATGGCGATGAGGCCGATTTGCGACCGATGACACTCAAGGATGTCGCCGACCGCACAGGGCTGGATATCTCCACCATCAGTCGTGTGAGCAACATCAAGTATGCCCAGACGCGCTGGGGCACGTTCCCGTTGCGCTTCTTCTTTACCGAAGGCTACACGACCGATAGCGGAGAAGAACTCTCCACCCGCAACATCAAAATGGCGCTCAAGGCGCTCATAGATCAGGAGGACAAGCACAAACCACTCTCTGATGACGCCTTGGCCAAAGCCATGGGAGCCAAAGGAATGCCGATAGCCCGCCGTACTGTCGCCAAGTATCGCGAACAACTCGGGTTGCCTGTCGCAAGATTGAGAAAAGAATGAACGAGAAGAATATTTTGTTGGCCGCAAGGGTGGTGAGCTTGCTTTTCACCCCCTATTATCTGCCTGTTGTGGGGCTGATAGCGTTGTTCACGTTCAGCTATTTGTCGATGCTGCCGAGGGGGTATCAACTCACGATGCTCCTCATCGTCTATCTCAGTACCGTCCTCTTCCCCACCCTTCTGCTCCATGCCTATCGTCAGTATACGGGATGGTCGCCCATCCAGTTTGGCCATAAGGAGCGACGGGTCGTCCCCTATGTCATCTCGATCCTTTGCTATTTTCTCTGCTATTATCTGATGCTGGTCGCCCATGTGCCCCATGTCATCAATAGCATCGTCGTCGCTGCCCTTGCCATCCAGATCATCTGTGCACTCATCAATATTGGTTGGGGCGTCTCTTCCCATACGGCAGCCATTGGCGGCGTGACGGGAGGACTGCTCGCCTTTTCCCTTATCTTCAATTTCAATCCCGTCTGGTGGCTTTGCGTGATGATCCTTCTTGCGGGCATAGTGGCTACCAGCCGTATGATCCTGCGCCAGCATACCCTCGCGCAAGTCCTTGCTGGTTTCTTCTTGGGGCTCGTCACAGCCTTCTTCATCATCCTCCTTGTCTAATCCCTCTCTCCTCCTCATTTTCCTGCCGAAAAGTGGCCGTTGGGCCCATATTCTCCCCTTTTTAGCCTCGAAAAACAGCTATCATGCAGTTTTTGAAGAAAAAGTAGCGGAAAAATTTGGTGGTTTCGCAGAAACATAGTACCTTTGCACTCGCAATTCAGAAATGAAGGCAAAGGATAGGTTCCGTAGCTCAACTGAATAGAGCATCTGACTACGGATCAGAAGGTTGTGGGTTTGAATCCCGCCGGAATCACAAGAGAACGTCAAAGGTTGAAAAACTTTTGACGTTTTTCTTTATCTATGCTCATCAACTATGATCTGACGGGTAAGGCTTCCGAGGGATCAAATAATATTGTTGTGTTTTTAACAATCCAATATTATTGCTTACCTTTGC
>OHHJ01000519.1_pt1:5000-10666 | contig 10666 bp, 10 predicted proteins | sample 1568041 | NCBI WGS metagenome assembly OHHJ01 (sample SAMEA3879573, study PRJEB24766) | human gut metagenome | biome: human-associated habitat; feature: feces | place: USA | collected 1985/1987
AAACGAATTGCCTAAAGCAATGTAATTCATGAACTTGCCCTGAGCATACTCGACCATGTTCACTGACCACAGAGGCTTGAACCATTTGTAAGCACCGCTCCATAGCAGATTATAGGAATACGTGTCCTCCTTTTCGGCAATATTCCTGAAGGGACTCTGGCAGAACTGGAACACCAGTTCATCATTCCTGTCATTGAAAAGAAAGGAAACACTTGCACCGAGCTGATAACAGTCAATGTTATTGCTGAACTCGGAAATAAAATAAATGTCAATAGGAGCCAGGTCATACTCATAGCCTCCGATGGAAACCGTCTGTTTACCGGCGGAAAGATACCAATGATCAGTCGGCTTGTATGTCAGATAAAGGAAATCAGTAGCATCGAAAAAAGACTCATCCTTGTGCGCCCTGTTCAGACGCTGCCTGTAGAAGTATGATAGGCGAGGTGTCAGGTCACCATTGAAATAGATACTCAAATTCTTGCCTTTGAAACCGCTGTTCTCACGGAGGGGAGAACCATCAATGTACTCTCTCTGGTAGTCAAACCTGATCAGTACGCCAAAGTTCAGAAGGGTTTCATCCTGTGCTGTTGCATTCCATGTTGCTGACAATGAAAGCATTATGGATAAAAACAGATATTTAATGCGCATTTGTGTTATTAGTTATGGGATAAATTTACGAAGAATAACTGAAATTAAGTAATCCTTCACAGATTGTGACCAACTATTTTTTTACGCTTACCGAAAAAAATTTGGCCTTACCTGTTGCATATTCAAAAAACTGTTGTATCTTTGCAGTGTATTAATAAACCCATACGCTATGATAAGAATTGAGAATCTAGGTTTCAGCTACGGAAAAGTTCCAGTACTGAAAAACATCACGATGAACCTGGAGGCCGGAAAAATATATGGACTCCTCGGAGAAAACGGAGTAGGAAAGACAACCTTGCTGACCTTGCTTTGCGGACTTAAAAAAACGACTGAAGGAAGCATAACAGTCGATGGCATTGACCCATACAGCAGAAAACCTGAGTTGTTGTCCAAGCAGTTCTACCTCGCAGACGAGATGCTTACCATGCCGATAAAGGCAGCCGATTATGCGAAGATGACAGGAGAATTCTGGCCGGACTACAGCCAGGAGCGCTTTCTGGAGATTATGGAACTCTTCGAGAACGATCCTCAGAAAAAACTTAACGCCATGTCCACTGGACAGTTGAAAAAGACCTATATATCATTGGCATTGGCACTCGGATGCAGGTTTCTCTATCTCGACGAGCCGACCAACGGACTTGACATCCCGTCCAAGGCGCAGTTCAGAAGCGCATTGATGAAATACACATCAGAAGACTCGACTATAATAATTTCCACCCATCAGGTCAGGGACCTCGAGAACATCATTGACCCAATCATTATTCTGGACAGACAGGACGTGCTAATGAACGCCAGCATTGAAGAAATTTCCCGGAAACTTTACTTCGACTACGGCACCCAGATCCATCCGGAATCACTTTACAGCGAGCAACTTCCGGGCGGTTTCATCCAGGTCTATCCGAATGCGGAAGGTCTTGAGAGTAAGGTCAATATCGAGGCTCTCTTCAATGCCGTCCATAAGAACAAGGAACTCATCAAAGGCCTGTTCCCGGTAGCGTCTAACAAGTAAGACATATTAAATCATAATATCATGAACAATACATTTTCATTCAACCGTTTCGGAAAATATTTCAGATACGATTTGAAGCGCTGGGTGGCGTCATTCGGCCCGACCCTGCTTCTGATGTCAGCCGTACCGGTGATTCTATATACATTCATCGCCATTTATTCGCTCCTGTTCAGCGGACAGTGGGATACCCCGGGCGAGACAACCAGAATCGTGGCATCCGTCATTACCACTGTTGTGATGGTACTCATCTATCCTGCAAGCGTTTACGGATACATTACCGATAAAAAGGCCGGCTCGTCATTCCTGATGATACCTGCATCGGTACCGGAAAAATTCTTGTCAATGCTACTGAACACCATCTTCGTGGTGCCACTGACATTCGGACTCATCTATCTCTCATTGGACGGTATCATCTGTGCCATCGACGGCAGCTGTGGCGGAAGCCTGTTCAAGTGTGTAAGAGACGGCGTAAACACCATACTTACATTCCCGTTCTCAAGCGATGCCCCAGTGAGCGTGAGCCTTTTCTCAATGTGGATCGATTCTGCAGGCTCAGCCCTGTTCTTCCTGTTGGGAGCCCTCCTCTTCAAGAAGCACAAGATCTTGTACCCTCTCCTCATCATTGTCGGCCTTCAGATGTTCTTCAGCATTCTTTTCGGCATCGTCATCAGCCTCGGATTGATTGACATTGACAGTTTCGGACTTTGGACAGAACGCTTTGCTGAACAATATCTCACGAATCCGAACTTCCTGAGTTGGGCGATACCTGCATTCAATATCCTCGCGACACTTTGGGATATCCTTGTCTTTGCAGCATTCGCGACAGCGGTATATTTTAGATTGAAAACCATAAAGCATTAATAATCATGGAGTTTGATAGTAATAGGCCGATTTACCTCCAGATTCTGGATGCAATATGTGACCAGATTCTGGAAGGAACACTCCAGCCGGACGGAAGAATACCGTCAGTCAGGGACTATGGAGCCCAGCTGGGAGTGAATCCGAATACGATAATGAGATCGTATGAAAAACTCACGAATGACGGAATAATATACAACAAGAGGGGATTGGGTTATTTCATCTCCGCTGATGCCAGGGATAAAGTATTGAGCATCAAGCGTAAAGAGTTTATGGATGACATTTTCCCGAAAATCCGCCACCAGATGGAACTTCTCGGAATCGGGCCCGAGATTTTCAATGACATTGAGGTTGCCCGATAATTCCAAATAATTGATTTTATGAAATATATCAGTTTTATAGCAGCTCTCGCGCTGCTGGTGACCGGCACACAATCATGCATCGTCCGCATTGACAAGACCAAGGCTCTCGAAATGGTCAGACTTTTCAATGACTATACCATAAAGGCCAGCGGAGTTATGGCTTCCAAAGAAATCAAGACAGGAAACTGTCATCGCCTTACTGCAAGTAACGGCATTGATGTGGAGTACCTCCAGGATGGGAAGAACTTCGTGACTGTCAATGCTTCTGACAATATTCTTCCTTATATTGATGTCATAGAAAACGATGGCGAACTGACCATCGGCGTTAAAGACTCGACATCCTATAACAGAATCTGGAACATGGACGCAAAGGTCATCGTTCATGGCTCGGTCTTGGGAAGTCTGGACCTGAAAGGAAGTGGAGACTTCACTTGCAAGGAATTGTCAATGCCGGATGACCTCGTCACCATTGCCATCACCGGAAGCGGTACTGCAGAATTCGGAAAAATCCTCACATCGGAATTCAGCATTGACATAAGCGGCTCCGGATCACTCGATTGAGAAGAAATCAAGACCGGAAGGGTGGATGCCCTCGTAAGAGGCAGCGGCGATGTCGAATTTGATAAGGTCAATGCCGATGTGCTGACCTCCTCTGTCAGAGGCAGCGGTGACATGGATTTCGATAATGTCAATGTAAACAGCGTCGAAGCATACATTACCGGAAGCGGCGACATTTCATTGGTCGGCAAGACTGGCAAGGCGACTTACATGGTAGTCGGCTCAGGCGACATCGATGCGGCCAAGATGAAATGCGGTGCTGAGCCTGACATTACTGTCACGGGAAGCGGTTCTGTTTCATACCAGACCGCGGACGGGAAAATCAAATCAAAATAATCAGAGTTCCGCTTTTGCGGACTTGGACATTATATATTTTTCATAAGCGTTTTTTTGTGGGTTTTGGCAGATAGGATAAATTTCCTTTCTGCCAAAACGTTATCTTTATGTCAAATGGTCGAAAAAATTTATATTATGGTCGATTAGGCCTAATTTTGTCGAAGTTTTTACCAATAAAAGCGACAAAATGTATAAAAGACTAATTGTTACAGCAGCACTTTTGGCTGCATCAGTCTCCGCTTTCGCAGGAGGCTTCGTCACCAATACCAATCAGAATGTTGCATTCTTGAGAAATCCTGCACAGAATGCCGTAATCGGTGTTCAGGGCGCTTATTTCAACCCTGCGGGTGTTGCGTTCATGGAGAATGGCTGGCATCTGGCAATCGACGTTCAGTCTGCAGTGCAGAGAAGATATACCACCTCGACTTATGAGCCATTGAAATATGGCATTGACAATGACGGCAAAGGATATAAGAAATACACCGGAAAGTCATTTGTACCGGTTCTTCCGCACCTCGATCTCGTGTACAAGCACAACAACTGGTTCGGTTCATTCCATTTCGGAGTCGTTTCCGGAGGAGGAAAGGCAAAGTACGACCAGGGACTCGGCTCATTCGAAGCACCTGTTGCGATGATTCCTGCATTGATCAATAATCTCGTGGGAACCAATATGATAACCGGTTATGATGCAGATATTAATCTTACCGGAGAGCAGTACAATTTCGCGGGGCAGCTTAACCTTGGTTACAAGATCAGCAAGAACTGGAGTGTTTCTGCCGGTGTCCGTCTGAATTACATTTCCAACTATTACGTGGGAAGCCTCAAGAACATCCAACTCCAGTACGGCGGACAGATGCTTCCTGCTGCCAATGTCCTTGGCGCTGCCATTTCACAGCTCTCCGGAGGGATGATCTCAGCTGACCAGGCAACCGCAATGGCAGGTGACCTCGTAAGCGACAAAAACCTCGACGCACATCAGAAAGACATCGCATACACGCCGATTATCTCAGTTGACTACAAAACCGGAAAGTTCAATTTCTCAGCACGTTACGAGTTCAATACCAGGGTCCGTCTGAAGAATGACACCAAGGCTAACACTACCGGTATCTCACAGTTCGATGACAAAAAGACCATCGCTGCCGATATCCCTGGCAATATCAATGTCGGAGGACAGTATTCCGTAAAGCCTAACTTCCGCATAGCTCTCGGTGTAAACTACTACTTCGACAAGCAGTCAAAGCAGTATAACAATGAGACTGGTCTCAATGACAAGCAGAACTATCTGAAACACAATTCTTTCGAAATTCTCGGAGGTCTTGAATATGACGTCTGCCCACTTGTTACCCTCAGTATCGGAGCCAACAGCAGCACCTTCGGTTTCGGAAATGATGCACGTTATATCTCAGATATGAGCTACTCTACAAGTTCGATTTCAGGCGGCCTCGGAGCACAGTTCCATGTAAGCAAGAAAGTCAATATCGACCTCGGCGTCTATAAGACATTCTTCATGCACTTCACTAAGGAACAGGCAGATTATGGTGGAAACGGCGCTCTCATCGCAGCTAAACTTACTCCTGTACTCGGACAGCTTGCCCCTGTAGTTCCTGGTCTTGCAGAGAAACTTGACATAAAGAATCTTCAGATTCCCGGACAGGATGACTTCTACCGCACAAGTATTGTTGCAGGTGTCGGAGTATCAATCGCGTTCTAATCAGTCGTTTGACGCGGACTTAACATATAGAAAACCTGAACCGAAACGCTCTTTCGTGCAATGACACACGGAAGAGCGTTTTTTATGATTGTGACTTGGAATTGGCGACTTGGCCCGACCCTCTTGTAAGGCAGATGCCAGGACTATTTCCTGAATGTATATCTGAGTCCGAAACCAAGTGCGA
>OHHJ01000523.1_pt1 | contig 10614 bp, 8 predicted proteins | sample 1568041 | NCBI WGS metagenome assembly OHHJ01 (sample SAMEA3879573, study PRJEB24766) | human gut metagenome | biome: human-associated habitat; feature: feces | place: USA | collected 1985/1987
CTCCGTCGCTTGGTTACCCGCCTTCCCGTCCTTTTATCCCAAATCTAATGACCGATTTTGGCTTATAACACACTTGTTTCGGTCTAATGACCGATTTGGGTTTATGATTATATGTAAGTAAGTCAAAGATCGCTTGCGTCAGATTTGTATAACAAACCGAATGCGGTTGCAAAGATACAATCCGGCGCAAGCGATGTCAAGAGTTTCCAATAAAATATTTTCTGATTTGTCCCTAATCTGAATTCAGGTCAGGGACAAATCCGTATATTGTCTGCATTTTTCGTCAGTGTGTGTATTCCTTGCTCATGTCTTCGTCGGCAAGTTTCACATTTGGCATTGATGTCTGTGTTATACTTCCGTTGCCTCCCGGTTCTGCGTGCAGCAGGATGTATGAGGGTACGGGGTTGTAGATGTTGAATTCGCAACGGAATCCGGTGACATTTGAGTTGAACTTGCCGTCACACCATATTCCCACTTCCGGTTTGTCGTAGCCGGTGTACCAGTAGGTGTAGCAGTTCGTCAGGTTTGCCGATATGTCCTTGCCCAGGCAGAACGCCTTGGCGAACGTGTCGCTGTAGCAGAAGTCGAGCCAGTTGCTCGACTGTTCTACCACGAATCCGCGTGTCGATTCGTAGTCCTGCTTCTCGCCTCTGATGTAGAGCGGATGAATGTTGCGCAGCATATTGCCCGCACTCTTTATCATTACGCCCACATTCACGCTGGCTATGCGCATGTTGGTGAAGGTGTTGTCGTAGCCCTCTATGAGCAGTCCTATGGAACTTGTCGTGTTCGTTCCTACGATGTTCACGCTGCTTACGTCGGCATCCGACGATCCGTTGTTGGCACCGCGCTTCACATGGACGCCTATGTTCACATGCTTTATAGATACGTTCTGTATCACTGTTTCGCGTCCGCCGTCGATTGACACGCCGTCGGCAACGCCGCCACCGTCGATTATTCCGCCACGCAGTCCATAGTTGCTGCCGGGCGTGTTGATGTCGTTTGCTGGGTGCGATGCCCCCAGGCGCACCACGGCGCCGCCTCCTGCCCATTTGCCACAGGCCTGCAACCGTGCGAAGTTGGCAAGTTCAAGCATTACGCTGCGGTGTGGGTCGGCAGGCGTTAGGATTGATTGCGACACCTTATATACACCGTCTGGGAAATAGATGGTGCGGTTGGGGTGCGAGTCGATGAGCCGTTGTATGTCGGCTGTCACATCCCTTGAGCCGTCGGCGGGCATGTAGTTTGTGGCGATGATTACTTGCGGTTCGGCAGAACCTGTCGTCTCTTTGTTGTCGTTGTTGCATGATGCAGCCATCAACGGCGTGCAGACCATAAGAACAAGGGCCTGCAACGAACATTTCAGAAAGTGTGTGTTCATGTTTTGATTATTGTTAGTTGATGATTTTTACTGTGGCCCGTTCCGTGGAAGAGCCTTTTGCAAAGTTATCGTTTTTTCGTGAAAACACTTTCAGAAAAATGAAAAAAGATGTGAACGTGAAACAGTTTCTTCCGCTGTTTCGCAATCTATGGGTCGGTGCTCAATGCGTGCGCGGTGAGATCAAAAGGAAATACTCAAAAACATTTATTCTCCTAAATTGAGAAATAAGTGATATTATTTTTTTTTATTTCGCGCTATTTTGTTACTTTTGTGCATGGATAAGCGTGTGGTGACATGCTTTCCTGCAAAAGCCATACGGAATATATGGCCACGCTTCGCTAAAACTCTTAATAAAAGATACATTTTTATGAAACCAACATTATTTCTTCTCGCAGCAGGAATGGGCAGCCGCTACGGCGGTCTGAAGCAGCTCGATGAGCTCGGCCCTCACGGAGAAACCATCATGGACTACTCCATCTACGATGCCATCAATGCCGGATTCGGCAAACTCGTGTTCGTTATCCGCAAGGATTTTGAGGACGATTTCCGTCGCATCGTGCTCTCAAAGTATGAGGGACACATCCCCTGCGAACTCGTATTCCAGAGCATCGACGCTCTTCCTGAGGGCTTCACATGCCCTGAGGGTCGCACAAAACCATGGGGAACCAACCACGCAGTGCTTATGGGTCAGAACGTAATCAACGAGCCTTTCGCCGTACTCAACTGCGATGACTTCTACGATCGCGACGCTTTCCGCGTTATGGGCAAGTGGCTCAGCGAGTTGCCCGAAGGTTCCACAGGCAAGTATGCAATGGTGGGATTCCGTGTGGGCAACACCCTTTCTGAGAGCGGAACCGTGAGCCGTGGCGTATGCGAGAACGACGAGCAGCATCACCTCACATCTGTTGTTGAGCGCACAAAGATTCAGCGTTTCGACGGCGTGGTGAAGTATCTTGCCGACGACGGCGAGACATGGGTGGCAATCCCCGACACCACACCTGTGTCAATGAACTTCTGGGGCTTCACTCCCGACTACTTCAAGCACAGTGCTGAGTATTTCAAGGAGTTCCTTTCCGACCCGAAGAACATGGAGAACCTCAAGAGCGAGTTCTTCATTCCGCTTATGGTCGATAAGCTCATCCACGACGGCACAGCCACATGTGAGGTGCTCGACACCACAAGCAAGTGGTTCGGTGTGACCTATCCGGAGGACCGTCCCGATGTGGTTGCCAAGTTCCAGAAACTTGCCGACGACGGCGTTTATCCAGAGAAAATGTTCTAACGAGACATTCGCTTAAATAATATTGCGCGGAACGCAGTCTTGCTTCCATTACGGATAAGACGGCTGTTGTTCCGCGCTTTTTGTATCTATGGGTCGGAAACGCTCTTGGTTTTTAAGGCAAATCACGCCAAGAAGGTAAAAATCTCACGATTTTGCTTTGTTTAAACAGGAAACAGGGTTGTGTCTTTCCTCAAAAATCATTATCTTTGCCATTGACTAATAATAACTAGTATGGATAGGGGTAGAAAAATTTGCGACGTACTGAAAGCTGTCAGAAAAAAGATTGCTGACATGAATGGCATTGCATACGAGCCAAGAGTTTGCCACTTCAAAGGACATTGCAGTGGAACATGTCCAGCATGCGAGACTGAAAGAAAATATATAGAGTCGGAATTGTCTTTACGCAAACGCATGGGAGAGGCTGTTTGTGTTACAGGTGTTGCCATTGGAATTTTGGCGACCCCATACAATGTATATGCCCAAACTTCGTCACCGTCTGTACCTATTGGTAATGAAGTAATCGCAGCAGACTCTCTGCCAACAAGAACACAAGTTACAATCAATGGATGTGTGAAAGATGCTGACGGAACTCCTATTGTTGGTGTAATTATTGTTGTAGGAAACAAACGACCCGGCATCATTACAGACATTGACGGAAACTTTTCTGTTACCTTTCCAAGGGATTCCACGCTACGATTGGAATATATTGGTTATAAAAACAAGGTCTATTCATTCAGCGAACTGGACTTGAAAGGCTTTAACACGCTTTGCCTAACGGAAGAAGACTATAATCTTTTAGGAGAAATGGTTGTAGTTGAACCACAAAAGCCTAAAACAAAGAAGCGTCGCAAGAAAAAACAGGAAGGAAAAATGGTTGTTGAAAATAAAGATTTTGACACGGGGCCATTCTATCCTGGCGGCAACAGTGCCCTGCTACATTTTGTAGAACAAAATTTATGTGTACCTGAAACTTTACAAGGAGCATATCAGCAGCGCATAAATGTTTCTTTCTATGTGTTGGGTGATGGCAGTCTTGCCGATGTTAAAGTCATAACAATTTGTCCTCAAGAGATGAAAGAGGAAGTGTTACGACTTGTAAAAGCGATGCCTAAATGGAAGCCAGCCTTAAAAGACGGCAAGCCGACATGTGCGAAAATTATGATACCAATAGATATTATACTAAAGTAACTTATGCCACCATTAGAAGCACCATTGATAGGAATTGACCGTCACCGCCTGGCTACAGACGGTGACGGCATCACTACTCTCGTTGCATTTCATGAATGTCCACTTAGATGTGCATATTGCATAAACGCCCAATGCTTCAAAGAATCTCCAGAATGTAAGCTTACTGTTGATAAACTGATAGAACGCTTGATGCCTGACAATATTTATTTTTTGGCTACGGGTGGAGGAGTTACTTTTGGTGGTGGTGAGCCACTGCTGTACGCTGATTTTATAAGTGAGTTTACTCGAAAAATGCCAGAGGAATGGAAAATCACCATAGAATCTTCATTGAATGTACCGAACAAAAATATCTTTAAAGTTGCTCAATTTGCTGACCTTTTAGTGATTGACATCAAAGATATGGACGAGTTTATTTACAAGCAATACACAGGCAAGGACAACTCTTTTGTATTAGCCAATCTCAAATGGCTTGTAGACAATGGGTATGCAGATAAGACCATTATCAGAATTCCTCTCATAAAAAACTACAACAATAAAAGCAATCAAATCAAAAGCAGGGAAATTCTCGAAAGCATTGGCTTTTCTCGCTTTGACATCTTCCGTTATGTTATAAAATAATCTTGGCTTTTCCCCCATACAAATGCTTCCGTACTTTCGCAGTATGGAAGCATTTTTTAATTTATCCCTCCCCAAGTCGTGGGCGGACTTGTCTGACCCGCAACTCCTCTTTTTCTTCCGCCAACTTGCCACCGACAAGCCCATGGCAGAAATACAAACGCTGTGCCTGTGCCAATGGGCAAACATTCTCGTGCGTTGCCGTTTGTACGGCAGCGTTTACCTAGTCCAACACGGCAAGCAGCAAGCCACGCTGACTTTGCATCAGTTCGTCTGCGCCATCACCGCCATTGACTTTCTCAAATCATTCTCTCCATACCCAATAAGAATAAGGACAATCGGCAAAGTACGGCCCATGGAAGCCGACTTCCAAGGCGTGCCGTTCTCCAGCTTCATCTCACACCGCCAACATCCTCTCCGCATGGGACTCCCTCGCCAACTCCGACCGTTACAGTCGCTTCTACCAACGCATCTTCGCCATCGAGTTCTCCATCCTCCGCATCGGTGAATACCCGATACCAAGCATCATCGACATCGTGAACAGCATACGTTTAGCCAAGGGCAACGTATTCGCTGAATGGAAACAGTCTGACACCGCCAAACTCTTTGAAGATCATGGTTATAAAAATAAAAAGCAATCAAGTGGGTATTTCTTCTGAAAAAGTTGTATCTTTCCTCTATAAAACAAAAATGAATATCTCCGCAAAAGGTAACTAAACATCAGTATAATTAAAATTAGGCGTACAAATTCCTTGCCCCAAGCGCAAGCAAGGGTCTATTCATATAGTTATACTTTCCTCTTCGAGTTTGTACTCAAACTGGCTTCCATAGCCGTCCGTCAGTATGGTTAATTTGTAGACGAGCATCTTTCTTGCCACAGCCACCAGGACCTTCATCTTGTTCTTTTTCCTCACCTGCGTCTGATGGTACGAGAACCGGCTGAAGAAGCAGTCCTTTGTCCTGCTGGCTGCCCATGCACACTCTATGATTGTCTTGCGGAGATATACATTTCCGTGAGTTATGCTCCTCGACTTGATTTCTGTTTTTTATCCCAACTGGCTTATAATTCGGAAATTTTATCTAAATTTGTAGAGAAATATTGTGCAAACCGAATGCGATACAAACTTGTTTTTTATTGCTGAGGTGCAGCCTATCTTCTTTAAAGAAACAAATGAAAGAACATGGCAAAGAAAGACATCAATCGCATCAATATTGTATTATTATAAAGGTGAAAGATCTGAAAAATGATAGAAATGTAAAAGTATGCTGTCAACGTTAAAAAAATACTTTGGTTATGATCAATACCGTCCTTTGCAAGAGAATGTTATTCGTCATATATTGCATAAGAAGGATTGCCTTGTTTTAATGCCGACAGGTGGAGGAAAAAGTATTTGTTATCAGATTCCTGCATTGATGATGGACGGGACAGCAGTTGTTGTCTCGCCACTAATATCTTTGATGAAAGATCAGGTGGAGAGTCTGTGTGCCAATGGTATTCAGGCGGCGGCACTCAATAGTTCGGTTTCGGAATCGGAAAACAGAATAATTGCTGAGCGTGCATGTCGTGGCTATTATAAGTTGCTGTATGTTTCACCAGAACGATTGTTGTCGGAGATGGAATATGGTATTTTCAGTAATATATCCAATGAAAATTCACATGGAATGCTGAAGATAAATATGTTTGCCATTGATGAGGCTCATTGTATTTCGCAATGGGGTCATGATTTCCGACCGGAATATACGCAGTTGGGTAGGTTGAAAGACTTGTTTCCCAATGTTCCTGTAGCTGCATTTACTGCTACTGCAGACAAAATAACCAAAGAGGATATAGTACAGCAGTTGCAGCTTGGTAAAGAGGATACTAAAATCTTCATATCATCTTTCGACCGTCCGAATCTTTCACTTGAGGTTCGGCGCGGATATTCTGCAAAAGAAAAGCTGTGCTTTATTTTGTCACTCATTGCGCGACATCCAACTGAAAGTGGTATCATATATTGCATGAGCCGCAAAACAACAGAGAGTGTAGCAGAAAAACTCCAAAGGAAAGGAATACGTGCAAAGGCTTATCATGCAGGGCTGTCGCCACAAGAACGTGACAACGTGCAGGAATCCTTTATCAACGATAGCATAGATGTGATCTGTGCTACTATAGCATTTGGCATGGGTATAGACAAAAGCAATGTGCGTTTTGTCGTACATTATAATCTGCCAAAGAGTATTGAGAGTTTTTATCAGGAAATCGGTCGAGGAGGACGAGATGGTCTGCCTTGCGAAACGGTCTTGTTTTATCAGGTAGGTGACATTATCATGCTTCGGAAGTTCGCGGAAGAGAGCGGTCAGCAAGATATAAACATAGAAAAGCTGAAGCGTGTACAGGAGTATGCTGAAAGCCAGGTTTGCCGCCGCAGAATACTTCTCAATTATTTTGGCGAGGCGATGGATCATGATTGTGAAAATTGTGATGTATGTAAAAATCCGCCACAGCGTTTTGATGGAACTGTGCTTGTACAAAAAGCACTCTCTGCAATCGTGCGGACAAATCAGCAAGTTGGTTTTAATATGGTAATAGATATCCTTAGAGGTTCGTCAAATCAAGATCTTTACCAAAATAACTATCATAGGCTGAAAACATATGGATGCGGTAGGGATGTATCTTTCAAATCATGGCAAGACTATCTTTTGCAGATGCTCCAAATGGGATACATTGAGATAGACTACAAGGACAACTTACATATAAAGGTGACACAACAAGGAATGGATGTGCTGTATGGACGAAAGAAAGCACAGTTGGCTGTTACCGTTTATGAGGACTTTACCGTAAAGGGTAGACGACAGAGAGCAGGTCAAATACAATTGTCAGATAATATGCAACAGAGCGGCAGCAAGGAGAATATGGAATTGTTTAAGCAGCTACAACAACTTCGTGCGAATGTTGCTGCGGAAAGAAATGTTCCTCCATATGTTGTCTTTGGTGATCGCACGTTACATTTGCTTGCGGCAATACAACCTTTGACACTTGATGATTTTGGTTTGGTGTTTGGTGTCGGTGTTCATAAGCAGAAAACTTTAGGTACTGTTTTTGTTAAATGCATACGCCAGTATAAGGGCCTATCCGCAAATGAATCTGATGATTGGAACAAAATAGATGTTTCCGGGAAAGTGGATATTAAGTCGGTTTCATCAAAAGAGAAACCACACAAGCATACTAAGGATTATGTAACCCTTAATGGGGTTGAATACCATATAGGACTTGAATTGATGGAGTGTATCAAATGGCGTGCAACAATAGAAATGGTGGGAAAGGATGTCTATTATAATCTATGGCACGAAAGTCGTTACCCTATAACGCGATATGTTGATAATAAAACCACTTCATACGCAGCTGTAGTAAAGCGTTTCGCAGAAATCATTACTGCTGTATATAATGTTACCGTATCTGATGATTTGCAATATGTTAACATCCCTTTGAAAGAGGAATACGATGAGACAGGAAAACTGGTACATTCTTTAGAATGCAGATCTTTTGACGATGCTCTATCGCAATTGAAATCATTTGTTGAACAAAATGGACATTTGCCTTTTTCTGCATCAAATGAATATGAATGTTCTCTACGAAGATGGCAGCAGGAGATAGCCCATGATATTATATCGTTGACAAATAGCCAACATGAGACATACAAAAAAATAATGGAGGGTTTTGCAGATATCCCAAAGAACCGTTCACAATTTGAGAAAATTCAAAAACAGAATGAGAAGGTACCGTATATGCACTTGCAAAAAGAATTACATTTGAATGCTTATGCAAAGTGGACGGAAGACGATGACAAAATGTTGTTGGAATTAAATGATATGGGTAAGTCCGTATCTGAATTGTGTGAATTATTTGGGCGCAATGAAGGTGCCATACGTTCTCGAATCAAGAAATTGAAAGGTGTATAACCTGCCATAAATTTGACGCAATCACATCGTTGACTTCGTTACTTTGCTATGGCAAAACCATCCGTTTCGTGAGGGCAACACACGAACAACGGCTGTGTTTGGCGTAAAACACCTGCGGTCAATAGGTTCTTAATGTAGAGTTACCAACTTTTACAAAGACTTTCTTATCCCGAACTCAGGTTATAAAAATGAGAAGAGCGTGGGCGAGGAAATCAAGGAATGTGGAATCAAGCGTGAGAATCTCTTTGTTACCAGCAAGGTTTGGAACACTGAGGGTGAGGGCAAACATCTGTCCGATGGTTGACCAGATAGAGTATCATCCTGGATTCACCCAGAAGGAATGCGTGGAGTTCTGCCAGAAGAATAACATTCTTGTGGAAGCATGGAACCCATTGGGAAGAGGCAATGTCTTGGACAATCCTCTCTTGAAGTCGATTGCTGCCAACCATGGCAAGAGTGTAGCTCAGGTAGTCATCCGCTGGGTGATGTAGACAGGCGTGCTGCCACTGGTAAAGTCGGTTATTCCAAGCCGAATCAAGGAAAACATTGGTGTATTCGATTTTGAACTCTCTCAGCAGGAAATACTTGAAATCGCATCGCTGAAGGCTGACAGAATTGGTGCTGATCCAGATACATGTGATTTCTAATACTGTATGGTTTTGGAGTGAAATGCTCCCAAAACATATAAGATGAAAATGTAAAAGTTACGGAAAATGTGAATTATCTCCGTAATTTTTTACATAGAGCATCCGTTATTTTCTTCTGATGGGAAAAGCTTGCAGGTTCCATGAAACTCTTCATCTTCATGCATTTCTTCGAAGATGAGCATAGGCGAATCTGTGATGTTCATTTTGAAATCAGCAATACATTGTGAGGTGTTTTTTCCTAAGAATACCACAATTCTGTTCTGTTCGATGTTTATACCAGAGGAAATCCAATTTAGCTTTTTGCGCAATGAAGGATTTCCAAAGAACTTTTTGTCGAGAGCTTCTTTTATTTCATTTAATTCGTTCAAAGAATACGTGCATGATTTAAAGAATAAGTTGGGATGCTTGCCGATTCTTTCGTAAATATCAGCAATTCCATCTTTGTTAATATTCTTGACAAGAATGACAAGACTGTCTTTCGTGCCCGTATAACTTCCTCCAAAATATGCAGGATAAGATACTTTCTCATCACTATCCCTTTTATTATTAGCAGAGAAGGACTTATGCAATTCTTCGTTTAAAGTTAATGATGTTTCTTTGCCTGCTTGCTTCTGCGCACTCGTTTTTGCCCCATTATTTGCTTTAGGGGCTTTTGTGCAAGCTATAAATGCGAAAAATATAGCAGCGAAGGTCAGCATATATAACTTATTGTACTTCATAAACTAAAAAATGTTGTTAACGTAATGCATTCAAGTCTCTGTTTGATTCTTGCATTTAAGTTTTTGTATTATTCCAGTTTCCATCCGCAGTCACCATGGTAAATCATCTGTCGGGTCATTCCACCATCTATGCAGATGTTCTCGCCAGTGATGAAACCAGCCTTTTCGGAACAGAGGAAAAGTACCATGTTGGCAATGTCGAGAGGATTGCCGACTCTGCCTGCCGGTTGCTGGTAGGCATCGGGACCCTCATACACTTTAAAGTCCGTATCTATCCATCCAGGAGAGATGGAATTGACACGAGCCTTGCCTGCAAGACTGACGGCAAGGGCATGTGTGAGTGCTGCAATACCGCCCTTCGCAGCCGTGTAACTTTCTGTCTGAGGCTGACTCATGCGGTCGCGAGAAGATGAAATGTTGACGATGGAAGCTCCTTCTGCAAGATGATTCTTCAGGAGTTTCACCATGTAGAATGGTGCAGTTACACCCACTTTGAGCGCATACTCAAATTCTTCGTATGAGCATTCGTCAATGCCTTTCATCAGGGGTAGGGCTTTGTTCACGATGAAATCAACCTTGCCGTATTTTTCGATTAGCAGTTTCGTGAACTCCTCAATAGCATACTTGTTCGTGAGGTCGCCAACAAAATGATCCAGTCCTTCTTGCTTGTCGATGACTTCTACCAGAGCCCCTTGCTTTCTGAACTCTTCTGCAATACATTTGCCAATGCCTTGTGCGCCACCGGTAACGATGACTACTTTATCTTTGTATTCCATATTTTTCATTTGTTTTTCTTTTGAAAAATCGATACCAATAAATAAATTCTTCATAACTTTGTTTTTA
>OHHJ01000530.1_pt1 | contig 10492 bp, 5 predicted proteins | sample 1568041 | NCBI WGS metagenome assembly OHHJ01 (sample SAMEA3879573, study PRJEB24766) | human gut metagenome | biome: human-associated habitat; feature: feces | place: USA | collected 1985/1987
CCACACTCGTTGATGTACTGGTTGCAGTAGGAGATACCCGTGGTCAGACGGGCGAAAAGGCCGTTGAGCATCGGGTGGCTGTCGTCGTATGTATTGTAGCAGAACTCGCGGATGCCGGCGTCGCTCCAGTGGCAGATGGCCTCGTCGGTGGTCATCTCGTTGGAATTCCAAAGCTGGCGGATGAAGCCTGCGGTACCGCCATCGAGACCGTCGATGTCGCATTTGTCGTCGCCCGTGCTATTGCCGGACATGGCCAAGTTGGCGTAGCACTTGTTGAAGAGTGCCGTCGGGTTGACCTGCGTGTTCATGTTCGGGTCGATGGGCTCGACGTCCAGGTCGCCCGTGCAGGAAGCCATGCCCAGAAGTGAGAGGGAGACGGCTGCTGCAGAAAGTAGGTTCTTTATATTCTTGTTCATGATGTTATTATCGCTAATGAGGGGTTAGAAGTTGAGGTTCAGACCAAGAATGACGGAGAACGGACGCGGATAGAGGTTGTCGTCGAAACCGTTGAACACCTCCGGGTCGATGCCGTCGTAGTTGGTGATGGTGAACACATTGGAAGCCGTGGCATAGGCGCGGCCTGAGAGACCATGCCATCCGCTGGTCTTGAAGAGGCTGGCGAAGCTATAGCCCAAGGTGATGTTGTCCAACTTCAGGAACGAGGCGTTGTGGATCCAACGGTCGGTGAGGTTGGAGGTGGCATCGTCGGTCTGCCAGTCGTCGGCAACGGCCTGTGCGGTCTTGTTGCACATGAAGTTGCTGGAAGCCCAGAGGGCGTTCGGGCTGACATTCTTGAAGCCTTGGCTGATGTTGTCAAACACATAGTTGCCAATGTTGGCACGCAGAGTGAAGCCGAGGTCCCAGTTCTTGTACTCCAGGCGGGAGGACAGACCCATCGTGACGGGAGGCGTCGGCGACTTGTAGAAGTAGCGGTCCTCATTGGTGATCTTGCCATCGCCATTGCGATCGACCATCGCACCCTCGATAGCCTTGCCGTTCTTGTCGTAGGCCTGCTGATAGACCCAGAAGGAGTTGGCAGGATTGCCCACAGCGTTATACTCCAGGTACTTGTCCGTACCGATCACGATACTCGTGTTAGGCACGGGGAGTCCGTCGGAGCTGGCACCCGTCAGGTCGTCGATGCGGTTTCTGTTGTAAGTGAAGTTGTAGTCGATGGTCCAGTACCAGTCTTTCGTCTGGATGGCCTTCCAAGACAACGTTACCTCCACACCCGTGTTGCTGAGCGTACCGATGTTCTGCCAAGCCTGGTTGCGGAAGGCTGAGAGAGCCTGTGTCGGAGCGTAGTTGAGCAGGTCGGTGGTCTTGCGGTAATACCAATCGACCGTACCCGTAAGGCGCTGGTCAAGGATACCCCAGTCCAAACCGATGTTGTACGTGGTCGTGGTCTCCCACTTCAGGTCAGGCGTATAGTTGTCCGGACGGTTGAGCGTACCGTCGCCGTCTGCGGGGTAGTAGGCACCCGTGCCCTGGTTGCGCGTATAGGTCGGGATCCAGGCATAGTCGTTGTTCACGTCCTGCTGACCCGTCATACCCCATCCGAGGCGGAGCTTCAAGTCAGAGAGCCAAGAGATCTCCTTGAGCTTGTTCTCCTCGCTGGCCTTCCAAGCGAAGGCAAATGACGGGAACCATGCCCAGTGCTCCTTGAAGCGTGAGGATCCGTCGTCACGAACGGTTGCCGTGAGATAGTAGCGGTCCATGAAGCTCCAGTTGGCACGACCGAAGAAGGAAACGAGGTAGTTCTCAGTCTTATAGGCCTTCGTTGACGGATTGTAAATCTGTCCGGCCAGCGATCCCGTGATCTCGTTGCCGTTGGCATCGACGAGCGGCTGACCCCAATGGTCGACATAGGTGCCGGTCTTGGTGTTGCCCGCGCCATAGATGCCCCAGTAGTTGTTGTCTGTGCCACGATAGAAGCGCTGGTACTCATAACCACCCATGATGTCGATGTGGTGCTGGTGAGCGTCGTTGAAGTCGTGGTAGTACTGGGCGTAGGCCGAGAGCGAGAGGTTGCGCTTCACGATGCGCTCCCATCCGTGGGTGCCGTAGTAGCTGTCGTTGTTGCTCTGGTAGGCCGGCGAGATGTCTGTATTCTGCTTACCGCTTGCGATATCGGCACCCAGCGTGGCGTGGAGGCGGAGATCCTCAAATCCGTGTACCTTGTAGTCGAAGTCTGCGCTGCCGATAAACTCGCGGCTATGTGCGACGTCGTTCTTCTCGTTGAGCACGGAGAGCGGGTTGCGCGTGGCCAGCTCGTTGTAGGTGTACATCCAGTTGGGGTCGCTATAGTTGCCCGACTTCGGCCAGGCGAAGTAGCCGTGGAAGTTGTTCAGCGTCTGGTTGAGGTTGTCTCCGAAGAATTTTCTGTGATACTCGGAGGTGTAGCCATACGGGCTCTGGGTCGGGTCCATATAGACTGCCGCGCCCACGGCCGATCCGTCGGCATAGCGGTTCTTGGCGTACATGCCCTTGGCGTTGAGCGTGATGTTGAGGTGGTTGTTGAGGAGCGACGGGGTGAGGGTGACGGAAGCCGTGGCACGCTGGAAGCGTGAGGTCTTCAGAATACCCTGCTCGTCGGTGAAGCCTGCGCTCACACGATAGGGGAGAGCCTGGCCTACTGCGCCGCTGACCGTCAGGTTGTGGTCATGGCTGATGGACGTCTGATAGATCAGGTCCTGCCAGTCGGTGTCTGCCGTACCCAGGGCACGGTAGGGGTCGCTGTCCTCGCCCCACTTGCTGCGGATGAGGTCGCGGAATCCGGCTGCGTCGAGCACGTCGATGGTCTTCTTCTTCCAGCCGAGCGTCACGCTACCGTTGTACGATACCTTCACGTCGCCCGCGTGGCCCTTCTTTGTCGTGATGATGATGACACCATTGGAACCGCGGCTACCGTAGATGGCGGTGGCCGAAGCGTCTTTCAGCACGTTGAAGGACTCGATGTCCTGCGGGTTGATGGCCGAGAGGATGTTGGCCACACCTTTCACACCATTGTTGTCGATAGGCACGTTGTCGATGACGATCAACGGATCGTTGCTGGCGTTGAGGGACGAGCCGCCACGGATGCGGACGTTGGACTTGGCGCCCGGCGTACCACCCTCGCTTGTGATAGCCACACCGGCCACCTTACCTACGAGCAAGTCCTGGGCGTTGACCACAACACCCTTGTTCTTGCTGTCTGGTTTCAAGGCGGCGACAGATCCAGTCAGGTCCTTCTTCTTGACCACGCCGTAGCCGATGACGACCACCTCGTTGAGCGACTGGGCCGCGTCATCCTGCATGGTGATGACCATGTTGTCCTGCGCCGTCACTTGCTGCTTCTTGTAGCCGATGTAGGAGATGGTCAAGGTCTGTCCGGGTTGCACGCTGAGCGAGAAGTTACCGTCCAAGTCGGTCACGGTACCATTGCTCGTTCCGTTGATCAGCACGCTCGCGCCGATAATCGGCTCGCCGGAAGCATCTTTCACGGAGCCTTTCACCGTACTTTGGGCGAAAGCACCTACTGAGAGAGCTAAGCCCGCTGCTAGGGCCAGCATTCTCGCAGGGAATTTGGGTTTAACCTGCTTCATCTTTTTGCTTTTTTGTTAGTTATTTATAAATGTAATGATTGCCTTTAAAAATGACCTTCATACCCTCCGTGGGGATTTCCTACATGCCCTCCGTGGGGGATTTCTGCATGCAAAATTAGGATTTTGAGTGTTATCAAATACTATTTTTTACGAAAAATCGTTTGTTATATTGTGCAAAGGTTTGCATTGACAATCGTCAGGTTATGTCCTTGATAGAAATCAATAAATGATAGTATAATCGTATTTTTGCAACATAAAAACAGACAATAGTCCGCCATTACACTCAAAACATGAAAGATCAGCCCATACTGACGATGAAGGATATGGCTGAGGCCTTGGGAGTCTCAGTATCGACCATTTCCCGTGCGTTGAAGGATAATCCTCGCATCAGTCCTGAGAAGCGAGAGGCCATCCAAAGGTTTGCGCGCGAACATCATTTCTCTCCCAATCCGTTGGCAGAGTCGCTGCGCAAGAGCCGCACGGAGGCGCCCAAGCTCATCGGAGTCATCATCCCCGAGTTTGTCCACTACTATTTCGCCTCCGTTCTCACGGGTATCGAGGAGACGGCCTGGGAACGGGGCTACCGCATCCTGGTTGCCACGAGCAACGAGCGCTACGACCGCGAGGTGGAGATCTGCCAGTCCTTCTATGAGAACCGCGCCTGCGGCATCATCATCTCCCAGGCCAAGGACACGAAGTGCTATGACCACTTCACGGAACTCGTGAACCATGGCATCCCCATGGTCTTCTACGACCGTATCTGTACGGGCGTGGACGCGTCGCGCGTGGTGGTAGACGACTACATGGGGGCGTTTACTGCCGTTAGCCATCTGATCAAGACGGGCTGTCGTCGTATCGCCTACTATAGTTCGCCGATGAACTTGGAGATTTCCAAAAATCGCTATAACGGGTGGCATGACGCCTTGGTGCGCAACGGCTTGCCGGCTGGCGACGACCTGTTGTTCATGTGCGACAACCGCGAACAGGCGGAGTGTATCACTCCCGACGTCCTCTCCCGCGAGCAGATACCCGACGCGTTCTTCGCCACCAACGACGATACGGCCATCGGCATCCTCTATACGGCCAAGCGGATGGGCTACCGCGTACCCGAGGACCTGTCGATCTGCGGGTTCACCAATGGCGAGCGTGCCATCGCCTGCGATCCGATGCTCACGACCGTCGAGCAGCGAGGCCGGGCCGTGGGCGAGGAGGCTGCCCGCATCCTCATAGGACAGGTGGAGGGCACCATTCCCAAGGACAAGGTCGAGCGACGTGTCATTCGTACCCGTCTCGTCCTGAGAGGCACGACACGATAGCCGGTCCGCCCCTGCCAAAAGACAACAACAACCGACAACAATAACTGAAACATACATGAAACAGAAACCCGATTTGAGTTTTCGGAAGCTGTGGGATCTCAGCTTCGGATTCTTTGGCGTACAGATAGCCTACGCCCTGCAGAGCGCGAATATCGCGCGCATTTTTGCCACGCTTGGTGCCGATCCCCACTCGCTGAGCTATTTCTGGATCCTCCCGCCCCTGATGGGCATCCTCGTCCAGCCTATCGTCGGATCTTGCAGCGACCGCACCTGGACGCGCTTTGGCCGTCGCATCCCCTATCTCTTTATCGGCGCGGCCGTGGCGGTACTTGTCATGTGTCTCCTCCCCAATGCGGGCAGCTTCGGCATGGCGGTCTCCGCAGCCATGGTCTTCGGCCTCGTCACGTTGATGTTTCTCGACACGAGCATCAATATGGCCATGCAGCCGTTTAAGATGCTCGTCGGCGACATGGTCAACGAGAAGCAGAAGGCCCTGGCCTATAGCATACAGAGTTTTCTTTGCAATGCGGGATCGCTCGTCGGCTATGTCTTCCCGTTCTTCTTCACCGCCCTGGGCATTGCCAATACCGCGCCCTCGGGTGTCGTCCCCGATTCTGTGATCTGGTCGTTCTATATTGGTGCGGCCATCCTGATTCTCTGCGTCATCTATACTACCGCGAGGGTCAAGGAGTGGACACCCGCAGAGTATGCCGAGTACAACGGCACCAATAGTTCCGTGGAGCAGGAAGAAGCGGGTAAGGGCGACTGGCTGACGCTGCGCCATGCGCCCGCCACGTTCTGGAAGGTCGGCCTCGTGCAGTTCTTCTGCTGGTTTGCCTTTATGTATATGTGGACCTACACCAACGGCACGGTAGCGGCCAACTGCTGGAGTGTTGATATGTTCTCTGCCGATGCTACCGCCACCTCGGGCTACCAGGAGGCAGGCAACTGGGTGGGAATGCTATTTGCCGTTCAGGCGATCGGGTCGGTGGTATGGGCCATGGTGCTGCCGCAGATTCGTCGTCGTAAACTGGCCTATAGTCTGAGTCTGCTGCTGGGAGGCGTGGGTTTCGTGATGGCCGCCTTCGTGATGGACAAGTACCTGATGTTCGTGCCTTTCCTCCTGATCGGTTGTGCCTGGGCCGCCATGCTCGCCATGCCCTTCACCTTTGTCACCAATGCCCTCCAGGGCTACGGCCACATGGGAGCCTACCTCGGCCTCTTCAATGGCACGATTTGCGTGCCCCAGATTATTGCTGCCGCCCTTGGTGGTGTCATCCTAGCCCTCGTGGGTTCCGTCCAGGCCCACATGATGATCGTGGCGGGCATCGCCTTGGTCATTGGTGCCCTTGTTGTGGGCTGGATCAAGGACGCCTAATCGCCTAAGGCAGCATTGCCAGTTGTTCCCATACCCATACGAAAAAATCCCCACCTGCTTGGCAGAGCCTGCAGGTGGGGATTTCCTTAGTATGCTATATTGCAAATCGATGATCGACTTGCCGACAAGTTGCTTACTCCTCCGGAGCCTTGTCGATGAGATCCATAAACTGGTCGAGCTTCGGCGTGATGATGATCTGTGTGCGGCGGTTGCGCTGCTTGCCCAGCTCCGTGTCGTTGCCAGCGAGCGGGTTCCACTCACCACGTCCACCAGCCGTGAGACGCTTCGGATCAACACCGAAATGCTCCTGCAGGTAGAGGGCTACACTCGTGGCACGCAAGGCCGAGAGGTCCCAGTTGTTGCGGATGTTGCGCATCTTCTCGTTGGCCGTGTTGATGGGCACGTTGTCCGTATTACCCTCGATCAGCACGTCATAGTCTCTGTAGTCCATGATGATCTTGGCGATCTTGCTCAGCGTCTGCTCGGCGCGCTCGTTCACCTCGTAGCTACCGCTCTTGTAGAGCATGTTGTCAGCCAGCGAGATATAGACCACACCCTTGAGCACCTGCACATCGACCTCCTTCAGCTCCTCGCGAGACAGCGAACGCGTCAGGTTGTTGGTCAGCACCATGTTGAGCGAGTCGCTCTTCGTCTTCACCTCCACGAGGTGGCGGATGTATTGGTTAGACTCGTTGATCTGATCGACGAGCTTCGAGATGTTCACGTTGTTCTTGTCCGCGTTGTTGAGGCTTCGGTCAAGACTTCCCTGCAGAGCAGCCGCACTTGCTTTGGCCTGTGCGAGCTGGTCCTCCAAGCTCTTGATGCGTGCGTTGTTGGCCGCGATGGTCTCCTTCGCACTCTGATACTCACTCGTCAGTTGACGATTCTCGTTCTGACAGTTCTCCAAATCCTTCTTGCTGGCACAACCCGACAGCACGAGGCAACCGATGGCCAGGGCAGAAAATAAAGTTCTCTTCTTCATAATTCTTATTGTCTTTTGTATTTATTCTTAATAATAGATGTTCTCTGACGAAGATGGCGGCGGGGCGTGATGAGAGTCTTTCTCTCAAATGGCCGAGTGCAGCCTATCTTTTGCAAAGTTAGTGCCAACGAGCGCGATGAGAGTCTCACTCTCAAATGGCCGAGTGCAGCCTATCTTATGCAAAGTTATGACTAAGACGATGAAAACCGCCAGTTGTTGCATCCATTTAAAGTAATTTAACCAAGCATTTTGCCTATTATTGAATCTTAACAAGGAATCTTTCGTAAATTTGTGGCATGAAAAAAATCGTATCCCTTTTCACCCTGTTGCTCACGACCTTGGCTTCGTGGGCCATTGACGACGGCGTCCCCCATGCACTTGCTCAGCAGCGCAGCCGCGAAATCACGAATGTCAGTTATCTGCTTCGCCTCCACATCCCTGCCAAGCGAGCACAGAGGGTGACCGGCAAGGCTACGGTCCTTTTCCATTGGGCCGGCAAGGGCGACCTCGTCCTCGACTTCACAGGATCGCTCACGGGGCAGCCTTCCGTCAATGGGAGTAGCTTCCCGAAGGCGCGGGTGGAGCAGGAGCATATTGTCATCCCGAAACGTCTGCTTCGAAAGGGTGCCAACCGTGTTGAACTGGAGTTTGCGAGTAGCGACGCCTCCCTCAACCGCCATGACGACTATCTTTATACGCTCTTTGTCCCAGCCAATGCGCGTAGTGTCTTCCCCTGTTTCGACCAGCCCGACCTCAAGGCCCTTTTCTCGCTCCAGCTCACCCTCCCCGAGGGGTGGGACTATGTCACGAGTGCCGATCCCAAGCATCCCGTCTCCACCTACCTCTTCTCCTTTGCCGCGGGTAAGTTTCAGCGCAAGACGGCCACCATCGACGGCCGGACAATGAACGCACTCTATCGAGAGACCGATCCCGAGAAGGTGAAGCAACTCGACAAGTGCTTTGCCGAGGCCGCATGGTCTATCCGCTGGCTGGAGAACTATACCGGCATTGCCTATCCCTTCTCCAAATACGACTTTGTCGTTCTCCCTGGCTATCAGTTTGGTGGCATGGAGCATCCTGGGGCGATACAGTTCAACGCCCGTACCATCTTCCTGGGTGCCCAGCCGACCGAGGACGACGAGTTGCGTCGCTTCCAGCTCATCTCTCACGAGACGGCCCACATGTGGTTTGGCGATCTGGTGACGATGCGCTGGTTTGACGATGTCTGGACAAAGGAGGTCTTCGCCAACTTCATGGCCTCGAAGATGGCTGCCGACCAGTTTCCTCATGTCAACCACGAGCTCAATTTCCTCAAGGACCACTATCCTCTTGCCCTTTCCATCGACCGCACGGAGGGCACGCACCCCATCCAGCAGCAGCTCGACAATCTGAAGAATGCCGGCCTGCTCTACGGACATATCATCTACCACAAAGCCCCCATCATGATGCAAAAACTCGAAGAGCGTATGGGAGCAGAGGCTTTGCAGCGAGGCTTGCGTGAGTATCTGTCCCGCTTCAGCTATGGCAACGCCACATGGGACGACCTCATCGACATCTTGGGCAAGGAGGCTCCCCAGGCGGGCATTGCCGACTTCGACCGTCAATGGGTGAAGCAGGCGGGCATCGCGCTCGATGCTTATGGCATCCAACTGCTGGATGCGCCCCAGATCGCCAGTCTCCAGTATCGCTTGTCGCAGGGAGGTATGAGCGAGGTGGATCGTTTCCGTGCGGCCATGACGCTCTATGAGAACTATCTCCATGGGCGGATAGCCGCCGATAGTCTTGTCCAGACGATGTTGCGGGCCGTGGAGCGGGAGGACAATCCCTTGGTGGCTACGTCGCTCGTCGGCTATGCCACGTCGGTCCTTCCCTATGCCTCCGACCGTTGGGTGGGGGAGCGCGCGCTCCTTGATCTTTCCCGCCACCACTCCTTGCGTGGCGTCCGTACCAGTTCGTTGCGCTACCTCTCCACGTCGGCACAGACCGAGGCTGTCCTTGACTCGATGTTCGTGGAGTGGCAGCAGGGCGACAATCCACTCCTGACGGTCAACGACTGGATGAGGGCGGCCTATCATCTGGCCCAGTACCTGCCCTCCAAGCGCCAGGAGATCTTGTCTCGTCAGCGTGCTCGCCTCACTACCGACGATGCGCGGGCGGAGTTCGACTTTGTCTCGCGTGGCTGCGATACCACTCCCGCGGTACAGGATTCGCTCTTTGCCTCGTTGCTCCAGGTCGAGGATCGGCGCGTTGAGCCCTGGGCCGCGCAGCTCCTCTCGCTCCTCAACGATCCCATCAGCGAACCCCATAACAACCGCTTCCTTCTCCCTGCCCTCGATGCCTTGGAGGAGGTGCAGCGCACCAGCGCCATCTTCTTCCCTGGCGACTGGCTGGCAGCGCTTCTCTCCCACCATCGGAGCGAGGAGGCGCGCGCCCTCGTCAGCGACTGGATAATTCGCCACCCCGACTATCCCACGCCTTTGATGAACAAGGTCAAGCAGAACGCCTACCGCCTGTTGTTGGGACGATAGGCATCGACTTGTCCCTGCCAATCCTTCGGGATAGTCTTGAGAAGCTTATGAGATGAGCTGTCTGCGTCGAGATCTTCCTATGGATGGTCTCGGCGTCAGTCTTTTTATCAATCGGATAAAAAAAGGTTCATCCGACATTTCGAGTGACGCATGAAGTAGCTTAAAGTGTTAAGGATAATAAGAAAACAACCAAAATAACTTTTACAACATATTACAACCAAGTTTGTCTTTGCAGGACAATCAGATTGGCCAAGGCGAAGCGTTCCATTTCATGGCACTCTTTCTCGCCATGGCAAAAATCCGAGCGATCTCGGTTTTGCGCATGGCTTATCGAAAGAGTTGTATCATGTTGTTTCCCTTGCAGAAGGTTTGTTTGATGCGTAGCGTCTTTTGTCCCCGCGAAGCGTTGTTATACGTTGTACTTGTTGTTTTAGTTGTTTTCCCTCCTCATCAGGCAGCATCGAAACAACACAAACAACCCTATCACTCCATTTTCCGGATGAACCAAAAAAAATGCTAATGGTTTTGTTTCTTGCTTTTTTTTCGTATATTTGCACCAGTCTTTTCTTGCGGGCGTTGTACAACAGGCCGCGAAGAATACTACTCTGTCATGGTTGGAGAACCTAATATCTATTCGTGATACGAGTTATATCCTCAAATCCGCAACTATTAGGACTTAGTGCGTTTTTTGCTTGCAAAGCGAG
>OHHJ01000539.1_pt1 | contig 10350 bp, 7 predicted proteins | sample 1568041 | NCBI WGS metagenome assembly OHHJ01 (sample SAMEA3879573, study PRJEB24766) | human gut metagenome | biome: human-associated habitat; feature: feces | place: USA | collected 1985/1987
TATTTTAGCTCGTTTTACCCTATTTTTTACGCAATCCTTATCCCGAACTCGCGTTCTTTGATAAGTTTAGCATTAAATGTTCTGTTCGGCTTCATACCGCACTTGCTAAAAAATCTTTTGAGCAATAAGTATTACTCAGATAGGCTTTTAGCAGTCCGATGGAGAGCGATGGATAGTACCATTGGCGCATGACCTTTGCAATGTTTACCGATGCTAGTGAAGCATTGAAAGCGAAGTCAAGTTTCTTCAAGTCTCTTGCTTGGCAATCATTGAGTCTGGTAAACAGCTTGGAATCCCGGAAGCAAAACTCGATTTGGAATCGTGTATGGTAGTATTCGATGATGTCTTTGGCCGACATTTCAAGATCGGTGGAGAAGTAAATTTTATGTCCTCCTGATTCGAGGTAATGAACCACGACTTTGATGTGTTCGTTTCATTGCCTTTGAATAGGCCTTGACAGAGTAGGCCATTCCTACTTCAATGTCGAGAACCTCGCAACGCTGAAGGTCGAGTTTCTTAAAATCAATCTTCTCTCCTTTGATGCGTGGTCGTCCCCGTTTGCCTGTGCAGACAGCATCATGTGAATACCATAAGGCGGCATCATCACGTAGACGGCTGATAACATGGAATCCCAACAGACAGGCTTCGTTGACGAACTTTGCCTTTGAGAACCAAGCATCTGCAACAACATAACGTGTTATGTCAAGCAACTTGTCTTTGTATTTACGGAGTACGTCAAGATATCAGTCTACAAGGTTGTACTCTTCGCCTTGCTTTTCCAGATACGCCTTGTCTTGTGTTTGTTTCGCACGTAGCATCATACAGTCACGGCTGTCATTGTCAACAATGCCGATACCGAGAATTTCCAATCCCCGTTTCATGGTAGAAGCGCATCCCGACCAGAACTTGCCGATATAAGGAGTCTTCTTTCCCGACTTTGAAATGTAGCTTGCGTCGATGGCAATGGCCTTTCTAGCACTTTCACCAAACCGCTGCCGCATAAGGAAGAGGTTGAACTGCATCCAATCAAACTCACGTTCAAACAACTGGCGGAAGCGTTGTTCTGAGCAGTCTGAGTAACGCCCCATTTGGGTGAAATTGATCTTTCTTAGCAGTACCATATACAAAATCATAAGTTGGATGAATGCTGTTTTAAAACTTTTGCGTAACTTCGCTGAACAACTATTCAAAGCATCGGTTACGATTTCCTCATATTGGTCAAGTGCTGTTTTATTTATTACTTTAACGTGTAGAGGGTTGTTATTAAGAAACTGAAAATCAATTACTTGATCTATTTTATTTTGCTAAATTTTATCAATCAACTTGTTTGTTTTCAACGGATTAGTTGTAAAATTAACGAAGTATTAATTATTTAAACAGTTAATTTAGATAACCATCTTTGAACTTCTTTGTTAAAAGATAGTTTTCTATTGTCATCTGTTGTTGTTATGCTAGCAATAAAACATTCATTCAGTTTTCATCAAATACTCCCATATCCACTAGTGGATTTTTTATAATCAGTACAGGCATACCTTCCATTAATGCCATTCCTACTTCTATATCATTCCAAGGTGTTGACATCCACTTGTTTTGCCAAATTTGCTCGTCCTTCGTATTTGGGCGGAATGTAGCCTCTTTAATGCTTATTTGTTTAAAGCCAAAGGCAACCATACCAACTGATTTTTTTATTTTTTCACGTATCCTATTCAGTTGACCATAGCAAGGGTAGTCGTCTTTTACATAATAATGGACATTATAGCCTTGGGCCTCCAAAAATGACTTGAAGTCTTTAGTAAGAAGTTCTTCTCCTTTTTCCATTACGCTTGGCATTGAGAAGAATATGTTCTTGCTTGATTCTAATTTATGTCCGGCTGTCACCCGGTCATCATCCATATACTTACCGTTTACAAGCTTTTCTTTTATTTTATCGGGTACGTGCAATGCACCGGTAAAGTCGGCATTCTTCAACAATACGTTTTTAAACTTTACCCTTTTCAAATCCGCTTCTCTAAAACAACTATTTGACAAATCAGAATTCTTGATTTGCGTGCAAAATAAAATGGATCTATAGAATATGGCTTTTCCTGATAGATTTTCTAAAAGTGCATAGGACAAGTCTGTTAAATAAAAATCTGTCGAATCAACTATTATCTTCTTATTATCCTTTCTACCTAGATAGACATCCTGCAGATTTGTCTTTTGTAAATCCATGTTGGATAAGTCCATAGCATAAGCCAAACCATCTGCCATAGTCTTTTGAAATATTCCTGTCGGGAGAACTTTCAACATTGAAGAAATCACATTAGCGCTTTCTTGAAATAGAAACAGATTGGATTTCTGTACCTTTACATTAAAGAATCTTCTTATCATAATAGCAGAGGCTAGTCTTACTGTGTTATCTGATGATGATAGGTTTCCGACTATTTTGTCGAAAGCAGAAACTTCTTCTGCGCGTCTCGCCCTCTTGCTTTTAACGCCTAAGTAACTGAAAAATAAGAAAGACAAAATAGCACAGATGCTTGTGAACAAAGCAACCAATGCTGGTATATAGGTAATTTTAAAAGCTTCCATGTTTTATTAATGTTTTTAGATTAGTATTTTATTTCTTTGATTAGTTGACTTAAGTTTTGGATTTAGATGACAAACTAAAATAATTGCACAAAAAAAGCTTTAAGCATTTCCGTATATAACTGGAAATGAGAGAATTATGTGTAATAAAAAACATTACTCAAAACTCAAAGCCATGAGGAAAATTACAAAAATCCTGTCAGAAATCCGCAGTTTTTTCAGTGAAAAGCGTCACAACTCCACAATAGATGCCTTTACACGGCTTGTAGAGAACATCAATTTGGATAGTCGTAGCCTTGGCGGCATAAAGCGTGAAAATTGTCAGCTGGCAAATCTCCAAGTGTTCCAAATACCATTGTTGCCATTCTTTGCCGTCAAAGGCTTTTCCCTTTACGGCAATTCAGTACTACATCGTATGTTCGGTGGAAAGAAGGACGTGTTCTACTCGTTCATGTCACAAGACTCGATAAACTAGGCGCAAGTTGACCTATCGTATCAGCAATTGACTGATAACAAAAGTGGTTGTTCGTAACGACTACAAAAAGAGCCACCTTCCTACGGTTCTTATAGCAGATGACACAGACCTACCAAAGACGGGGCTTCACATGGAGGCCATTGGGAAGATATTCTCGCACGTCCACCAGCGCTGTATCCTCGGCTACAAGGTACTCTGATTTCTAAATTCAAAATTTGAGTAATGTAATCGTTCCATTATTACTTATGGACAATTTCGTATCCGATATCTGAAAGAATGTATTTCTGATTTTTACTGGTTGGTTTGTCTGGAATTGTCATTAAGATTGCTCCCATCTCAAGTAATTTATCAAGGTACTTTCTTCTCTTCTGCTTAAAAGAAACCTTGTCTATATTTTCTAACATTTCCTGTGCAGAAACGCCCTCTTGAGCTCTCAGCAGACAAACTGCTAATAAACCTAATTCGTTCATGGACATATCTTGGACACATCTTGGACATATCTTGGATATATTAAGTTTAACTCTCTCTATATCAGATTCTTTTGCTGTATCTGTATCTTGGACAAAATCCTTCCTTGCGGGTATATCAATAAGGAAATACGAACGCAATTCGTCGGTCTCTATTGTTGCCTTAGGCGAACCATTCTCTCTGAGTTTCTTCTGTATAGTAGGAATACCAGTCGCTCTGCCTTCAGTCAAGTCTAACTCTTTGAGAAAATCTCCCAATCTGCGGTTGCGGTATCTGCGGGATCTAAGCATATTCGCCTCCTTTAGTGATTCCATACTTATAGACCGGTCTGGACCAGAATAACTGAGTATACTGATTCTATCAGGTTCAATAGTAATTTCTACAGGTTCACGTTCCTTATAATCTCTATGATATAAAGCGTTAACAACAGCCTCTTCCAATGCTTGGAAAGGATAATTGAATACCTTTACTGATCGTTCGTCATCAATGGGTTTTGTAATACGCTCTTTAATTATATTGGTACGCAGGTATTCCAACGAATTACGTATCATCATAGGCACAGGTCCTTTGACTGGTGGAATCTCAATAAAATTCTCAGGGTCGTTTTCTCTTCCTTTTGGGAAAACGACAATATCCACCTGTGTTGTTGGAAAAAACTTTTCTGGATGCTCTGAAAACATCATTGCTGCAACATTCTTGATGAGCTTTTTCTCTTTTGGTCCATCATATAGTTGCATTTGATCCAATATTGTCTCCATGTCAGATGCAAAGTTCGCTTTTGCTAATCGGCTGTCAATCTTTGTTAGGTAGTCCTTTAACAATATAGGTGAGATGTCGTCAATACTGACATCTTCATTACCACGATCATCAAATGGCACTCTATTAGCCATATCTCTTAACTGGTCAAGAAATTCACCTTTTGCTTCTATTGATGATGTACCATATCTGATATAAAATACTGGTTTCTTGAACTTAGCATTTACATCCGCAGGTGCTGTATATGGCCGATTGTGGCCAGCTGTAGCCCAAATCACAATCACATATTTGCCATCGACTTCTTCTACAGATACTCTTGGAGCATACACTGGTTCTATCAATTGATTGAACTGAAGAATCTCTCTTTGAATCTTATCAAGGCATACCTCTGGTACACCTTTAACTGGGCGAACAGCAATGCCGTTTTCTTCCTTGACACCAACTATAATATAACCACCTCCAAGATTATCAATATCATTGGCAAAAGCGCAGATGCTATGGTAGATGGACGTAGGGTTCCATCCTTCCTTAAATTCTATCCTGTTAGATTCTACTCTTTGCTTTCGAAGTAAATCTTCTATGTTTATTGGTAATGCCATTTCTTAACGAACTATTGATACAACACTTCTTAGAATAAAGGGAACCACCTTCGCGAAACACAAAGGTGGTTTCCTCCTTTTTATGTTTCATAATATTGAGCTATCAGCATGGCGATGCCTCCTACCATTACAGCAAACCCAATGGTGAAGAAGAATCGAGTCTGTAGAAAGATCATGGGATTATCAAAACAGCGGTGTTTTCCCATTGTTTACGCAGAAACGAAAAACAGCGGCCTACACCGAAGCGTAAGTCGCTGTAATAGAAGCGTGGACCAGCTAGGGCTTGAACCTAGGACCTCCAGATTATGAGTCTGTTGCTCTAACCAACTGAGCTACAAGTCCGATGCTTTACCGTTAGGTAAACATATTTATTTGTGTGCAAAAATAATGATTTTTTCTGGATGGGGCAAATAATTGTGGAAAAACTTATTGATAAATGACGGGGGAAGAGTCAAGTTAAGAATGGCGGAGATGACGACAGGGGACACCTTTTATTTCAGTCTTTTATTTCCGGCCCTTTATTCTGGCCCTTTATTTCCGGCTCTTTATTTCCGGCTCTTTATTTCAGCCTCTTATTTCATCCATCGCCCGCGGAAGAGGCGCAGCAGGAAGATGGTGCCGCGGAAACAGAGTTCGATGCACATGGCGGTCCAGACGCCTTGGAGACCGAGCGAGGGGGCTAAGGCCGCGGCGAGCGTCAGGCGAACGGCCCAGATGCTGAACACGTTCATGATACATGGCACCACGGTATTGGCGGCGCCGACAAATACGCCATAGGCAACGATGGCGGCGGCAAACATGGGTTCGGCAAAGGCTTCTATGCGTAAGGCGGCGGTGCCTAACTGTCGGATTTCTTCAACTGGGCTCATGAAACCGATAAATTCTGGGGCGAAGACATACATGAGTATGCCCATCAATGCCATGACGAGCATGCCCATACCAACCGTGATATAGGCAAAGCTGCGGGCCAAGGTCTTACGCGCCGCGCCAATGCTCTGACCAACAAGAGTTGTGGCGGCTTCTGAGATTCCTAAACCGGGCATATAGCAGAGGCTCTCGGCCGTGATGGCAAAGGAGTTGGCGGCAATGGCAAAGACGCCTAAGGGCGCAACGATGACGGTGGTCATTATTTGTGCGCCACACAACACGACGTGCTCCATGCCCATGGGGAAACCGATTTTCAAGGCCCAACGCAGGATGCTGCGTTGTGGACGGAACCTGCCTTTCTCCCCTGCGATGCGGAGCAACGACGAACGGTTGCACAAATACCAGGTCTGCACCAAGGCGATGATGGTTATGGCGGCAACGGTGCCGAGGGCGGCACCGGCCACACCGAGGTTGGCACCGGGGATGGTGATGTGCACGCCTGCCACCGCGAAATGGTGCGTCGGGAATATAAAAAGAAAATTGAAAAGGACATCGAGCATGCACATCGCCACGCCCATCATGCTCGGCACGTGCATATTGCCGCTGCAACGGAGCATGCCGCCCGCCACGAAGTTTAATTGCAACATGGGGAGGGACAAGGAGAAGATGCCGAAATAGAGGGAGGCATCGCCCACGATGGAGGCGTCGCCACCCAGCCACAAGGGGAGGTGGCGGCAGATGGAGAGGCCGACAACGGCGAGCATGATGCTGAAAAGGAAAGCGGTGGTGAAGGCCTGGCGCAAGATGCTGCGGGCCGCCGACAGGTCGTTGGCGCCGATTTTATGGGCCACCTGCACTGAGAACCCCGTTGAACAAGCGGAACACAAGCCACCGAAGAGCCATGTCGTTGTCGTCACCAATCCGATGGAGGCTGAAGCCTCAGCGCCGAGACTTCCAACCATTGAGGCGTCGATATACTGCATGACGATGGAAGAGAACTGGGCCACCACAGCGGGAACGCTCAACCATGCAGCGAGTTCAAGTTTGTCACGCCGCGTCATTTCCCTGTCCTGACTAATCTGCGCCAAAAGCGCCTTGCTCCTGTCTGTTATTCTCATGGAAAAATCAATGATTACTGTTGAACGGCGAGTCGCTCCAATTGCCTGCGTGTCTGCAAACATCCGTCTCTCGCCTGCCACAATGCACGAAAAAGGTGTCCAAATTCTTGGACACCTTTTCCTTATATATAAGTACAATGGCAAATTTTCCGCCATCACTTATTGGTCTACGGAATTACGCCGTCATGGCCTTGAGCTTCTTCAAGAGGGCAAACATCACGATGGCACTGATCAAGCAGAGGCCGATGAGGATGGCCCAGTTGTAAACCAAAGGAATCTTGTCCCAAAGCTGTGACGGGATTGAGCTGAGGTAGTTACCGATGGCCGTAGCCACGAACCAACCGCCCATCATCAAACCCTTATACTTCGGAGGAGCCACTTTCGACACGAAAGAGATACCCATCGGAGAGAGCAACAACTCGGCAATGGTCAGGGTGAAATAGGTTGAGATCAACCAGTTTGGCGAAAGAACGCTCTGCGTGGCGTCCTGGCCCAAGTCCATCGGAGAAGTCAAACCGAATGAAGAAAGGAGGATGACACCGAAACCGAGAGCGGCCACGAACATACCCAAACCGATACGCGTCGGGGCGCTGACTTCCTTGCCTTTCTTGGCCAACGAGCCGAAGAAGAGCATGCTGAACGGCGTGAGGGCAACCACGAAGAATGGGTTGAACTGCTGGAAGTCTGACGGCTGGGCGAAGGTCGGATTGTCCATACCGCAGAAGATGGCGTAAGCACCACCAATCAAAGCAACGGTGATCACACCGCAAATGGCCTTAACCTTGGCAGTCTTGGCCTGGAAGGTGGCGAAACCAGTGTAAACGGCAACGGCGATGAGGGCCAAGCTGAAGATGTTAAACCAGAAGCGCATGCCGCCAACGACCTTCAGGTCAGTGTATTTCTTGGCGAAGAAAGTCAGAGCCGAACCATTCTGGTGGAAGGCCATCCAGAAGAAGATAACCACAGCAAACACGAGCAAGAGGGCCGTGATGCGGTCTTTGGTCTGCTTCGGCGTGAGTTCTTCAACAGGAGCAGACGTTTCCTTTGCCTGCTTGGCAGTAACGTCAGCGTGCTTATACAATTTGCGGGTGCAATAGTAGATGACGGCAGAGAGTACTACGGAAGCGCAAGCCACGCCGAAGCAGAGGCCGTAGCCTTCGTAGAGTGCCTGAAGATATTCGGGCGAATGGTTGGCTGCATCGTAAACCATATCGTATTTTGAGAGATGCCAGTTGGTAATCCATTTGGCCATTGATGGCGCAAACATCGAACCAATGTTGATGGCCATATAAAAGAGGCTGAAGGCATCGTCACGACGGGCAGAATATTTCGGGTCGTCGTAGAGGTTACCAACGAGCACCTGCAAGTTGCCCTTGAAGAAACCAGTACCGATTGAAACGCAAGCCAAACCAGCGAACATGGCGATCTGGCCGTTCATATCGTTGGCCGTCGGAACGGCGAGGCCGAGGTAGCCGAGGAACATGGTGATGAAACCGATGGTGACACACTTGCCATAACCGATTTTGTCGGCTACGATACCACCGAGAAGCGGCATGAAATAAACTGCAGCGAGGAACACGGCGTTAACGGTTCCTGCCGTGCTTTCCGACCAGCCAAACTTGGCCTGCATGAAAAGCGTGAAGATGGCTAACATGGTGTAGTAGCCAAAGCGCTCACCGGTGTTGGCGAGGGCGAGGGCGTAAAGCCCTTTGGGTTGTCCTTCAAACATTGTTTTGTAGATTATTTATTGTGATTATTTTTCCACAGGATATAACAAGCGGGTAATGCCTCAGCCCGTTCTTTAATTTGAATTTTTATACAAATGCACGCAAAGTTACGAATTTTCTTTCATTTGGCAAACAAAACCACTCTGAACCAAGGCTTTTTACCACCATCCGGTTGCTTTTTGTCATGCAAGAACCAAGTTACGGGGGCATTACGGCTTTTAGTAATGATGTAAAACATTTTATACCCTTACCAAGCGACCTGAATTACCCGAAAGGAAACTCCAGACGCCTCGCTACGCATTGCGATGCTTTTCCTGTAACACTTTCGAGAGGCGGAGTTCTTCGGCCAGGAAAGGCGCCGTGTGCCCCACTCCGTTCTCCGCCACCTCTTCGGGCGTACCTGTCGCCACGACCTGTCCGCCACCCTTGCCGCCTTCCGGTCCCATGTCGATGAGATAGTCGGCCACCTTGATGACGTCGAGGTTATGCTCGATGACCACCACGGTGTTTCCTTTCTCCACCAGGCGGTTCAAGACGTTGATGAGCACGCGTATATCTTCAAAATGCAGTCCCGTGGTAGGTTCGTCGAGAATGTAGAGCGTGCGCCCCGTGTCTCGCTTGGAAAGTTCCGTGGCGAGCTTCACGCGCTGGCTCTCGCCGCCAGAAAGGGTGGTCGACGACTGTCCGAGCTTGATATATCCCAGTCCCACTTCCTGCAACACTTTGATTTTATTGAGTATGGACGGCACATTGGCAAAAAACTCCACAGCCTGATTGATGGTCATGTCGAGCACATCGCCGATGCTTTTTCCCTTAAAGCGCACCTCCAGTGTCTCATGGTTGTAGCGTTTGCCCTGGCAAGCCTCGCAAGGCACCAACACGTCGGGAAGGAAATTCATCTCGATGGTCTTGTAGCCACTGCCGCGACACGCCTCGCAGCGTCCGCCCTTCACGTTGAAGGAGAAGCGTCCGGGCTTATATCCGCGCATCTTGCTCTCTGGCAGTTCCACGAAGAGTTCGCGGATGTCGGTAAACACGCCCGTATAAGTCGCTGGATTGGAGCGCGGCGTGCGTCCGATGGGACTTTGGTCAACGGAGACCACCTTGTCGAGCTGGCTCAGTCCGCGCAGTTTTTCATATTCAAGCGGCGCCCGCAGCGAGCGATAGAACTTCTGAGAGAGGATGGGCAGAAGCGTGTCGTTGATGAGCGTAGACTTTCCGCTGCCGGAAACGCCAGTGACACATACGAAAGTGCCAAGCGGCAGGCTCACCGTGACATTCTTCAAATTGTTGCCCTTCGCGCCGACGAGCGTGAGCTGGTGGCCATTGCCCTTTCTGCGCTCGGCTGGCACCTCGATGGCCGTTTCGCCGTTGAGATACTGTGCCGTGAGCGTATGGCTCTCGAGCATCTGCTTGGGAGTGCCTTCAAACACCACCTCGCCGCCCAGCCGCCCGGCTTTCGGCCCCATATCCACCACATAGTCGGCGGCCAGCATCATGTCTTTGTCGTGTTCCACGACCACCACCGTGTTGCCGATGTCGCGCAAGGCCTTCAGCGAATTAATGAGGCGCACGTTGTCGCGCTGATGAAGCCCGATGCTCGGCTCGTCAAGGATGTAAAGCACATTGACGAGCTGCGAACCGATTTGCGTGGCAAGACGGATGCGCTGGCTCTCGCCGCCCGAGAGGGTCATGGTGGAGCGCGAGAGCGACAAATATTCAAGCCCAACGTCAAGCAGGAACTTGAGGCGGGTGCGGATTTCCTTCAGGAT
>OHHJ01000540.1_pt1 | contig 10332 bp, 1 predicted proteins | sample 1568041 | NCBI WGS metagenome assembly OHHJ01 (sample SAMEA3879573, study PRJEB24766) | human gut metagenome | biome: human-associated habitat; feature: feces | place: USA | collected 1985/1987
CGGCCCGGCAATTCGTTAATTCGTTAAATTCGTTGTTACGCCGTCTGAGGCCAACATCGAATTGCGGCGCAGCCCGCAACCCCGTTGCAAAAATTCGATTAATTCGAAACCGCAAATTCGATTAGTTCGAGGAATTGCGCCGCCCATCCTTATAGAAACTAAATTGTAAATCCATATATACTTCGTGTTATGAAAATACGATTGAACCCACATACTTTGCAGCGTGCTTTCGTGCTGCTTCTCTTCAGTCTTGTTGCAGGCATCTCCAGTGTCTTTGCCCAGGAATATACCTATCTTCAGTTTTCGGGCAATGGCCGTACGGTGTTGCTCGCCAAGGACGGTGCGCTTACCGTTGTCAGTACAACGGAAGATGCTCCTGCTGGCGACGGCTACCAATGGATGCTTGAGACCGTGTCGGGCGATAACGTGCGCTTGAAGAATAAGGAGGGCATGTATGTGAATGCCGACCTCACGCTTACCAATCGTCAGGACCAGGCGGCGACGTTTACGAAGACGGAGAATACCTATTCCTCTGCTACGTATGGCGGCCTCAAACGTTATGACCTTGTCTATGGCGGCAAGGCCCTTGGCGTGAAGAATGGCCAGTTGTTTTGGACCGTTGAAGATTCTCGCTACGGCTGTATCCGCTTGGCCAATAATGTCAAGGGCGCCAAGGTCACTCCGTTTGTCAGCAGCGAAGGAGGCGAGGTGCATTGGTATTATATGGAGCTGTTATGGAACGGTTCGGAATGCGTCAAGGACGCAGGGGCAGGGAAGAATTTGGAGAAATATTCTACTCCGTCTGCCAAAAATCTGCGTGCCTATATGTGGAGCGTTTACGAGGCCAATGACAAAGGAGACGTCTATTTCAAGAGCGCTGACGGGAATTACTTCTATCAGAATGGTAGTGATCAATATAGTGCGTCTACAAAGCCTGGCAATAGTGAATATACAATCTGCGATGTCTCAGACCAGTCTAATGATAATGCATTTGTGCTTCGTAATATTGGTACAGGCAAATATGTGCTTCCCTATAATAATAGTAATAAAGTCGGTTGGGCATCTGCATTCAATATGATAGAAGCCATGCGCTTCATCCCCACCACCCCTCCCCCCACCGGCCCCCATATCTACCAATTCTCAGCCAATGCCGCCACCGCCATTTACGACAATGGCACCAGCGTCACCATGCAGCCTGTTGGCTCAGAAGTTGCTGGCTATCAGTGGACGTTGGAGCAGGTTGGCGGCGCGTATGTGCTTAAAAGCGGCCGCGATAACTATTTGAAACAAGCAGGCGATGCCCTCACCGTGACCACCAATCGCGATGAGGCTTTGAGGTTGTTTCCTTGTGGCAGTGCATACGACGACAGACACGATGTGCTGGCTTTGGCAGGCGATGCTTCCAAGGCCCTTGGCGTCAACAAAGATGGTCAGCTCGCCATTGTCGAGGCCAATTCCTTCTATAGCGTGGTGCGCATTCTCGACAGCACCAATGAGGTGAAGGGCGCAGTGGCCCCTAAATTCTCAGACATCAGCAATGTCTATTATTATAAGTTGCAGTTTAAGGCCAATCCCAAGGGCGATGCCCGTCTGACATTGACAGGAACGGACTATGATAATCCTGTTACGAGAATGGAGTTCGAGCCTACCAGTGCGAGTCAGAACTGGAAACTCGAGCCTGCCAAGCATGCAAACAGCAAACCAGGTGATTTCTACCTCGTCAACCAAGAGGGAGAATACCTCATATATAAAGACGGCCGTTTCAACTTCGAATGGTTAGATGTCAATGAGACCACCGTCTTCCGCCTCAAGCAGACAGACGAACAGCCCGAATATTGGACCATTGATATGGCGCTTTCGGGCGATGAAAACCACCGCCTCGGCTTGCAGGCTGGTATGACCCCATACACCTTGAAGGCTTGCAACAGTACGTCGAAGTTTAATGCCCTGAGTTTCAAAGAATCGGAACGTGGTTCAGATTACGACTACCTGCAATTTTCGGGCAGCGGCCGCGTTGTGCTTTACGACGACGGCCAGAACGTCAAGGCCGTTGCCACCACCACGGAGCAACTTGAAGGCAATGGCTACCAATGGACTTTCGATCCGATTATGGATGGTGCAGGCATAGTCAATGGCTTCAATCTGAAGAACAAAGCAGGCCGTTTTCTCCGTTATGATGCCGCCGACGAGACGTTCACCAGCGTGACCGACCGCAGCAAGGCCAGCGTGTTTGATGCTGACCAAAACACCTATTATGTTGTTCCTGCGCATGTTCAAGGCGGTACCTACAATATTGCCGGAGGCTTACGTTACAACGCTATGCTTCGCGGTGTTACTGGTACGTATAACACCCTCGGCGTGAAAAACGGGAAATTGCAGCTCGTGAAGAAAAACTCCTGTTATGCCGTGGTGCGCCTTGCAGAAAACATCGAAGGTGGACTCGTCAACCCTTATGTCAGCACCAGTGCCAATCCACATTACTATGCTTTAAACTTCTTCCAAAACGGCAGCGAATATCTGCAGGACAACACGCCTGGCAACATTTTGCTGAAATCGCCTGTTGCGCCTTTCCCGTTGAGAAGATATTGCTGGATACTTGAAGAAGCCAATGACGACGGCGACGTTTACATCAGAAGCACCGCAGGCAACTATATCAGCTATAACCCAGACACGGATGGTTATCAGCACAAGGTCAACACGACTACGAATGAGTACAGCCGTTACAAAATCTGCGATTTGGCCGACCAGCCAGACGCATCGCTCGACGGGCTTTGGTCGCTCTATAATTGCAAGAATCATTACTTTGTTCGTCCATCTGATAGTGATAATTTTATTGGGCGTGCAGAAAAGGTTGGGAAAAATACCAGTATGACCTTTGTCGACGTCGCGGCCAACACCACCAGTTACCACTTCGTCTTTCCAGCTATGGGCCAGCGAGCCCTCATTATGGACTATGACGAGGCCAAAAAACCGCGCGTAAAAGCACGTGATATCCTCGCGTCTGACAAGGATGCACGCCTCTACCAATGGGTGGTTGAAGGGCAGCATATCCGCAACCGTGCAGGCTTCTATCTCACCTACAACGAAAAAAATAAGCAGTTCGGCGTCAGCAACCAAAAAGCTAATGCCTATACGTTCGTGTATAATGTGAACAACTACGAGAACAACAACAGCGTGCGTTACGACCTCTGTTCTACCGATGACCAGCAGGCCCTCAGCATCGGCGAAGAAGGCGTTCTTTGCTGGGCGGCACCCGGCACCCGCAATTCGGCGGTCGACCTACGCCCGTATATCATTGCGCCAGAGCTTCCCATCCCGTCGTTAGGCGGTGCGGACTATCACCTCTATTGCATCCGCACTGCTGGGGGCGACCGCTATGCCTACCACATGGAGGATGCTACTAACTCCATCTCTCTGAAACCTTATGAGGAGAAGAACCTGTGCCAGTTGTGGGTGCTTATCAGAGACGGACAGGGCAAGGGCGACGGCTATTTGCAGAGCGCCTACAATCGCCACTTCCTGAAATACGACACGGGCAGCAACACCTTCGTGGCGGTGGCAGATAAAAAAGATGCTACGCGCATCCGCCTCGTTGAAACTTCTGGCAATTACATCCACTGGCAAATTGAATTGCCCGATGTCAACGACAGCCGCAATCTCATCTCCCACAGCTACAGCAAAGATGGCAATCCGAAAACCGTCAGTCTGTCGCTGCAAGACCCGAACAACGGCAACAACTTTCTTTATATTTTCCCAGTGGACATCACCCCCGATTTCTATGAAGAGGCGGGCGGTGCTTCCCGCAATATCAATCTCGACGAACTTACGCCGAAACTTGAACTCACGGCTGACGGCGAGGCGCTGAAGGCCAAGGCATCTGCCTCAGAAGACGGCGCCAACAACAGTTGGAAGAACATCGGCACTAAGGACGACTTCGTGCTGCGCAATGGTCATGGCCAATATATCGGTGCGGATGCAGAGGGCAACGTGTTCCTCACCCCAGACAAGGCACAGGCCACCCATTTTTATCTCTGGCTCAACCACGGAGACAAGGACGGCACTGTCAGCTGGTGTTTCGCCCAGTTGAACGCCGACGGCAGCAAGCCAGAGGGCAAACCCAAAAATTGTCTCGGCGTTTCTGACGTTGCCAACGGCACCGTCGCCATGCTGCCATTCTCCACTTATGAAACCGACAAGCTGCATACGCTCTGCTTCACCTTCGGACGCCTAACGTCTCCAGAACTCTCTGATGCCGCAGAAGGAAAATATTATTACAACTTTATGTGCTTCGATTTGGTGGGGAATAAATATGTCTGCGACGGCAACGACACCAGCAAGGTCGTTATCGCCGAAGGCAAGAGACTTGTCAACGACCAGATGTGGGCCTTGGTGGGTGTCAGCAAGGATGACTTTGTGCTGATGAGCAAAGACAGATATTACCTGTATTTAAATGGTGGCATTTTTAACGTCACGCACGACCTCGCGAAGGCCACCCATTTCAGCGGTACATACGATGTCAACAAGCAGCGCTATGTGCTGACCGTTCTATCCGCAGTGGGGGGCGACAGTAGATTTAACGGATGGCAGGTGCTTCTTAGCAACAATGGGAGTAATGTTACGGTCGGTCCAAAAGGCACCAATACAGATAATCGTTACTACCTCAACTCCATCCCCGTTCCAGAAGACTTTTCCGATTACGAAGTACTCCCCAAGCGCTCTTGGTTTGTCAAGCAGGCGCACGAGGCTACCGCCGACCCGATGACTGGTTTTATCCAACGCGACGAAAGCGGATGGACCAAGAATCCCTATACTGGGAAGATGATGCAGAAGACGAGTACTTACACCATCACCCACTATCTCAAGGCAGAGAGCACGCGCAAGCTTTATGTGCCTACCTGTATGGTCGGGTCGGCTAATACCCGTTCGCGGGCCTTCCAGCGTTGGTATAACTACAAGACAGACGAGGCCGTGAGCGACTCGGTGCTCAACCTCGACCTCCCCAGCAGCCGTCGGTACAGAAACGGAATTGTTGTGGGCGACCAACTGAATTTGAACGGTCAGAATTATGGTAATTACGTAGATCACTATGTCACCTTCCAAATGCCAGAGGTCATCCCCGACGATTGGGAATACATCCTTGGTGCCGACCTCACTCCCTACAGCGATTTCGTTGATTATTTCGGCGACAACGGTAACCCCATATATAATGGGAATGTCACCAAATATAATGGGAATGTCACCAGCGACATCATCCTGCCCTCGAAGCAAAACATCGTGGAGCCGACCATCACCGGCCGCAACCTCTATGTCATTCGCAATGCCCGCGCCATTGCCAACGAATTGCTCCAGTATAAGGCAGATGAAGGCAATGACAAGTGGTATGAAGAGCACACCATTGCTTTCCCGAAGAAGAAGGTGACGCTCAATTACAGTTCGGTTGCCCTCAATATGCAGAAGCAGGACTATTGGTTTTATAATGGTGGTATTGCCTCAGAAGACAATCTTCAGAATGCCGTCAACAGTGGGGCAATCGAGGTTAAAGTGGACGACCTGGGCAGTGGCATCACTTTCGCCAAGTTCCTTAATAGCGGTGCTGGTGCTGGTGCTGACCGCGCCATCGCCTTCAATTATCCACGCGATAACAACGGCAAGGGCCGCGGTACCGCCAATGCTGGCAGCTGCACCTTGAAGGTGTATGGAGTGGCCAGCGACGGCACGCGCTATCAGATTGCTAAATTCAATCTGATATTTGAAGATGATTTCGAGCCCATCATCTATTCCGAAATCATCGGAAAAAAAGACGACGGCACCTTCAAATCGGCGCGTTCGCCAGAGGCCTTGCTGAAGACCACTGGCGACCCTGTGGCCACCATCACCTTCGACCCCGATCAGTTTGATGCCTTTGTCTCGCCACCTGTGGGAACCTATACGGGATTTACAAATTCAGGAAAAGGCGATAACGCCAATCAAAAATACTCGTTGACATATCGCTACCCCTTCAACTACGATAATACCTCCTATTGCTTTGCGCCTATCGGTGGAGATTTTAATAGTACTGGTGGTAAAACTTCAGAGTGTACGTGGGGTAACTACACTGTTGCCCATCGTTTTGATATGGGAGATAATCGTGGTAATTTCTTTGCCGTTAAGAAGTATTACGAGAATGAGTATGGCTCTCAAAACTATGATGCCAGCCAGAGCGGCTTCCTCTATATCGACGCTTCCGACCTTCCCGGACAGATTGCATCTATCGACTTTGCTGGTATGCCTTGTAAAGCCTCGCGTCTTTTCGTTTCGGCATGGATGAGCAGTCCAGACCGTGGCGATGAAAGTCCGGCCAACGTGGTGTTCTCCATTCAGGGATTTAAAAACGGCAAGGCCACAACGCTCTATTCTTACTGTCCTGGAAGTATCTTGGGCGAAGCTCGTGATTCCCTTAGCAAGACGTTGAAACCTATGGATAATGGTGGCAAAGGCATCTGGCAGCAGGTGTATTTCAGTTTCGTCAATAAGAATGCTGACGACTTCGACAACTTCCGCCTTACCATCGACAACGCTTGTACCAATACCAGTGGCGGCGACATCTTGATTGATGATGTCGAGGTGTTCAGCGTGAAGCCAGATGTACAGATTGAACGCACCATTCCTGTCTGTGGCGACCAGCTTACCTTGTGTAAGATGACCGTCGACTATGACCAGGTGCGTGCCCAGTTGGGCCTCAACACTGGCGAAGTGATGAAGGACAATCCTAAGGTGTGGTATTGCCTCCTCGACAAGGAGATGTTTGACGCCGAATTGGGCTTCGATACAGGAAAGCCAGAGGGACAGGAACGCCTCTACCGTATGTCCGACGCCGAGGTGAAGCCCGCCTTCGTCAAGGCCCTCTTGGGTGACCCCAACAGTCAGGCATCTGGAGAAGGCATCTTCCGCTCTGTGGAGTTTAAAACCAATTTCGATTCCCTCCCAGTCTTCAAATACAGAGACGCGGTGGCGGCCACTGTCGGCATGGCATCTCGCGAAGTCACCAGTGCTGGTGTGCGCCACTTCGTCATCAGCGACAAAGTGAAGGAGCCGAGAATCAAGCCCAACCACGACTATTACTTCCTCTTCGTGCCGCGTTTCTCCGATGACCCCGTCACGCTGGCCAATGCCTTCCATTCGTTTGAAATCAACACGCGATGCAGCGTCCGCTGCAAGTTCCGCACGCTGTCGCCCATCCGCGTGGTGACGGATGCCGACGACGAGGCCGCCGTTGAACACGAAACCCAGACCTGCGCTGGCAAGAGCGTCTCGCTCAGCGTCAAGCAGGTGGGAGAGGATGTGGATGGCAATATCGGCGAACGCATTGTGCAGTATGACTGGTGGCGCGATTATGTGGGCGGCGCATTCACCGACGTGTGCATCAATGTCGACAACGCCACCTGGCGCGTCTTGAGAAAGAACGAAAGCCGCCTCTCCAACGAGATTTCGCTCCGCGAGGCGCTCTTGGCTTTCCGCCATTTCTATCCCAAAGCCACCACCGTGGCAGGCGCCGCGCCGAAGAACGACGAGGGATATACCCTCGAGCAGAGCGTCATCGACGTGCTCCATCAGTTCACGCTTAACAGTGCCGACAAGGTGGCGTCGCTCGTGTTGCTCAACAACACGTGTAACATCTATGTGCCTGCAGCCACAAAGCAGGGCACAATTCTGAAGCTGACGGTGGTGCCCATTGACCACGAAGACAGCAGCGGCACGCAATATTGCTACGATCCGGAGCAGGTGGGCGTCAAAGTGAGCGGAGAGGCGCCGCAGCTCTTCGACGGTCTGCATGGCGACCAATATAAGTATCCCGATAAGCTCACCAACGTGCCAGTGCGCAGCAGTTTGGCCGCCGTGGAAGAGCTGAGGGCCAGGGCCGACGGCAGTGCCGCCAATGTCTTGCGCGTGCCTTTGCGCGGCATCAAGACGGTGACGAAAGACGCCATCGGTCTGACCAGCGTCAGTCCAGAAGTCTTCCTCGCGGGCACCAACGACCCCGCTATGAAGGCGTATGAAACGATGGCTGCTGAAGAACGCGCTGGCCTCAGTGTGCAGAACTTCCGCATCGTGGGCCAGCTCAAAACGCTCGTGGCCGACACGGCAGACCGCGTAAATGCCCATGCCGACATCGTCTTCAACAGCGATTTCCAGCCGCGCGAGGGATATGTCTATACGCTCCGCTTCAACTATCGGGAACTCTTTAATGCAGGCAATGCCACGCAGTCAACGGTGTGTGACGGCAATGTGCTCGTTGACCTCATCATCGTTCCGAAATACCAGAAATGGACGGGAGCAGCCGGAAACACCGACTGGACGAACGATGCCAACTGGCAACGCGCCGACCTCGAGGACCTGCATTTCAACGCTGATACGGAGCCGGGCTATGCCGCCAATGCCGACAACGGTACGGCGCAGGGCTATGTGCCGATGCTTCACACCAGTGTCATCGTGACGCCCAAAAAGGCAGGACCGCAGCTCTATGATACCAACGATCCTGGCGCCGACGACCAGTTCCTCAACTTCGTCGGTAATGAAGGCAAGCGCACGGCAACGCCCGACATCGAATATGCGCTTCTGGCAGCACCGGAAGCCGATAAGGGCGTCAACCTTTGCGGCATTTACACGCCCTATCAAAGTAAGGACCTCGTGGTGCAGAGCGGTGGCGAATTGCTGCATGCCGAACGCCTCAGCTATGAGAAAGCGTGGGTGGAATATGCGCTGACTCCCGACCGATGGTACACCCTCGGTTCGCCGCTGCGCCAGAGCTATGCGGGAGAATGGTATGCGCCTAACAACGATGCTTGCCAGGCCACGCCTTATTTCAAGGACGTGACGTACAGCACAGACCTCTACCATCGTTTCGCGCCAGCCGTTTATCAGCGCAGCTGGGACAAGGCCAACCCTAAGCTTTACTACCTCGAGCCTTATTCGGCCAACAATCCGCAGGAAACCAATGTGAACACGACGACGGAGAATATCTACCAGGCCGCCAACTGGAGCGCTGTCTACAACGACGTGCAGGAGCCTTATTCGCAGGGTGGCTTCTCTGTCAAAGTCAATGGCATCGGTATCGGGGCGCAGAAATACACGAAGTCGCTCTTCCGTTTGCCGAAGGAAGACACGGCCTATGGCTATTACACGGAATTGAACGAGACGGACAGGAAGACTTATCCTGTGGACCGCACGTATCATCATAAGTTGGCGACCGACCAGTTGAAGTCTGGCACCGATCTGACCGTGACGCTCAAAAACGAGAATGCCAATAACAGGTTCTTCCTCGTTGGCAACCCGTTTGCCTGCGCCCTCGACCTCAACGAGTTCTTTAAAGAAAATGAGACCCAGCTCAATGGGGCGAAATATTGGGTGCTGACGGCCGGCGGACAGGAAGGGGCGATGCGCCAGCCCAATGCCGGAGAATGGATTTCCGTGAACGGCACGACGGAGGCCGCCCTCGCGAGTCTGCCATCGGGACAGGGCTTCTTCGTGGAAGGCAAGGAAGGCAAGAACGCCATCACCTTGAAGTTCACCGCCGACATGCAGACGTCGCTCCACACCAGCGGAACGCTGCTGCGTGCTCCAGCCATCGGACGTGCTGAGGCTCCTATGCTCCGCATCCGCGCTTCGCGAAGCGGGCAGGGGAGTGAGGCTCTGGTGGTGAAAGACACCACAGCGGTCAATGGCTATGAGGCTGCGGAGGATATGCAACTCTTGCTCGACAACTCGTTGCAGGAAATCCCGATGGTATATACTTTGGCCGGCAACCGCACGAGCACCATCAACCGACGCCGCTCGCTCTGGCGCGTCCCCTTGGGTGTGTTGAGCAACAGCGAAGAACCCGTGCAGCTCACTTTCTCGGGCATGCGCTCGTTTGGCGAGACGCTCTCGCTGCTCGACAGTCAGACGGGGGCCGTGACACCGCTGCGGGGCAATGGCAATGCCGACTGCGTGAAGGTGGAGGTGCCTGGAGTGACGACGGGCCGCTATTTCATCCTCTCTTCTGAGCGTCCTTCGCTGGAAGAGGAACAGAATTTCACGCAACCGCTCATACAGGCCGACAACGGCAGTGTGACGATCTCTTCTTCTGCAGCGCATGTGCTGACGTATGTGCGTATCGTGGCAGCAGATGGTCGTACGGTGTACAAGCTCACGCCGTATGTCTCACGCCTCTCCCTGAAACTCCCCACTGGCGTTTATGTGGTGGAGGCCAGAACGGATGAGGGTGAGAGTGTTGCTAAGGTGTCGCTCTGATTTATGTATAACGCGAGTTCGGGATAAGGATTGCGTAAAAAATAGGGTAAAACGAGCTAAAAT
>OHHJ01000542.1_pt1 | contig 10277 bp, 10 predicted proteins | sample 1568041 | NCBI WGS metagenome assembly OHHJ01 (sample SAMEA3879573, study PRJEB24766) | human gut metagenome | biome: human-associated habitat; feature: feces | place: USA | collected 1985/1987
AAGATGCCTGATTTGCGAATGATTTGCTCCTTTTCTGCTGAAACTGTATAGGGGGCATTTTCTCCAAGGCTATCTTTAACAGCCGCTAAACAAAATGCAAGGTCTGCTTCCATCGAGGTCATGCCTAATGCTGCATCTACCATTTTGTTTCTCATCTCAACAGAAAGATTCTTCTTAGTTTGTCGTTCTACAACAGCCAAGGTTCGCTCCATGTCTGTTCTATCTGGTAGAGGTATATTAAGAACAGTTACATATTTCTCCAGTTTTGTTGGTAACTTATAAACAGCAGACAAAATAATTGCATGAGTGTTCGTGAATTTTGCATGCTCAGCTATCTTACGGATGTAATACTTGATTTTGTCCTCTTCAATGTAATTGCTCAGATCTTCAAGAATAAAGATATCTTTAATTTCTCTATTCTCATTCTTATAGATATACTTCAAAGTCATTTCTGGCTCATCGTATTCTTCTCCTTTATACAAAGAGCCTTCTGGGGTCTTCTCCATCAAGCCCTCTACGCAATTCCAAGTATAGATACGCACCTTCTTATTATCTGTGCGTAAAAGGTCTGCAATTCCCTCTATTTTCTGTTTTGTCCTGTCATATTCAAAACTATTCAGATAAAACACGGGGTAATATGCAGATAGCATATCCTTGATTTTTGTATAAATTGATTCCATGGCTATTTCTGTTCAATAGTTTGAATATTTACTCGGCGAGGCTTAAACTTTCCTGCATACTTCGCAGGTATAGGTTTCTTTGTCATCACACGCTTGTTTCCTAACAGCTGTTCCAAAACATCCATTGCGTCATGAGCACGCTCATTGACATCGTTAGGCAAATAGTCGGAATCTGTTACTATCGTGCCATCTTTAAGGATGGTGAACTTTATTTGCGCAACAGGTTCCGTCTCATTTTTATCTTTAGAGCGTCCAACCATATAGAAGCTATATACTTCTTCTGAGTTTGGTGTGAAATGTTCATTCTCCTTGTAATTAAACCCTTTCTTCTTAAACTCTTGAATTAATGAGTTCTTTGCATATGTGGCATTTAATGCGTAGAATTGCTCTTGAAGTTCTAATACCTTTTGGGTGGCATTGAGGCATATAATACGTGTTGTAAGTGACTTCATTTGTTGTAAGGTTCAACTTTAATGCAAACTCACCATATAGGCGAGATTTCTGCTTAGCATCTGAAACTGTTAGTATGTTATCGTGGATGGTGTATTGCCACCCCAAAGCATCGCATGCGGACTTTAATACGTCCACATGCATTACCTGAGGGTTACGCACAAATCTTGATGATTCGAATCTTGACATGTTATGATAACTTCTTTACTATTTCTTGTATATTGTTTTGATTCACTTGAGTTAAGCGTTGCTGTGTTCGCTTTTGCTTTGCAGTAAATTCTTCCTTGTGATTGAAAAGAGTAGGATACCTAAACAAATAACTGCTAATACCAATTGATAAATCAAAAGCATTATCTCTGTTACGTGAAGGCATGACTGTAAGCATTTCCATTAGTTTGACGAGTTCATCATCTTGAATTATAGCAAGCAGTTTGTCATTCATAGGAGTCTTCTTTATCTCCTGATTAATGAATGCCTGACTAAGTCTTGCTAAATACAAAGATAGACCGTTTTTAGTTGCTTCTGGATCTTCACTAAGAATATCACTTTGCTGCACAGCACCTATTGTTCTTGGACTTGTTTGTCTTTGCTGAGGATTATTTCCCTTAAAGCCTTCCTTTCTTCCTGGGAAAATTTTCTGTTCTTTGACGTGTTCAAGCAACTGTTTGTTGTTGGAAAGAAGCTCAGCCAGTGACGGATCATCAACGGAATTTGTGTTCATGTCCTTCTCAATGATATCCAACTCTTTCTTTAGCTCTATCTTTTTCTTGCTATTAACACCTATGGTATTGGCAAGAGCTACGAGTTGCTGTCCAATTGTAGTCAAACGCTTACGTATAGATGAAACAATACCTTGATACTTCTTTTCTTCTAACAGTTCAACTATAGGGAGGTAGTATCTGTTGCGGACTGAACTACATTCTGCTTTTTTTGTCCGTAGTTAGTTGACGGTGTTGAAGAAAGTAAAGAAATGCTGGGATTTCCGTGATTAGTTTTTGAAGAAAACTCGTATCGTCATTTTTTGAGAGGATTAATTTTTCGCACCCAATAACGTGTTTCTCCCGGTTCTATAAGAACAGGAGTATCTTCATTATTGGAACACATAATGAATTTACCAAAAAATTGCACTTCACAGAGGTCTTTACCCTTTGCTTCAATCTTGTATACACTTGCCGGATACAGCATACATAGCTGCTTGAATGATAGATTGTTGCAATTTAATCGGTAGAAAAGTTGTTTTTGAGACCTCTGAGACTTGTTTTTGAGGCTGTATTACAATCTTTTCTCAATGAATCAGAACTGTGAGGAAGTATTGCTCCTCAATGAAGTTCACCTATCTTCTATCCGGCTACAAAGGTATAAAATTCTGGGATGTTTTCGCCGAAAATGTTAACTAAATGCAAGATATTCTCACGGATATTGTTTGCTGACCAAAAGAGAAAAATTTAGTTGAAGCCTTTTTTCTTTTCTTCCCTCTGCTTGACTTAACTTTATTGCCCGTGTATATTATAACGGTCATTAAAGTCAAGTTGAGAGTGGAGTTATATCTTTTTCTTTTGGCAAGCAAAATAGTTCTTTGATGTGATGAGTGCATGAGTAATAATTTGCATCTATATTACGAATAATATATTATTTGTAGATAGGTGTATATAGCACTTACAAACAAAATTATGACATTTAGTTTTTGGAGTTTCTGCTCAAAAAGGGATATGTGCATGGTTAATTATTCAATGATGTGCATTTCCTATGTACAACACATCATTAAATATATAAAAAGTATTATCTTTGCATATTATATGATAGGTTGACTATGGCAAAGTCATCGACATAGTCGCTTTGCACCTTAAATAAGAAAATATGGCAAAGAATACAATGGGAACCAAGCTTCCCCGAAAATTGGAGCAGAAGATGCAGATTGTAGGTGAGCAGATTAAGTTGGCTCGCTTGCGTCGGAATCTGAGTGTGGCTCAGGTGGCAGAACGGGCAACCTGTTCATCGCTTACTGTGTCCCGAATAGAAAAAGGGATTCCTACTGTTGCAATAGGGATCTATCTACGTGTTTTGTATGCATTGCAACTTGACGATGATATTTTATTGCTTGCCAAAGAAGATAAAATGGGAAAAGCTTTGCAAGATTTGAGTTTGAAAACAAGAGAACGTGCATCCAAGAAAGAATAATCTATGAAAAAGTTGTATGTATATGCCGATTTCGATTGGCTCAAAGAAATGGAACTCATTGGAGAACTAGGCTATGAGTCTCTTCGTGGTGCGGACAGCTATAGTTTTACGTTCAATAATGAATGGTTAAGGCAGCACAGCGATCTGTTTTTGAGTGACGACCTGAATAATTACCCGGGACAACAATATACACAACCGGACAAGGATATATTCGGATGTTTTTCCGATGCTTTGCCGGATCGTTGGGGACGTACTTTGTTGTTGCGTCGTGAGCAAATTGCGGCAGCAGAAGAAAAGCGACCTGTAAGGAGATTGTCTTCTTTCGATTTTTTGACTGGTATAGATGATTTCTCCCGAATGGGTGGATTCCGTTTTAAGGAAGACCTCGATGGCGAATTTATCAATGTGAGTGAGTCATTGAAAATTCCACCTTTGACGGATATTCGGGAGTTGATTGCTGCCAGTGCTGAGATAGAGAAATGTGAAGAAAATAATATGCTCCCCGATAGAAAATGGATTGCACAACTTGTGCAGCCGGGAACATCATTGGGCGGTGCGAGACCTAAAGCCAATGTCGTAGATGCGGATAAAACTCTTTACGTGGCTAAGTTTCCGTCGCGCAAGGATGACTATGATGTCGGACTTTGGGAGCATTTCAGCCACTTGCTTGCTACAAAAGCAGGAGTAAACGTAGCGCAAACCAAAGTGCTGGCAACTGGAGAAAAATACCATACATTGCTGTCACGACGCTTCGATAGAGCAAGTAACGGAAAACGTATTCATTTTGCATCAGCAATGTCTTTATTAGGATTAAGTGATGGAGATAATGCTACTTCTGGGCACGGGTATCTGGATATAGTTGACTTCATTATTCAGAACTGTACCGATGTGGATCGAAACCTGAAGGAACTATACCGTCGTGTGGCTTTCAATATTTGTATCGGCAATACTGATGACCATTTCCGCAATCATGGTTTCCTGTTGACCGCAAAAGGTTGGACGTTGTCTCCTGCTTACGATATGAATCCTACTCTGAATGAATATCAAAGCCTGCTCATTTCATCAACTTCCAACAAAGCGGATTTAAGCGTCTTGCTTGATGCCTGCGAGGATTATATGCTCAACCGAAAAACTGCTGAAAAGATTGTTTCAGAGGTTGTTGAAGCCGTGAAAGGATGGCGCGAAATTGCTATTCGTCAAGGCGTATCCAAAAGTGAAATCGATATGTTTTCAGGAGTGCTGGATATACGATATGATAGTATTTAGTAACTCAATTTGCATTTGATAAGAAATATGCTACTAAAGACTGGACTTGTCTCGATGAAGATTATCGTAATTCAAAAAAAATGAAACACAAGATTGAAGGTAAAATGTTTTCTTATGGACAAATGTCTGAAATCTGACTTCACTTTCCAAATGGCATCTTCTTTACCTTCCACAACTTTGCGAAAAAACATGGAGCGCAGCGGAGTGAGTTCCGCCGTACCGCACCACCTGACAACAAACGATATCATGACTGTCAAATGCTTTCCTGACATGTCATAGATTTCCGTCATTTGCCACGCCTGTATGACATTGACAATCCCCAGAGCCATTTGACGTGGCAGAGGAGATTCTTCATTTTCTCTTGCTCCCGGATTGGCGCTCACTTAATTCCGGTTTTATTTTTCGCTAAAATATTGTTAAATTTGCAGACTGTACTAAAACCAGATGTATGTCGAAATATAATATTGTTGAAGTCAGCGGGAAGAAAGACTTGAAAAAATTCATCAAGTTCCCGGATGAGTTATATAAGGACTGTAAGCAGTATGTGCCTGCCCTTCATTCGGATCAGGTGTTCAGCCTGACGAAAGATCCGGCATTGGATTATTGTAAGCATAAGTTGTGGATGGTCATGGACGGAAATAAAGTCGTGGGACGTATCTGCGCCATGATAAATCCGCGATACAATGATCTTTACAACAAGAAGAGGGCCCGTTTCGGCTGGTTTGACACGATCAATGACATTGAAGTTGCCCGTCTTCTCATCGGAACGGCAGAGGCCTGGGCGAAAGAGAACGGCATGACTGAAGTTCATGGACCGCTGTATTACAATACATTGGGAAAGCAGGGTATGCTGGTGGAAGGATTTGAGAATGTACCTCCGTTCAACTGCCTCTATAACTTCCCTTATTACAATGACTTCATGACGGCACTCGGCTATGAGAAGGAGTGCGACTGGCTTCAGTACAAGATGGATGCATGTCAGGGTGTTCAGGACAAGATGGTGAGGATTGCCGGCATGCTTAAGGAAAGATACAACCTCCATGAGGGTCTTCTGAGCAAGCTCAAGAAAGACAAGGAGATGGTGAAGTATTTCTTCAAGGTTTACAATGAAAGTTTCGCGGCAGCGGTATATAACTTCATTCCGTTTACTGAGAAGGAAATCGAGCACGAGGCGAAAGTTTCGATGCCGTTCATCTCAGACAAGGTCAGCAGCATTGTCCTCGACGAGAACAATGAACTGGTAGCATTCGGAATAGCATTCCCGATCATTTCGGGGGCCCTGCAGAAAGCCAAGGGACACCTCTTCCCGTTCGGATGGTTCCATCTGCTGAAGGCGATGCACAATTACGAGGCAGTGAACCTGATGCTGAACGGTGCCGCGCCGAAGTGGCAGAACAAGGGAGTGAGCGCGATTTTCCACTGCTCGATGTCTGACAAGTATCAGGCGGCGAAGACAAAATACGCGATTTCCAACCCGCAGATTGAGACGAACAGCGCTGTCAATGTCTGGGGAAAATACGAACACGAGTTGTACATGCGCAGACGCTGCTACGTGAAGTCGCTCTAAGTCAATGCGTTTGTCCGGGGTTATGTCAATGCTGACGTGACGGATTACCGGACGGTTTAAGAAGAAAAACAGAATAATATATATGGCAGAAAAGAATTCATTGCTCGAAAAGGTTCTGAGCCTTCAGGACAAATTCACATCGCTGCAGAACCAGCTCTCTGATCCGGCAGTCATGTCGGACATGAAGAAATATGTTCAGCTGAACAAGGATTACAAGGAACTGGAACCTATCATCAAGGCCGGACTTGAATATAAGAAAATGGTGGATGAACTTGCTTCAGCCAAGGACATCATGGCCAATGAAAAAGATGAGGATCTGAAGGAGATGGCTCGCGAGGAAATTTCCGAGATTGAGCCTAAACTTCCGGATATGGAGCAGAACATCAAGCTTCTTCTCATTCCTTCTGACCCGGATGACAGCAAAAATGCTATGGTCGAAATCCGTGGCGGTACAGGTGGCGACGAGGCTGCTATTTTCGCCGGAGACCTTTTCAGAATGTATTCAAAGTTTGCTGAGCGCAAGGGTTGGAAACTCGAGATTACTGACCAGGCACCGGGAACTTCCGGAGGTTTCAAGCAGGTTGTCTTCAAGCTTTCTTGCGCTGATGGTGTTTACGGAACCATGAAATATGAGTCAGGTGTACATCGTGTTCAGCGTGTGCCTCAGACTGAGACTCAGGGACGTATCCAGACTTCTGCCGCGTCTGTGGCAGTCTTCCCTGAGGCGGATGAATTTGATATTGATCTGGATATGAACGATATCCGCAAGGATACTTTCTGTTCTTCAGGTCCTGGCGGCCAGGGTGTGAACACGACTTATTCTGCGGTTCGTCTTACCCATATTCCGTCAGGTATCGTGGTTCAGTGTCAGGAGGAGCGTTCTCAGTTGAAGAACTTCGACAGGGCTTTGGAGGAACTCCGTACCCGTCTCTACAATATGGAGCATCAGAAGTATCTCGACGGTATCGCTGCAAAGCGTAAGACCATGGTATCTACCGGTGACCGCTCTGCCAAGATTCGTACATACAACTATCCTCAGTCTCGTGTGACAGACCATCGTATAAACTGGTCAATGTATAATCTTCCTGCTTTCATGGATGGTGACATCCAGGAGTGTATCGACCAGCTGCAGATTGCCGAGAACGCAGAGCGTCTCAAGGCAGCCGGCGAGGACGAAGAATAAATTTCAGACAATATCATAGGCGCATGTCCGACCTTGGATTTAAAGGTCGGCTTCGCCGAGTGTATTCTAGGAAACCACTTAAAAAACAAGACATGAATAAAAAAGTATCAGTAGTTTTCATGCTGATGGCCGTACTGTTTATAGTATGCCTGATAGCATCCAACCTTTTTGCAACAAAGGTCTTCGCAATGGGCAGCATCACGCTCCCCGGCGCAGTAATTATTTTCCCTATTTCTTACATCCTGAACGACTGCTTTGCAGAAGTATGGGGATACCGCAAAGCCAGACTCGTAATCTGGACAGCCTTTGCGATGAACTTCTTCGTAGCCATCATGGGCCAGATCGTCTCATGGCTTCCGGCTGCATCATTCTGGGACGGCGGTGAACACTTCGACTACGTGTTCAGCATGGCACCACGTGTGGCCTTCGCATCCCTCCTTGCATTCCTCGCAGGCTCTACCATGAACGCCTTCGTCATGAGCCGCATGAAAATCGCCACAAAAGGCAAAGGCTTCTCAGGCCGTGCCATCCTCTCATCCGTGGTAGGAGAAACACTCGACTCATTGATTTTTATGCCTATCGTCTTCTGGGGCGCAGACATCAAGTCTTTGGCGACAATGCTCATCGCTCAGGTCACTTTCAAGGTGTGCTACGAGATTCTCATCCTTCCTGTGACGATACAGGTAGTGAAAGCCCTCAAACGCTACGAAGGCATCGACACATACGACGAGAACATCTCGTACAATCCGTTCCGCGTTTACGATATCTAATTGGTAATCAAATAATTCTCCGTCTCCGGATGCCTGCGCACCTGAAGACGGAGTAACTGTCACATTTAACAAATACTTCAAATGAATAATGAAAGAGAACAAGAGGGACTGCACTCCTTGGGTCATAAATCCGAATACAAGATGGATTACGCCCCTGAAGTACTGGAGACCTTCATAAACAAGCATCAGGAAAACGACTATTGGGTAAGATTCAATTGCCCTGAATTCACAAGCCTCTGTCCTATTACAGGCCAGCCGGACTTTGCTGAAATCCGTATCAGCTACATCCCTGACGTGAAAATGGTCGAGAGCAAGAGCCTGAAACTCTATCTTTTCAGTTTCCGTAATCATGGAGACTTCCACGAGGATTGCGTAAACAAAATCATGAAAGACCTTATCAAATTGATGGACCCGAAATACATTGAAGTAACAGGTCTTTTCACTCCTCGTGGTGGAATCTCCATATTCCCTTATGCCAATTACGGCCGTCCGGGTACAAAATTCGAAAAACTCGCGGAGCAGCGTTTCGCTACACACGAGTAGCCGTTACACTGTCCTGCCCCTTAATATGACTCTGTCTATGAACGGAGTCTGGTAGCAGTAAGGAATCCATGTCAATGATGGTATCCGCTTGGTAATGATGAGGTTGGCGAGTTTGCCGGCAGTTATCGAACCTGCAAAGTCGCTGATGCCCATCGCATAGGCGGAATTCAGCGTACATGCGTTCAATGCCTGTATCGGCGTGAGTCTCATCTGGATACAGCCGAGCGACATGACGAACCTCATGTCTCCGCAAGGGGAAGAACCTGGATTATAATCTGATGCCAATGCTATACCGAGCCCTGAGTTGATGAAATCCAGGGCTTTGCCGTATTGCATCCTCAGGAAGAATGACGCTCCCGGAAGCATTGTCGGCATGGTGCATGAGTCCTTGAGTACACGGATTTCCTCATCAGTCGTGCTCTCCAGATGATCTACCGACAGGGCATTGTGCTTCACTCCGACCTGCACGCCGCCTGAAACGGCAAGCTGGTTCGCATGGAGTTTCACCCTCATTCCGTACTGCTCTCCAGCCGTCAGAATCCTGTCAGTCTCTTCTGTCGTAAAGAATCCTTCTTCGCAGAATACATCGACAAAGTCGGCAAGATTCTCGGCCGCAACAGCCGGAATCATCTCATTGCATACGTGATCTACATACTCGCTCTGCCTTCCTGCGAATGCCCTGCCTACTGCATGGGCCCCCAGAAATGTGGACTTGATTATGGCAGGGGAGTTCTCCCTTATTCTTTTTATCACGCGGAGTATCTTCAGCTCATCCTGTGTGGTGAGTCCGTATCCGCTCTTGATTTCGATCGCTCCGGTACCTTTCGCTATCATTTCATTGACACGCTCCATCGCCTGTCTGTACAGCTCGTCCTCGGACGTGTTGTGAAGAAGGTCGGCAGAATTCAGAATTCCGCCTCCGTGCGCGGCAATCTCGGCATAGGAAAGACCTTTGATCTTGTCCAGGAATTCCTGCTCTCTTGTTCCCGCGAAGACAATGTGGGAGTGCGAGTCGCAGAATGCCGGCAGTACGAATCCTCCGTCTGCGTCAATGACATCGAAAGTATCCTGTCCGGATTCCTGTGAGAGATCCGGACAGTCTGACATTGGCCCGAAACAGACAATCTTGTCGTCCTCGATGAGAAGCCATGCGTTCTCCAGGGTGCCTGTCTCTGACATTGACACTCCTTCTTTACGCATTACTCCGGCTTCGACGATTCCGGCAATCTGCCCGATGTTCCTTATCAGCGTTTTCATTGCGTCAGGGCTTAGATTAACAGATCGTTTTCGTTGCGGAGGAAGTCGATGCTCTTCATGATAAGAGGATGCATGTAGGTATCGACATCTACGAAAGGAACCTCCTTGCGGTAGTCTGCGAGCATCTTCTCGATGAGTGGGGATGACTTTTCAGGACGACGGAACTCGAGAGCCTGTGCAGCATTGAAAAGCTCGATTGCTAGGACTGTCTCGACGTTATCGACTACGCGGACTAGTTTGGTAGCCGCGTTGGAGCCCATGCTGACGTGGTCTTCCTGACCCTGTGATGATGGGATGGAATCGCATGACGCAGGCCAGCAAAGCATCTTGTTCTGGCTGACGATAGATGCCGCGGTGTACTGAGGAATCATGAAAAGACTAGA